>Ga0247757_10000203_pt1 | contig 49300 bp, 42 predicted proteins | sample UWRJL126311R4_FD_180929 | JGI IMG/M metagenome (GOLD analysis project Ga0247757, IMG submission 180929) | Plant litter microbial communities from Arlington Agricultural Research Station in Wisconsin, United States - UWRJ-L126-311R-4 | ecosystem: Environmental > Terrestrial > Plant litter >... | reverse complement strand
TGAACTCATCGAGCTGTTTCGTGGTGCGTGGTGCATCCACGTAGACCTGGAACTTGAGCGCGAGTTTGGTCGCAATCTTCGGATCCAACGGATCGCTCGCGACGACCGAGATGCTTCCGCCGCCGGCGTTCGCAGGCCGCCCCAGCGCCATGACAGCCAGCCCCGCCGCGACCAACCCAAAACTCAGCCCACCCCTCAACCGTCGAACAAAAGACATCCGCCCTCCCGCGACCGTGTTGAGCATACCTTACGCGCACGCGCCCGACCGAGTCAAGCACTGACAAAGCAATTTCAACACGCTATGCTTCCGTCATGGTGTCGGGGAGTCGCATCACGTGAGTGTTCGTTTCACTAATAGAATGTTCTGCCTCGTTGCGTGTGCATTCAGCGTCTGCTGTCACGCAACCCGCACAACGTCACTTCATCGCGGTGAAGTAGCCGGCGGCGGAACGGATAACGCCGTCTCGAATGGCGGCTCCTCGGAATCCGGGGATGGCGGGTCGGGTGGAAGCGCTCCGCCTCTCGTCGGCACCACCCCCAACACCCTGTATCACTTGGGGTTAGGTGCACAATCAACGGTGTATTCCGTCGCCGTTGACGACGAAAACATCTATTGGGCCGGTGCGAGCCTGATTCAGGCCCCAAAAGGTGGCGGGGGCCAGCGAGTGATCATCGGGAATTCCAGCACGGGGATCTTCGTCATTCGACCCGCAAAAGACTGGGTTTATTGGATCCAGGATGGCGAGCTGGCGCGTTCGCAGAAGCACCGCAAAGATCTCGCGGGAGCCACTTTCCAACCTATCGACTTAGGCGGCATTCAAGTCTTGGACCGCACCAATCCGGTGTCGGAGCGTTTGCCGCTCGACACTGGACGATTGGAAGCGCTGCTCATGGAGGGTGAAACCGTGTATGCCGCGACTGCCGGTTGTCGCGCTGTCACTCGCTTCGAACCAACCAGTTCGGCCCAGACGACGATCAGGGCATCCGCGACGGTGGCAGATTCCGTCGGCTTTACCTATCTCCTAAAGTATGGCGAAGACGTCTATTGCGCCGCGTATCAACGTGTTTTCCGTTTGCGTGGATTCGCCCAAATGGAAGAAGTGACGAGTTCCGCCATACGCATCGCCGGCATTGCAGTGAGTTCCAACCGTCTGTATTGGCTGGACAAGCTGAGCAACAGCTCCACCGACTCGAGTGGGCAAGTTTGGACGATGAGTGAACAAGGAAGCCCGAGCAAAGTCGGGGAGGTCCTGACGAGCGCCGGCGCCACGACGCTGTACGCAGACGAGCCCCGCAACCGCTTGGTTTGGGTCGACACCGCGCTCGCAGACTTTTCCCTCCGCGACAATGTGTTCCACGTGTGGAAGCACTCGAACCTCACCAGCGGTGGCAGCGCGCGTGACGACGATTACCTGTATTGGACGGTCGCATCGACGAGCTTCGGAACGATCGAGCGCCTTCGCTTCGACGAACCCTGACGGCCGGGGGTCGGCGCAGGTCACAAGTCGCAGAGTGCGGCGGCGTCCGTCGCGGGCGTGCCTTCAGCGGCCTGCGCACGGTAGCGTCTCAAGTATTCCCGCGCATCTGCCGCACCGGGCTTGAGTTCGAGCACCGTGGTCAATTCGCGCGCGGCACTCGCATAGTCGCCAACCATCGCGTATGCCTGAGCGAGGTTGTAGTGCACATCAACGTCTTTCGTTCGGACCTGACGAGCCGCCAGGTAGTAGCGAATGGCGTCATGATAATCGCCGCGCTCGTATTGTTTGCCGCCGAGATTGTAGAGCTCACTCGCGGCCTGAAAGCGCATGGCCTGTCGAGCGGGCAGCCACGAGAGCGCAAACAGCAATGCTCCCGCGAGTACGGGCCTCGTCAAGGGACGTGGCCATTGTTCACGTAGCTCATCCCAACCTGCGCCAACGAAGATGGCCAAGTGGGCAGCCGCCACCAATCGATAACGGGACGAGGCAAAGAAGATCAGCGCCGTCAGTAGTCCCCCCAGGATGAACAGCCCCGCCCAAGCCAAAAGCTCGGGATCCTTCTGGCGGGCGCGACGAAGGCCGATTACAAAAAATGCCAAGAACAGCCCGAAGGGTGTTAGCGCACCGTGGAGCGGAACGGCCAGACAACGTTCAGCAGACACGACGTACTCGCCCGAAAGCTCCGCGTTCGCCAAGAAATAGGCGAACTTGTGGGAAAAGAGTCCGAGAGCGCGCGGCACGTCCGCGCTGAGATAGTCGATTCCTTGCGACATGAAGTGCGAATTCACTTCGCGAGCCGTGAGGCGCTTTCCTCGGCTTCGTTCCGCGATGCTTCGAGCTTCGGCTTCTTGCGTCAGCTTGTCACCGCTGAAGTCGGCTGGAATCGAGAAGGTGCCTTCGGCGCGCGAGTTGTTGCCCTGATAGAAGGTGATTCCCACTTGAGAGCTGACGGGCACGAACTCGGACGCGACCGCCCAGTTGCGCGCTGTGGCCAGACCGACGATGCAAATAGCCGGTGCTGTCCAGCGCAGACAGCGGCTGAACGAAAGCTCGCCAGGGCGGCGCCACCAGCCCGCTGAAGCTCGCTCGGGGCGCAACGTGTAAAGAGTGCCGATCGCGATGCACAGGACGAGATCCGGGCGAAGCAGGCAAGCGAGTCCGAGACTCACTCCTGACCAAGCCATGCGCCCGCGTTGAGCGAAGTAAGTCACCCCAAGCGCCGCAAGCAGAGCCCACGACTCACCGAGGATCTTGCACTCGAGGAGCACGGCGGGTGCATACGCTGCGAAAGCGAGCCCGGCCAGGCACGCACCCATGGGCGAAGCGAGCTTGCGGGCGAGCAGTGCGATGAGCGCGACGCTCAGTAGCCCCGCCGTCTGTTGGCAAACAAAAACGGGGACGTTGGACGAGCCAAAAACCAGCCTAAAGAATGCCAACAGGTAAGCGTACAAGGGGCCGACGGCGAACGGCTCCGAGCCCAACAGCAGGTCTCCATTGGAGACTCGTTGTGCCATGGCAGCGTAGAGGTCCGAATCGAGCAGTAGATCATTTGCCAACGAAGCCTGCTGAGCGACCGCGATGAGTTCCGCAGCTCGCAATAGCAATGCACCGCCGATGGGGACCCATAGCCACCACATCTTTTGCCACTGCCTAGTTCGGTGCTCGGGCGCGACGGGGTGAGCGCTTTGAGTTGGCTCGCTTCCAGACTTTCGCCTGCCCCGTCCCTTCTCAACCATCGCGAAACGCTACTCCAGAGAGCCGAAATTCCGAGGAGCCCGAGGCTGGATCAGGCGACGCGCACGCGAGGACCGTGCCGGCGCGATACTTTCGGCTCGACGCCACCCTGACGTTCATCCCCGGGCCTAGCTTATGGCTGACCATCGGGCAGCCACGCTAGCCGATCCCAGCTCAGAGAGTCGAGGAAAGGTGAACATTGCTCCGTCGAAGCTGCGACGCCCACGCCCGCTCCTCCTCAGTCTAACCAGCCAATCGGTTTGGGTTAGCGGACCGAGTGCGGCGCGCCGCGGCGTAGCTCGTTCGCCGCCAAATGCCGCTTTGAACAAGCGGAAAAGAACGCAACCGTTTAGCCCCTCAAGCCGGGCGCCGAGCATCGCACTTGAATTGAAGACGTAGACCCGGCAGGTTGAGCGAGCGAAATGAACAGGGAGGGCAGACGCGAAATACCCGAAGGTTGTTCTCGGCCAAATCATCGACCGAGATTTGGTTGAAGCGGGGCTCAGTTGTTGGTTCCCGTTACCCTGTTGGCTTGCGGTTCGAGCACGACCAAGCAGTCCCACGCTGGCACGGATGACGGCGCCTAAAGTGTTGACGCGGCAAGCGGGCGCGCGAGCGTGGATGCCGGCTCTGGCGGCGTTGGCCCGACAAGCGGCGGCGCAGCGGGCAGCAGCGCAGCAAGCGCCGGCACAGCGGGCGACAGAGCAGGAGCCGGGGGGCACTCTGCTGCAATGACGGGCGGCGCGGGTGGGCGCGCGGGCGGCGGCGGCGCGGGTGGGCGCGCGGACGGCTCGAAGCGAACGCTCACCGACCTTTTTAGTTCTGGATGCGTGCGTGGAAAGAAGAAGAGGTGATCAAGCACTTCGTTTGCCATTCGCTCGGGGTCGCTGTCGAGCAAGGCGGTGCATTCGCACTCGACCGCGCGCTCGCACAGCTGCACGTGAAAGTCCGGCCGTCGCAAACCGCCGCGCGTCGGGACAACCAGGGCAACCGCACGACCGGCGCTCTGCATCGCACCGGCGATTTCGAGTTCAGTCATTGCAGCGTAGTAGGCCCCCAGTCCCTGCCGCCGAGCCGGCTGACTACGTCGTCGAGCGCCTGTCCGTCGTTGAACAGAGTTGCCAAACGAAAGAGTCGGACCCCATCCGGCTCAGCATGCCCGTATGTAAGCAAGAACTGGCCTGCGAAGGGGTGTCGAGCGCGCCAGCCCGGCCAACCCACTCCCATCCGGCGCTCGAACCAGTCGAGCGCTTGCCGAACGCCGTCCGTGTGCGGAGTCGCGTTAGGCGTAGCCCGTTCGACCCGTGCCCGAATCCCGTCCCAACCGTTCTTCGTTGCCATGTCGGTCGATCCAGGTCACCCAGCGGCGCCATCGTAGCCCCAGCCTCCTGGTCGCGAGCCGTAGCTCAGCGGTGCACGCCGACCCGTTGTCTAACTAAGGCGGCGTGCACCGAGGCGCGATGGCGAAGCATCTTGGGCCACTGTAGCTCGCCGCGATTCAGCTGGAGCACATCGACCTCATTGTCTCCGACATCGGCATGCCCGGAGAAGATGGGTACTCGCTGATCCGAAATGTGCGGGCGTTACCTCTCAAGCAAAGGCGAGCATTCCCGCTATCGCTCTCACCGCGTTCGCCCGAAACGAAGACCGGACGCGAGCACTTCTCGAAGGTTTCAACGTGCATATGGCCAAACCAGTCGAGCCGGCCGAGCTGATGGTTTCACTCGCCGACTTGGGCGGGCATCCAAGCGTGTAGGCTTCAATTTTGATCGGGCCGGCGTTGGCGACATACTCATCAACGACGCGACTAGACGCGACAGGAACCGTCAGGTTCTGGTGTTCGAGCGGCCCGTCATCTCGTCGAGCTTTGCGTGGCCGCTTTCAGTCAAGCGCCAAGCTTAGCCGCGCGGCGTGCCGAGGAACTTGACCAGCATCGCCAAACTCGCCAACTCGAGATGGGCTTCGCTTGTCCGTCTTGCGTCGAAGTTCCAGCGCTTGTGGTCGGGCCGGCCGTCAACCGCATAGAGGTGCGCGATTCGAAACAACAGCCTTTCGGAAGAGGCGCTCATGGCGTGTTATTCAGTCTCTGCCCCTCCGTCGCGCTTGTCCACCGGCCTATTTCGAAGCCTTGCTTGGTGCGATCAACGCGATTTGTGCGTTCTTCGAGTGCCGAAACCAAACACGGCGTTAAGCGAAACATTGGAGTGGCGATTTGCAGCAGTACTCTTCCTCAGTCCCCGACGGTTTCGTAGGCGTGCGCACAGCCTGATCGCTCGCGGCGCCTTGTGCCCCGATGCAAACGCTAACGCGGGTTTGAACCTTTTCTGCGCAGCTCGAGCGAGTTTCGCAAGCGGCGCTACCGGCACACTATCCGCGGGTAACCGCGATGCGATCGCCCGTCAGGAGGAATAGCATGAACGCGGGGCGCCATCGATCGGACGCAGCGTCGTACCCGTCTGTGAAGACCTGCTCCGCCTGCTCGATGAGCTTTTGGGTGCGCTGACGCGTGAAGCGCTGCGACGACATATCGTAGTCGGCCACATGCCTGCACGCGCCGCTCGATGGCGATCGGGCAACCGTCACGCGGCAAGCGTCACGCGAACCATCGAGGAAACCTCGTGGTACATCGGACGAATCGCCCCCGCGCAACAACCTGAAAAGTTCCCTTGCTCACGCGATGAGCCGGACGCTACCCGAACTCGCGTGGGTGAAGTCAGGCCTCGTCGTCAGTTCGGCAAGTAGCCTTTGACCGCGCCGTACCAGAGGTCTGCCATGTCCGCGTAGCCCTTGTCGGTCGGATGCACGTTGCCGTTGCCGCGGATGTCGGAGCTCGGGAGCTTGCTCATGTCGACCATGATCACGTGCTCGTTCTTGGACGCGTGCGCATTCACGACGTCCGGGATCTTCGCGATGTACTGGTCGTAGTTCGTGTTGCTGTAACCGAGTGGGACAATCTTCGCGACCACGACGAGGGCATCGGGCGCGGCCTTGACGACGTTCGTCACGAGGGTGTCGAGCTGATTGGCCGTCGTCGTGGGGTTGGCGTTGCTGGTCATGTCGTTCGTGCCAATGTGCAGCAGCACGATGTGCGCCGTTACGGTGAACGCCTTCTTCGGCGGGACGTAGTCGGCAATGCCGGTGACCGAGATGCCGTCATGACCTTCGTGCGTCTTCGGGAATGTCTGCCCAGAAACGGTGCTCGGGCCATTGCTCATCGAGCCGATGAACGTCACCTTCTGGTTGGCGGCGACGGCGAGTTTGAACAGCGCGGAACGATACCCTGCGTCGTCGCCCGAGTTGAACCCGTGGGTGATCGAATCACCGAGCGGCAACACCACGCAGGGCGTTGCCTTGCATGGGTTGAAGCCGGAGGTACCTCCCGTCGAGGAGCTGCCAGCCGCCCCTCCCATCTGGCCGCCGGACCCGCCACCCGCTCTGCCGCCCGCACCACCCGGCCCTCCGTCTGCGCCCGTGAGTCCACCCGTGCCTGCAATCGCCGCACCCCCGCTCATGCCCCCGCTCGGCGCGCCTGAGGCCCCACCCGTCCCAACGGGCCCCCCTGCCCCAGCGCCGCTCGTTCCGGGCGCGCCACCATTGCCCGGAGCGCCACCACCCGTGACACCGGAGCCCGCGGCGCTACTCGACCCGGCGGTAGCCGCGAGGCCCCCGGCCCCTGGGTGTCCGCCTCCAGCCTCAGAAGTGGCGCTGTCCGAGGAGCAGGCATTGGCGCCAATTGCGACAGCGAGGAGGGCGACTTGAACGAAGAAGGAGGTTGGATTCATTAACTTTCGAGGATGGACAGAGCAGCGGCGAGGGGCGCCCCGCCGAACCGAAGACTTTGGTTACTGTCGACGGGCAATGTAACGACGACTGCCAATCCGTCGACTTGTTACCCCATTTCCATGGCCTGCTCGCTGATCTCCCGTGATCGACCACACGGTCAGCGCGACCGTTGCCATTCCAATCTTCGACCCCATCTTGAATGGCAGGGCGTTGCCAGCCTGGTGAAGCTCGCCTGGCCGCACGATGCTGCGCGCGACCGTTCGCATTCCAACGTCCTACGAACAGAACCACGTTGCCCTTTCTCTTGCCCTTGCTGCCCGAACAAGCTTGGCGCGCGTGGACCCAAACTCGTGCAACGCGGTCCCTAGAGTTGCGGGCATCGCCGCCCCGAGGTTGCGAATCCTCCCTCCCCGTTGCCGCAAAGCCGAGCCGGCAGTCGCGAGCGTGCAACCAGATACCCGACGGCAGGCGCGATCTCGACAAACTGAATGAAACAGGCGCCAGCGCAGTCCTTTGCCCGCGAAAGAGCTCGTTGCGGCCACGCCTCCCCGCTTCGCGCGGGCGACCGATGAGCCGCCGTAGCGCGCCGCCGTCTTGGAAGAGCGCGCCTTGCGCCCCCCGCACGAGGGCCATCAAGAACGCTCGTCTTGCCTTCGACGCGACGTGCTGAGCGAGTCTATCGATGTCATGCCAACGCTTGCTAGGAGCAGCGCAGCGTCGAGCAAGTACGTGATCTGCGGGAGCTGAATGGGCAGGGGCGAAGCCCTCGGTGCGGGCGTTGGTGAGACGACAATTGAAATAGGCAAGGACCTCGCGCCTCCAGCGCATGAGCGTGGTTCGCAGCGTCTTGAGCTCTGCGACGGACGAGAGCGCCAGGGCGTCGGTGAAGCGCGTCAGGCTTCGAGATCCTGTTCGCGAGCCTAGCCGCGGGCGGCAATTCGAGCCAGGTGCTCGCGCACGCGACCAACATCGAGCTCGGGCGTGAACTGGAGCAAGAGTTGGGCGTCGCTCCGATCCTCGAGCCGGGTGTCGGTCATGCTGAGGATCTTCATCGCTAGCAGCTCTTCGGCGTTGGCAAGGCACGCGCCGGCGTTTCCGAAGTCGAGCAGTGTAGCTCGATCGACGATCTCGGCCTCGATGCCTGAGCTGACGAACTAGGCGATGCTGGGTCTCGTACTCCCAACTAGCGACTGCGGCGTAACCTGCAGAACGCAGGTGGCCCTTAGGGATTCGGCGCGAAGCGGTGACCCAGCCGGACTAGCTCGCCAGCGTCGACTGGCGTGCCGTCCACGTTGAAGTGTTCCGAGCTCATCACCCGAGCTTGCAGCGCCACGCGCTACCACCTGGCCGAAGAACAGCTTGGCGAACGTCGTGCTCCATCAGCCGCCCGATTTTTGGCAGAACGTGCGATGGGTCAAACGGAAAAGCAGGTTGTCGCACATTGCTCGCAGCACAGCCTTCACTCCGAACCGTATCGAACGCCGTCAGCAGCGATGCATTCAGCAGGCGCTCTGGCGGCACCGAGTCCCGGCCGCCCGCTACGCACATCCCATCCCGTGTCCATTACATCGGCCGACCTCCACCGCGATTTCAACAGCCTGCTAGGCGGGCGCAAATATCAGAAAAAAATGAACCAGCCGCTCACGTTCGAGGAAACTGCCATCTTGGGTAAGAGGTTCGCCTTGCGCACTGTTTCATCTCGTCTGTCCATTCTTTCGCTGGCCGCCCTTCTAGTGGGTTGCAGTTCAACTAGTGGCGACCAGATGAGTGCAGGCGGATCAGGAGGCCAGGGTGGAAATGGATTGCCCCACGCAGGCGCGACATCCTCCAGCACGGGCGGCGTTAGCGGATCCGGCGGCACGAATGCCGGGACCGGTGGCGTGAGCGCGGGGACGGGTGGCACGATCGCCGGGAGCGGTGGAAGCTCGTCGGTCCAGGGGGGAAGCGGTGGGAACTCGTCGGTTCAGGGCGGATCTGGGGGAAGGCCCCAGACGGGTGGCTCGGGGGGCGTCGCGAGCGCGGGCGGAAGCGGGGGCTCGGCTGGCAGCGCGGTCGGCGAATGCACGCCGCCACCCACGAGCTACGGCAATCTTTTCGTCACCGTCTCCGGTAAAACCCAGGCGGAGAGCGATCAGAAGGTCTCCACGGCCTGGTCCACGCTCTTCAACCCAAGCGGCTCGGGGACGATCTACTTCAACGGGCCCGGTGCAGACGAATCGTACGTCAAGGACATCTACAACAACGACGTCCGTTCCGAGGGCATGTCCTACGGCATGATCGCGGCGGTTCAGCTGAACCATCAGACCGAGTTCGATCGCCTTTGGACCTGGGTCAAGAACCACATGGCGAATGGGACGGGCGAGATCCGATGGTCGTGCAAGACCTCGGGCTCGGGGTGCGCCGGCGGTGGAGCGCCTGACGGCGAGGAGTACATGGCGACCGCCCTCATCTTCGCCTCGCACCGCTGGGGCGACTCGACCGGGCCCGCCAAGATCGCCTACTCGACCGAGGCCAAGTGGGTCCTCGACGTGGTGCGGACGAAGTACTTCAACGCGCAATACCACCTGGTCAAGTTTGTCTCGAACTCGAACAACGTCGACCCTTCGTACGTCCTGCCGGCCTTCTACGAGGTGTGGGCCTGCTTCGACACCGGGAACGCAGCGTTCTGGAAAGAAGCGGCGACCGCGGGGCGCGCATACATGCAGAAGGTAGTGGACGGCAATGGCGTGTGTCCTTACCAAGCCAGCTTCACGGCCACCAACCCGCAGGCTGCCAACTCCGACTCACTCCGATGCGTCATGAACCTGATGATGGATTGGTACCTGTACGGCAAAGATCCCTGGCAGAAAGACACCTATGCGCCGAAGTTCGGCGCCTACTCGAGCTCTCGTAACAACGGCGGCGCAGCGGTGGGGTGCAACGCGACCCTGGGCTTTGCATTGCCGGCATCCTCGGGCAAGCCCTTCGTGGACAAGCTCTGGTCGACCGGCGTCCCCTCCGGCAATTACTGGGACGGGGTGCTCTACATGCTCGGCATGCTTCACGTCAGCGGCAACTTCCGCATCTGGTAGCCAACGCGAGCGACCGACTTAGGTCGATTGCTGCTCGTCCTCAGCGAGGAGCGCGTCGAGTTCATCATCGTCGGTGGTGTGGCTGCGGCCCTCCAACGCGCGCCGGTACTCACCCAGGACGTCGACATTCTCTACCGGATTGAGGACGGGAAACTGGGAACGGCTTTCAGCCGCCGCAAGCACCGCAACCGAGGTTGAAACGGGCACAGCCATCATCCGTCATAGGCCGATGCGCGGCGAGTCGGCGCGGGTTCGCGGGTCGGAAGATTGCCCACTACGCCACCAGCCGCCGCTCGAACCCCAATGATATCGCGGTATACAGCCCGCGTTGCGCCACCGCGCAACAACAAAGAATGAGCGAACACGGTGCGCTGACGCCAGCGGAACTCGCGGCCGCGCGCGCCCGCGTCGAGCAAAAGACTCCGCGGCGGAAGCGCTGGTCGCGATGAGACCAGTGGTTTACGACGCCGGCGTCTTGATCGCCGCCGACCACTCCAAGCGCCGGATTTGGGCTGAGCATCGGGTTCGCCTCGAAGCGGGCCTTGTTCCGCTGGTGCCGGCGCCCGTAGTCGCTCAGGCGAGCCGCGCTCCGAAACAGGCGCAGATGCGGCGTCTTCTTCGCGGCTGCCAAGTCATCTCGTTCGACGGACCGGCGGCGCACGCTGCAGGGACCCTGCTCGGCAAAACACGCACGCGGGACGTTGTAGACGCATCAGTGACCGAGCTTTCGATTCGGAAGCAAGCCGACATTGTCAGCGACGACGCCGAGGACATTCGAAGGCTCCTCTCGGCTGCAAAACGCGAGAACTTCGATCTTGGACCTCTGAGAGCGCAGCGGAGCGATGCCCGGCGGCGCTCCAAGACCGAAGTGGCCGCGGGACCTCATGCGACGAGTCTCCGCTCAAACCTCCATGATATCGCGGTATGCAGCCCGCGTTGCGCCCCACGCAACCCTCGCCGTACCACGATGAAAAAGCATCGTGCAGGCAGCACTCGAAACCCCTCCCGATAACGGAGAGGTTTTCGAGTTTGTGGCATCGCCCGCGATGCGCGGCGCGATGCCAGGCTATTTCTTCAGCCGATGAAGGCGTTTGGCGCTCGCTCCCTCAGAGGCGCCCGTGCCGCGCTCAGAACTGACCGAGCAAGGCCACGCCGGGGCCGCGGCCCCAATACGTGGGCGTGACAAGAAGGCGAGGTCCGGCCGAGCCGCTCGCGGGCCCATCGCCGCGTTTGAGCCCGTAGCGCGGGACGGCGAGGTCGTAAGCGAGGAGTCCCGCGCCTGCAACTTGCGCCGCGCCGAAGACGCTGAACCAGAACACCGCCCCGCCGTCGCTCCGCACCTCGCGATTCGTGAAGGTCAAGAACGGTCCGGCAATGGGAATGAACAGGAAGGGTGCCGCTCGGCTTTCCGGGCTCGGATCGCACGGACTGGTCCGGCCGTCACCCGCTGGGAAGTAGCATTCACTCAGAAAGGCGAGAGCGTAAGTCGCGCTGATCGCGTAGCCACCGGCGAGGATCGAGCCGCCCACAAGGCCGAGCGTGTGTTTGCGAGCCACATGGTAGCCGACAGGGGGGGGCTGCCCCAGCCGCCAGCTCTTCACGTCGTCCGAGTCTCTCGCTTGGGCCGCTGAGCTCGGCAACAGGAGCAAGCCCGCCGCGACCCATCTCGCCCAGCAGTTTCTACCCGCGGTTCGTGCGCTCATCGCCCTTCCTTACGGTAATAATACTGAGCGTGGGTGTGGTCTACCCGTCGTCATGCTCGTGCGAGACACGGCAGGCAGTATGGTCGCATGCAAGACGCGGACGATCAAGACTTCGCCGTTTGGGGTCACTCGGCTGAAGACGGACGCGCCGATATCGCGCAGGTGGACGGCGCCCGGCGAAGCCAGAGCTGGCAACGCCCGCCCGAAAGTGCGCCCGACTTCAGGCAGAGACGCCTTGGCCGAGCGATATCGGCGCCCCAAAATCGGGTTGGGAGATTCGCGAGCCGCCGCAAAAAAAAGGCCCCGGTACAACGGGGCTTTGCTCTTAGAACCTGCTCGGCAGAGCGGCCACGGGAACCTCGGCTCGACGTTCGATCAGCTCGCGTTTCATGTTGTCCGGAATGTCCTCGCTCGCGGGCCGAGCAACTTCGCGATCAGATGCTCGCCCGCGATGACGGCTGGGTAACGCGACGGCTCACCAACGGGGACGCAAGTGGGCACACATTCGATGCGCGCGTCGTAGTTAGCGTCGAGGAAGAAGGCGGCAGAGCGGCGTTTGGCGGGGCCGGCGAGATCGGCGGGTGGAAGGGCGACGCGGTGGAGCGTCGAGCGCCATCGGTCGTTGGTCCAACGCGCTGTCAGATCACCGAGGTTTACGATCAGCGCGCCGGGCTCGGGACGCAGCGCGCACCAATCACCCTCTGGGGTGAATATTTCGAGGCCGGGCGCGTCGTCGGCATAGAGCACCGTGACGACCCCGTAGTCGGTGTGTGGGCCCATGCGCAGTTGGCCGGGCGCGGGCGGGGCTTGGCCCGCGCTTGTCTCGTAATTGACGATGCGCAGCGTGAGCGTCGAGCGATCGACGAACGGACGAAACCAGTTGGCATCGAGGCCGAGAGCTAGCGCGAACGCTTCCGTGAGCAAGAAGGCGACACGCTTCGCCTCATCGAAATAGCGCATCACTGCAGGCCGCAACTCGTCGACGCCTCGTGGCCACGAGTTCGGCGCAAAGAAGTCGTGCGGCGCAGCGCGGTGAAAAGCATCGTCAGGCACCAGATCGGGACCGACATTGAATGCTTCGAAGCGATCGGGAAGACTGTGTTCAACCCCGAGGCTATAGGCCAGTGACTCGCTCTCGAAGCATGCGTACCCGCGGTTGATCCCGATACGCGCCGGGACGAGGCTCTGCTTCTGCGCGAGCGGAAGCGCAAAGAAGCGATCCGTCGCCTCGATCATCGATCGAATCACGGGCTCTGGAATCCCGTGGCCAACGATTTGCAGGAAGCCGACCCGTCGGCACGCTTCGTCGATACTGCGCGCGAGCACTGCCGCCGCGCCCGGCTGGCCTGCGCGCCACGGCCACAAATCGACCAGCGGAACCGAGGACATCAGGGCGGGCAGCTTAACACATGGATACTTCTCGAGTGCGCCAGAGCGCCACTCGCCAACGAGCGTTTCTTTGGTCAGCGGCCCCTTCACTTCCGCGGTGTCGAAGAGGGTGACCCCCTCTCGTGAGCCGTCCGAATCACTCGAATGCCCTGCTGCTTGTCCGCGGGCGGTCCGTCGTCGGCGCTGATGCTCATGCAACCCGCGCCCAGTTCAGAAACTTGGAGCTTCCCCAGTGGTCGCTGGCCCATTGCGCGTCTGCTCGGCGGCGCGACTGCCATCGGTGCTCCGCCAGTTGGCTCACGCGGGTTGGTGGCTGCGCACGCTGCGAGTAGGCGCGCGAAGCCCATCAGGGCATCCGCCCCAGTAGTTCGCCCGGGTGAGCGCTACGCGGCGCGTTGACTTCGTCGTTGCGTCTAGTTGATTCCCGGGGGTGCATGCTCAAATCCCGCCGTCGCGGGTGCCAACATCAGCAAAGGCAAGCGACGTCGAAAGGTCGCGAAATGAGGCGACCTGCTGCTGGAGCGTGGCGATCTTCTGCTCTGCCGTTCCCATCGAATCGGCGCCTGCTACGAAGCGGAATGGGGGGTGTTCTTGCTCCACGATGGTCACCAACGCCCGCGCGAGCTTTGCGGGGTCTCCGCCTTGCTTGCCATTCTGGGACTTCCAAAATTCGAGCTGCTTGATTCTCCGCTCGTCGTAGTCGGAGATAGAGGCCTCTGCGTAATTCGTCGATTGCTCGGTGAGCAGCTCGGTACGGAAGAATCCGGGGTTCACCACCGTCGTAGCGATGCCGAACGGGGCGACCTCGGGCGCGAGCGATTCCATCCAGCCCTCGAGGCCGAATTTGGACGCAGCGTACGCGGTACAGAACTCGAAACCCACGAGCCCGGCGGAGGAGGAGATCGCGACGAGATGTCCCGAGCGTTGTTTGCGCATCACGGGCAGGACGGCACGGGTGACGTTCATCGGGCCGAGCAGACTCGTCGCGAGCTGCCGCTCGAACTGGTCTGGCGTCAGCTCTTCGAAGTAGCCGGCATGGAAACTCGCGGCGTTGTTCACGAGCACGTCGATGTGGCCGAAGCGCTCGACCGCGGCACGCACCGCCGCCTCTGCGTCGGCGCGGCTCGTCACGTCCAACTTCACAACCAACAGGCGGTCTGACGGCCCCAAAGCTTTGGAGACACTCGCGGTATCGCGTCCGGTGGCTACGACGGCGTTGCCGGCCGCTAACGCGGCCTTGACGAAATCAACGCCCATCCCGCGCCCGGCACCGGTGATGAACCAAACCTTCTGCTTGCTCATGAAAATCTCCTCGCTGACCTGACCGTCGAATCGACACGAGCAACATGCACGCGAACAAGGGTGCGAGGTAGCCCTCACCCAATCGACAGGCTGTTGAGCAGAATTTGACAATCCCCGATTTACCGGGTCCATTCGTGACAATGGCTCCGTTCTCTCAGCTCGAGGTGTTCCTGACCGTGGCGCGTCACCGCAGCTTCAGCGGAGCCGCGCGTGAACTGGGCGTATCCCGATCGGCTGTCAGCCACACCATCCGGCTTCTGGAGCAGCAGCTGCGCGTCGTCCTGCTTGCCCGCACCACGCGCAGTGTGTCGCTCACCGATTCAGGCAAGCGATTGCTGGACAGCGCCGGCCCCCTATTGGGACAAGTCGCGCTTGCGCTCGCCGAAGTTTCCGCGCAACCCGGCGAGACGGTGGGGCGCCTTCGGCTATCCGTGCCGCCGATGGCCGTGCCGTTCGTCATCGAGCCGGTCCTTCCGACGTTTCGCGCTCGTCATCCCCGCGTCGAGGTCGAGGTCGTCATCGAAGAGCGGTTCGTTGATATCGTGGCGGAAGGCTACGACGCTGGGGTGCGACTCAGCGAAGCCATTCAGCGGGACATGGTCCAGCTACGGCTCACGGACCCTTTCCGCTTCGTGGTGGTCGGCGCGCCTGCCTATTTTGCACGGCACGGGACACCCGAAAAGCCCGAAGCGCTCTTGCGCCATGAGTGCATCACTTTCCGGTCCCAGACGACGGGAGCGCTGTATGCCTGGGAATTCGAGCGAGGTAGACGGACTTGGCGCGTGCCCGTTCGAGGCGGCGTTGTCACCAGTGATGGCCGCCTCACGGCATCCCTCGCCGAGCATGGCGTCGGGCTGGTATACGCGTTCGAACCGATGGTGCGAGAGCAGCTGCGAACAGGAAAGCTACAGCTCGTACTCGAGCGGTATGCGCCGACGGTTCCTGGCTTCTTCCTGTACTTTCCGAGTATCGCACGGCGATCGGCGCCATTGCGCCACTTCGTCGAGGTGGCGAAGGAGCTAGCAATACGCGAAGCTCCGTGACGCGATACGCTATCGCGGCCCCAGTCTTCACGCACCGCTTCTCGGCGGGGTCGAGCGTGCCCACGATCATGGGCAAGCAGCGCGTCCATTGCCACCACTCTACCCCCCAGCCGGGACGTCCGGTCGTCCTGCTCAGAAAGCACGAAACCCAGCCGATTTTGCGCGAACGCCGACTCGATTTTAGCCGGCGATGCCCGCGGTCTGGGCTACCGCGTCGCGCCGCACTTCCTTGCGCTCATGCCACCGAGAGCCGCTCAAACCCCAATGACATCGCGGTATGCAGCCCGCGTTTCTCCCGCGCAACAAGAGTGAAAACGCCGTTGCGGGGCCGGAGCGGGCACGACTCGCTGGTCGGTTTCTTTTTTGATGGTCACGCGGCGCGGGGTGGTCGGCTCAGCCTTCGGCGGCGAGAGCCGGCCGCTCCGCGTGGGGAACGGCATCGAAATGAGAGCTGCGTTGCTGGCCAGTGATCGCCCCCCTCACCTCAACGTAGCTTCAATACCACGTGACGAGCGGGCTTGATTGTGACGGCGAGCGCTGAGGCGCTCAATGATGGAGCTCGAGGGGCGAGGAGAGCGTCCCGTCTTCGTTCACGCGATAGAGCGAGAGCTTGGGGTCGCCGTCGTCGTACGAGCCGAGCGCGTAGCGATAGGCGATGTCTGCGGGACCGACGGCCTTGGTCGTGATCGTGCCGCACGTCTTCGACCCCTGGGTGCCCTCCAGGCGATGGTAGATGAGCGAGTCCCCACTGACCGTGGTGACACCCGACGACGACAATTGAATCTTCAAGTCGCAGCCGTAGTTGGTCTCGCTCGAGAAGGCCTGAATCGTCGTGCCGTCCGCCGAAAATTCGAAGCTCGTGCCGCTGGTCAACCCGACCTGGCTCCAAAGACCGACGAGCTCGGTGGGAATGGATCCCATTGGTGTGGAGCCGCTCGGAGTCTCCCCTTGAGCTGCCGCGCTCGCGGCGTCGGCAACGCACGCAGAGAGCGCGCTCTCGCACTCGCCCTGAATGCACGCGGAGTCAGCGCACTCGCTGTCCGCGATGCATTGGACGAGGGCCAGCGTCACGGGTTGACTGCTCTCGCTGGTTTGGTTCAAGCAATCTTCGACGCAAGCGTCGGCGTTCTCGTCGGGGCACGCGCCCGCGCACTGCAAGACGCTCAAGCAAGAAAACTTGCTCGGCCTCGTCTGCTCGCCGGGAGCCCCGGCAAACGAAGCCCCGGACTGCCCGCCGTCCCCAGGCGCACCCGCGAATGAGGTTCCCGGTGCTCCGCCTTCGTCACGCGCGCCCGCAAGCGCGGCGCCGGAGCTGCCGCTCTCATTGTGCGCCCCCGCAAACGAGGCTCCGGCGGTGGCGCCGTTCGCATTGGCTCCGTCCGAAGCGTCCTGCGAGCAACCCATCGCGAGCAAGACAGCGCCAATCGGGGGCGCGAAAATCCACAAACGAAATTTGCTCGGCGAGACAACTGCCGGTGCTCGGCGAAAATTTAGCGCTTCGTTCAAGCAGTATGGATCGCCCGCATGACCGCTGGCTGGCAATACTCGATTCACCCCGCGCATTGGGCATTGGCCGTCTAGGCCGCCAAAACCGCGAGGATTCGTGGCGGTTCTCGAGGGCGCTCCGCTCGCCGCGCCAGGTCGCTCGCTCTTTGCGGCGGCCGACAATGGTCGAATCCCGGGCCCTCCTGAGCCCATCACAGTGAAGGAGCCCCCGCGTAACGCGTGGGGTCGAGTTGCAGATTGGGGTCGAGCCCGGACGCATCGACGTGCTGACTCAAGTCAGTGGCGTTCGCTTCGAAGACGCTTGGCTGCGCAGGGTTTCGGAAGCAGATCTATCCTGCCGTTCTGGAAGAGCTTGATCGCCACTCCTAGGTGAATAGTCGTGAATGTCTTGGCCACCCCAACCGCTCGCCAGAACGCCAAAAGCCGCGTCGCGCTCGGTCCCGCATTCATCGTCGCCCTCACCGCCTGGTTTGCACTGCCGGAGCAGGCAGGCGGCTATCGGCTAGCCAAGTGGGGCATGCTGGGGTGGGCGCTCTCACTCTTGAGCTTCGTCTTGCTCGAGCGCCTGTTTGCCGCGCGGCAGCGTGCGGTGCGGTGGCCCCAGCCAGGATGGGCGCTCGCATTGTTCATAGCGGCTAGCATCGGGCTGCCGCCCCTTTCGCGGGCACTCTCGCCAACGCACTGGCCCGGCGCGCTCGGACTGCTGTCCGGGCTAGCACTCTTTTTCGTCACGGCCCTAGCGCTCAACACGGTTGCCGCGGCGCGCCGCACCAGTCTGGCCGTGCTCACCCTCGCGGGTGCGGTTTGCGCGCTCTTGGTGCTCTCGCAGGCGGCCGGGCTGCGCTGGCTCACCGAGGGGCTGCCCACGACCCTCGAGTTTCGTTCACCGGGTAGTTTCGGCAACCCCAACTGGGCGGCTGCTTTTCTCGCTCCGCTCGCGCCCCTGTCGCTAGCGCTGGCCGCCACCAGCGCCGCGTCGGGCTGGCGCAAGCTTCACCACGCCAACGCCGCGTTGCTAGCGCTGGCCACGGCAGCGACCCTATCCAAGGGCGGGCTTCTCAGCCTCGCCGCGGGTGCTGCGGTGTACGCGCTGTTGGACCCGCGCCTGCCGAGGACTCAGCAGCGCGCGCTCTTGGGCGCGATGCTCGCGGGCGGTCTCGGCATGCTGCTACTCGCGTGGCACTTCGACTGGTGGGCGACCGCGCCTTGGCTGCGCGGGCGGTTGTTTCTCTGGCGCGTCGCGCTCTGGCTGACGAGCGAGCATCCGCTGACCGGCGTGGGTGTGGCGGGTTATGTGGCGGAGTACGGGCGAGCGGCCGCGACCCTCCTGCAGCCCGACCCGGGGCTGTTCATGCCGCTGTCGAGCGTGGACTTCGCCCACAATGACCTGCTGCAACTTGCCGCCGAAGGGGGCGTGCTCAGCGCCGCCGCGTTCGTGCTCGTCGGGGTGCAAGCACTACGGCGGGCCACTCGGCGTCAGTGCGGCCCACTGGATCGCGCTGCAGGCGCGGCTCTCGCGGCCATCTATGTCGATGGGCTCGCCGACTCACCGTTGCGCGAGCCCGCCACCTTCGCGTTGTTTTTCTTTCTGCTGGGCTGGCTCGCGCACGCGGCTCCAGCAACTCCAGCAACCCTTACGGCAATGCCTTTGCCCTGGGCTCGCCGCGGCTTGGCCGCCCTGCTGGTGCTGGTCGGGCTGCTCGGTGCGTTGCAAGGGATACGCTACACGGCCGGCCACGTACTTTGGACGCGAGGTCGAGACGCATTCAAAGCCGACCGCTCTGCCGCGGCCGCCGCCGTTGCGCTCACCGATTTGTCACGCGCCCGCTTTTACTTGCCCGAGCACGGTCGCATTGCCTCGCACTATACGCTGGCGCTCACCCGCACCGGGCAATGGCACGCCGCACTCGAGGCATCCAAGGTGACCAACTCCCTGCACTTCGACTTTGACGACCAAATGCTCCAGCGCGACCTCGAGGCCGACTTGCTCTCGGCGGAGGACGCCATCGCCCTGTGGCAGGACTTCGCGGCACGCTACCCGCAGCTGCTCACTCCACAGCTGCGCCTGGGCGACTTGTACCTGGAAAGGGGCGACGTAGCCGCCGCCACCCGTGCCTACCAGCGCGTGCTCGACGCCCCCCAAGACACACCTCGCGCGGGCCAAGTGCGGGAGCAGGCGCGCCGTAAGCGACTCCGCTTGGAATCCGAGCAGCGCTGAGTCGCGCCACGACCGACTGAGCGAAGCGGCTCAATCCGCGTGCGGGCTGGTGGTCAGCGTGTAGTCCAGCTTGCCAGTGCCGCGCTTCGAACGAGCCTCGAAGGTGACGGTCTCGGTCTTGTTGTAATCGAGCGGTGAAATGTAGTGGAAGGTGGCGTCCGCTGGCACCTTGTCGCCCGCTTCGGCGATGGCGCCGCCAGCGTTCTTCTTGAAGGAGACTTGCACCGTGCCGCCCGTGGTATCGCCGCTGCTGCTGATCTTGGCGCGCGGCTTGGTCAAGAGATCCACGTTGGAGAACGGCTCCAGATTCATGGGGCCGGCGCTGGGCACCACGGTGATGGCCACGCAGCGGCCTGCGTCGAGCATCTTCGGCAATTCCGGCAGTAAGTACCGGCGGTAGAGAACACCGGACATTAGTCCTACGTTCATCCACTGAGTCGACTCTTTCTCCGTCATACCCTGGTAGGTGCCCTTTGCGTCACCGAAACTTCCATCGGCGAATTCGGTGACCGACACGTCGACGGACCCGTTCGTCACGTCATAGCCCTTCGACGAATCGGCGGTGTTGTACTCGGTTCTCGACTTGAGCTGATTGCGACCCGTGAGCTTGGCGTCGTCGTCTGCTTCTACGATCAGCTCGAAGGTGAATCGGGCGTGCTGAAAGGCGTTGCCTGCCTCCCCCGTTACATCCAACGACGAGTTGATGACGATCAGGCCCGTCACATCCGGACAGGGGATCTTCGAGTGGGCCCCGATGGTTGCGCTCAAACCGGCCGAGCTAAACGTCATCGTCGCGTCGAGGTTGATCGAAGTGTCCGATAGTGCCGCCGTGGCTTTGACGTCCCCCGCGAGGGAACCGTCCGTTTGGATTCCGCTCTTCCCGTTGCTGTAGTTGGTGATAGCGTCCTGGACAAAGATGGCGTTGAACAGGGAGCCACCGAGCCAGCCCGCGCCGAATGCCTCGCTCGCGCTTCCCCCGCCGTCCCCTTGTACGCGCACCCCCGGAAACTGGATATTCGGGGCGGATTGTGTCCGCTGCGTGCCGAACAGCGTCCCGGCGGCCAGCGCGTCGGACGCCGCCTTCGTTTTCGCTCCAATACCGGCCCACGCGGCGCGCGTGATCATTTCGTTGCTCAGCTCGGTAACGAGGCCTGACGGTCCTGCCAGCGCCATTTCGCTATCGAGGTCGGCCGCAGCGAGTGCAGCGCTCAGCTCCTCTTCCGACAGCGCAGCGGCCCGGACCGCCGCGTCGACCACCGTGTCCGAGTCAATTTCCTCTTCTTTGGAGTTACCGCTGCCCGCCAGGCCGCTGCTGCCACCCCGATTACCAAAACCAGAGTCGCCTGCATCGCCGCCCCCGCAGGCGCTGAGAAAGAGAGTCACCCCGAGCGAGGCCGAGAGCGTTAGCAGCATCGTCCCGCGCGCAAATGTGTTTCCTGGAGCCAGTCTGATCTCTCGGTTCGCGCGGTGCATGGGTAAACCTGGACTCCCTGTTTTTGCAGGGCGGGAAAGGGCGCCTCGAGGACGGACAGTGGGCTGTCGCGCCCGAGAGGCTTGCCTCGAGCAACGTGAATCGCTCCGGAAATCCCGGAGGCTGTTTCAGCTGATCCGACCACGCGGGCCGGATTCCGCACAACCCTATTTCTCCTCATCCAATGGACGCCACGCGAGCATCGCGAGCTCGAGCGCTTTCGCGGCCACGCCGAGGCGGCTTAAACTTCGGGGCTCTTTTTCGTCCATCGGGGCTGCCCAAGCGCCGCTTGAGTCGCTGAAACTAGCGTGGCGATCCCGGGCGAACATCGGCTGGCCAAAATCGCGGCTGTGGACTGGCCCGGAGCTCCGGCCGCGGTCCAAGAAGGACGCAACCTTCCTTCATTTGCTACCAGCGATAGCACGCACGAGGCGGCTGCGATTTTCGACGCCGAGCTTGTCGTAGATCGCTTGGAGTTGTTTCGCGACGGTGCTCGGCGCGACTCCGCGCTCGGCGGCGATGCGGGCGTTGCTCCAGCCGCGTGCGACGCCTTCGGCGATCGCACGTTCGGCGTGGGTGAGCTTGTCGGCGAGCGCCCCCGCGAACCTCACTTCGACCCCGACCACGGCCAGCGACTCGTCGCCGACCGAGACATCGAAGCGCGTCGCACGCTCGGAGTCGAACAGGGCTGCGAGCTCCACGCGCGATTTGACCCGCAGCTTCTTCAGGATTTGGCTGACGGCTCTCGACGTCGTCTTCTCGGGTAGGCCCAGCGCGTAGCTGAGCTCCTTGTTCGTTGCGCCAAGCGCGAGGTAGCGTAAAACGCTCTGTTCGGTCGGCGTCAGCGCGCGTGGATCGCGTAAGCCGGTGCGATTCGAGTAGGCGGCGAGGTAGCGGCGACCGCCGAACTCCCAGTGGTCCACGAGCGACCACTGCCCGGCTACCAGTGCCTGCCACAGCTCGAGCGCCCGCTCGGGCGAAGTGCGCACGTCGGCGCGACGGGCCTGCTCCATCGAGCGGACGGCTTCGACGAGCGCTCGGCGGGCTTCGTCGTCTTCCGCCACGGCCGGGCTCGCGTGCTCGAGCTTTCCCGAGGGTGAGAACAGGGCATCGCGGCGGGCGCCGGACGCGGCCAGCAAGCGGCGCAGCCTGAGCCCGGCGACGACGTGTAAGCCGACACGTTGCCACACGCCGCGCACGCGTGGTGATGGCGCGACCACCTCGCGCGAAGGCGCGGAGATGGTCACGCTGCCGCCGCGAGCGTCTTGCGCGAACATGCAAAAGCCGTCGGCGATGTTGGCGCTCGCCATCAGGCTGCGAAAGTGAGCGACGACCGGCGACGCCGAGCCCAGCACCTGCTCGAGCCCGCCGCACGTGACCAGCCGCTTCTTCAGCAGCTCGAAGATCGCATTGGGCGCCTCCGCGTTCAGTGCCGCGATGCGCGAGAGAAACTCGGCGTTCAGGTCGCGCTGAACGAAGACTGGGCTTTTTGCAAAGTTCGGCGCTGACTCGTTACCGGTGAAGCCGTAGACGCCACTGCCGGTGTCCAAGTCCTTCGCTGCTTGCTCGAGCACTGCCTCGAGCCAAGTGCTCTCCGAACCATCGAGCCGGTATGCCGCCTCGACCACGCCGATAGCAGTGATTCCGTTCACACGAGCCATGCTGGTCGCAAGTATAGCGCTGCGCACTGCGCGGCGGGGGTTGCTTCTGCGACGGTGCGAGCGAGGAGCTCCTCGAAATGACGCATGGCCTAGTCCCCTCCGCGAGAGCCTAGCGTGGTCAACGCGGTCCCCGCAACAGGTCGTGCCCGTGCACCCCTTCCGCGTATCCTTCCGCCTCCGGAAAGTACGCTAGGGTTGGCGGCTTGCACTAGGCCACTCGTATTTCGATCCGCACCGTGAACGCAGTTGTGCGCGGGTAGTTGCGCCCCCCGCGCAACTAGACGAAAAGGCCCTGAGCGATCAGGGCCTTCTTAACTTTGACCGTTCGAACGCCTTGGCGTTTTGGCGACGAGGTTTTATCTCTGCGCAGGCACCTTACCCGCGTCGTCGCTCTGGTCGACGAGGCGCATGTCGATTTCGAGCGTGCCACCTAGGATTGCCGCGTAGCTCTTGCAGAGCTCGACTGCCTCGTCGGTACCCGACAAGTCGAGGATGGCGTAGCCGCCAATCAGCTCTTTGGACTCGGCGAAGGGGCCGTCCATCGCGTGCAAGGCGTTGTTGGTGAAGGTGAGACGCTTGGCGGTCTTGCTGGGCTTCAGCGCGACCGATTTGACGAGCACGCCCGCTTTCGTCATCTCGTTCTTGAGTCGGGCAAGCTCGGCTTTTTTCTGCGCGCTGCGTCCGCCGGCCTCGGTTTCGGGGTCTGCCTTGTCGATCAGCAGGAACTGCAGTGGAGGGTTTTCCGGCGCGGGCATCAGGCCAATGTCCCAGGGTTCGTTGACTTTTCCGAGCTCGAGCTCACCATCTCCGAGCACTTTGCCGTAGCGCTCGCCCCAGCCAATCGCTTGTTCGCGCGTCGCGACTTTGAGTTGGAGTACGTTGCAGGGCAGCTCGTGTTCGCCGACGTAGGGACCCTGCTTGATCGTGCAGCGACCGCCGCGGAACACCAGGCGAATGCGGTGCTTGCTGCCACTCAGGCCAGCGCCATCGATGAAACGGCCGCTTTGCGCGTATTCACCAATGAACGCGCCCATCTGACTCACCAGCTCGGGCGGCGGTGGTTGACCGGCCTCGGTCTGCGCATCGTTCTTGTGCATGATCATGAAGTGCATGACAGTTCTCCAATCGACAATCAATGAAGGGTGGTGCGGAGGAACGCGCGGAGACGGGCGGAGCGCATCACATAGGCGGCCCAGAGGATGACGCAGAACGCGACTGGGAACCAGGGCGAGGTGCCGCAACGCAGGTGCGTGGCGACGGCCCCGCCGAAGTACGCGGTGAGCAGCAATGCGCCGAGAAACTGCGTGCGTGGGATCAGGTGCAAGAGCGTTGGGATTGCGAGCAGCAAGCCGAGCGGACGCAACAGCTCGATCGCGTAGCCCACCTGCTTCGTGCCTTCGACATAGGGCGCGAGCGGGATCAGCTTGCCCACCGCGTCGACGAGCAAGAAAGCGACGATCAGGCCGGTCAAGATGCGGCCAATCCAAACCAGCGAGCGCCCCGTGCGATCGGGGGATTCGAAAGTGGCGCTGGAAGTGATGACGTTTTCCATGTGGTCTCCAAGTCGTGGGGGTTCGGGACCGACCGCTTGCCGGCGCCCGTGTAACCACGACGCTCCGCCTGAGAGCCGATCGACACGCCCGGTCGTTTTTTTCTAAGATCCTGGAATGAATGAGTATTCAAGCAGCTTCGGCGTCCTCGCTCAGGCCGATGGCTCGGTCGTAGCCCATGCACGCATCGCCCGGCCGGCGCAATTGCTCGAGCCGGTGGGCGCGAGCGACCAATCCGGTTGATGAGCGTTCCTCGACTCGGCGGGCTCGATCGCGTCTAGCAGCGTGAGGCCTCGCGGCCCCGTCGACTCGGAAACGAGCGACCCCGTGAGCCACCTGCGCGCCGAGCGTCGGAGCGAGCTGCACGAGCCCATCGTGGAGGACAGCGACGGCTCGAGGGTCGTCTCGGCCGGTGAGTCGCGCATGCACGTGCACGGATTGGATCGCCGCTTCCGCTGAAACGGCCTCCGCCTCGAAGGCTCTCGCGATTTGGAGTACCGCATCGTCGCCAGGAGCCCCTTGGCCTCGGGATCCTCGTGCAGAAGGCCAATGGTGATGATTCGAGCCAGAGAGTTAGCGGACGGTCGCGCGGCGGGCGAAGTCGGGCCAACCAGGGAAGTCGCGGCCAAGGGGAGAGTCGTCTAAACTCATATGCTTTATTCAGGCGAATGGTTGATCGATATCGAAGGATGCAGCGTCGACGATTCATCACCGGGTCGATGCTCGGAACCTCGGTGCGTCGGCTGACGGGCACGGCGCGCATCCTCATCAATAGCGACGGCCGGCACTGCGATACATCGAACACCCCCGCACGTTGAGGCGGAATTGCTAAGTCCCCCGTTGTAGCGTGCGCGTCACGCGCTGAGTGGATGTGCCAAAAAAGCAGATGGCAAATACCGTCGCTGCCAGTGGGACGCCGACGTGCTGAGACGCTGTTGCAGGTGTGCACTCTGGAACGTTCCGTCGGACTGCAATATCAACCTGCGACTCCACTCTGTTGGTTTGGGTTCAGTGAGGCATTTTGCGCGGGATCGCCACCGCTTCGGTCATGAATCGCCGCAGCTCGTACAGATCGCAGCGACCGTACAGATCGCGAAGTGAGTGATTTTCAGAACGCGAGCTCCAATAAAACGATCGCGACTTCATTCTCGATCCGAGGTGCCGTATCTGAAGCCATCGCGCAGTCGGTGGTTGGGATCGATCGCGATGTGAGACGACCTTCTGGGTTTCGGGCACGAAACAAAGATTGGAAGGGTGCTTGGCGCTACATGGCCAACGCCACTGCAGGGAGTGAAATGGTCAACTCCTCATCAGCGAAGCAACTGTCCACCGGCTCCCCGCTCGGGCGCTACGAACTGCTACTACCAGTCGCGAAGGGCGGCATGGCAGAAGTGTGGGCCGCTCGCTTGCACGGAACCCGAGGCTTCCAAAAGGTGGTCGCCGTCAAAACCATCCTATCGGGCGCGATCGACGACGCACGACTGGAGGAGATGTTCCTGGCGGAGGCGGAGCTCGCGTCCAAGATTCACCATCCCAATGTGGTGGCGACGCTCGATCTGGGTGAGCACGAAGGGATCTTGTACCTGGTGATGGAGTGGGTCGACGGTGAATCGCTCAACTTGCTCATGTCGAGGGCGGGTACCGTGGGTGGCGTGCCCTTGCCCATCGGCGTCAACCTGATCGGGCAAGCGTGTCAGGGGTTGTACGCGGCGCATAGTTTGCGGGACGACCAAGGGTCGCTGCTCGGCGTCGTGCATCGCGATGTTTCGCCGCACAATTTGCTGGTGACGTACTCGGGCACCGCCAAACTGGTCGATTTCGGCATCGCCAAAGCCACTAGTCTTGCCTCTTCCACCGTAGCCGGCGAGGTGAAGGGTAAGTTTGCGTACATGGCCCCGGAGCAAGTCCGAGCGCAAGCCGTCGATGCGCGGGCCGATCTCTTTGCGCTCGGCATCTTACTCTATCAAATCACGACCGGAAGGCATCCATTCCGCGGCGAGAACCCGGCCGAAACCGTGCAGAATATCTGCGCCGATGGGGGGCCTGCGCCACCGAGCACGCTGCTCTCTGACTATCCGGCAGAGCTCGAAGCGGTCGTCTTGAAGGCACTCGCGAAGGATCCGGATCAGCGCTTCTCGTCGGCGACCGAGCTCTTGACCGCGCTCGAGAAAGCGATGCCCGGGCCACTCGAGGCAAGCTTCCAAGTCCAAGTCGCCGAATACCTGGAGCAGCTGTTCGGGACGCGTGCAACCGCGCGGCGTACGGCCTTGCGCGTGGCGCAGGAGCGCGTCGATCGACAACGGGGCGAACAGTCGTCATCGATCAGCCAAGGGACGTTGCGCGCGATTGCGATCGACGCCGTTGCGCCCGATCCGACAGACGCTCCGAGTTCGTCGCAAACGCTTCGCCGAATCAGCACCCCACCCGTGAGTCAGCAAACGCCAGTGCTTACGCCGGCTGCCGTCCCGGCAACGCGGTCGAAGCAGGTGATTTTTGCTTTGGCTGCGCCACTGGCGATCGTCGCGGGAGCGCTCATGACATTATCGTCGAGCAACTCGAGCCGTCCTGAGGCCGCGGCCGACAGCATGGCCCCTGTCGAAAAGATCATTGCGCCGCCCGCGAAGGTCGAGGCGAGCATCCCTTCACCCCAGATCCCAACGCCCGCGATCGCGTCCGTGTCCGTAGCTCGAGTTGCGCCGAGCGAGCCGATTCTGCCCGCATCCGAACGCGCTCCCGAAGCTGCGAAGAAGCTGCCAACCGAGCGTAAGCTTGCCACACGCAACTCGCGCCCCGCTACTGGCAGCCCCTTGCCCGCCGCGCCCCCGGCCCTAGCTCCCCCGAGCGCCAGCCCGATGCCGACGGCCAGCAACAGCGGCCCGTCCGCGAACCGACTCGGGCGCGGAGCCTTCGGCGGACGCCACTAGTCATCGAGCGAGCTGATCAGGTCCTGGATAAACGGGAGTTACAATGCCATTCGAGAAGAGGCACTACCTTTCGCTTTTGGTTCCCAATGTGCTCCTGAGTCCGGTGGCCGCACTTCAGCTGAGCGGCTGCGGTGAAGCACCACCCGGAATCGTAACTCAGACGGCGGGCGCAGGAGGGCAATCGGCACGAGGCGGTGCGGATGCGCTGCCCATCGCGGGGAGCTTCGAAGCCAGCAACGGCGGCAAAACGAGCCATGAACATCAGGCTAGCAATCCGACCGGCGGAAGCACCGCTGACGACGATGCGACTGCCGGCGAGGCGGGCGCGGTGGTCAGCGCGAGCGGCGGCGGTCAGGACGGAGCTGGCGGAGAAGCGGTCATCCCCGACACTTGTCAGTTTCACACAGACGCCCCCGTCGCCGGTACCAGCGGAGTGGTCGGCGCGATTGCGGGTAACGGCGCGGGGGGCGCTGCCGGCGCCGGCGCGACCGTTACGTTGCAAGTCAGCCCGTTCGTCGGCAACTACCTCGCCGATTCGACCGGTAGGACACTGTACACATCGGGCAACGACTTTCCGGGCGATTGCCGCACGCCACCGGTCTCGAATTGCGTGACCGATTGTTTGCTCAGTTGGCCCATCTTTCCTGCCGGCGCGCGCGTGCTCGCAACAGGTCTCGATGACGAAGCCTTCGGCGCGATTCAGCGCGGCGACGGCAACTGGCAGATGACCTATCACGGCTGGCCGCTCTACAACTACAAGACCGATCTGCTGCTCGGCCAAGTCGCGGGGCAAGGCAAGGGCAAAACCTGGCACATCGCTCAGCAAAACCCACCGGGCATCGTGATCATGAAACCCGGCACCCTGAGGTACCTCGCGGATGCCTCCGGTCACACCCTCTATGTCTCCGCCGCTGATCAGGCCGGAACCGCCGACACGGATCCGGTCAGCAATTGTTCGGAGACGTGCCTCACCAACTTCGAGCCCTTCTTCGATAGGCGCCTTTCAGTCGTCACCTCGCTGTTGATCGAAGATTTCAGCTCCTTCGCGCGATCGGGCAATTCCGGCTTACAGATTGCTTATCAGGGGCGGCCGCTTTATCGCGCCGCGACGGACCTCGAGCCCGGGGACATGACCGGCACTGCGATCAGCGGATTCAAGGTGGCGGAGCCATGAAGTCCGCGGCCCGCCTCTCGAGTCTGGCCTGCGGGGCCTACTTGGCACTTCTGTGCGACGTACATTCGGCGAGCGCGGAGGTCTCGGCGGCGCAGCGGGCGACCGCGGAAGCCCTCTTTCAAGGGGCCAATTTGCTCATGGAACAGAAGAGATTCAGCGAAGCATGCGAAAAATTCGAGGCCAGCCAAGAACTCGATCCGGGGCTCGGCACCAAGCTGTACCTCGCTGATTGCTACGAGCAGGCGGGGCGGACGGCCAGTGCGTGGGCGCTGTTCCAAGATGCGGCCGACGCTGCGCACCGCGCGCAACAGGCCGATCGCGAGCAGATCGCGACTGACCGCGCCGCGAACCTCAAACCACGATTATCGAACCTCGAGCTGCGAGTCCTCGCGGCTCGGCGTGTGCCGGGCCTCGAGCTGCGCATCAACGACGCGCCTGTACCTGGCGCTTCTTGGAACGCCCCGCTGCCGATCGACCCCGGGCAAGCGCGCATCGAAGCACGAGCTCCCGGCAAAAAGCCCTGGCTGCTTCAGATCAACGTAGCCGACGGGCCGTCGCAACAGGTCGTCGAGGTCGGCCAGCTCGCGGACGCCCCGCAGCCGTTGCCGAGCGAAACCGCGAGCGTGCTCAGCGAAAAGCTCGCGCCCCGTGACCCGGGAGTGACCCAGCGCACGATCGGTTACGTGCTCGGAACGGTCGGCATGCTCGGGCTCGCAGTAGGAGGTTACAGCGGCTACCGCGCCTTTACCCTGAATCGGCGGTCCAAGGGCGAGTGCCGCGCCGAAGATCCGAACGCTTGCACGAGCGGCGGCGCCGCAACTCGCGAAGATGCACAGAAGGCAGCAACCGTATCCACCCTTGCGAGCATCGGCGGCGGCACGCTGTTGGCCACGGGCCTGACGCTCGTTTTCACCGCGCCGAGTGCGGCCGTGCCAGCCGGCGCCGGCAACGCCACGCCGACGGGGGCACCGTTGTCTGGCTTCGGGCTCCAGCTGCGAGGCGCGTGGTGACCCGAATCCATCGGCTGGTCGCGCTCGGCTCGCCTGCGCTCATGGCGCTGAGTGTCGCCTGCACTCAGGTGCTGGGCATTCAAGACGCTTGGGTCGACAGTACTTTGATCGATACCAACTCGTCGAAAGGCGGAATCGACTCATCCGCTGACCCAGGAGCACCGAGCTCGGGCGGTGCGGGCAGCGTCACTGGCGCTCACTCGGGCGCTGGTCATGACGGAGGCGCCAGCCATCAAGCGGGCGCGGGCGACGTGACATCCGGCGCCGGACCAGAGGGGGCGATGGCGGGCGCCGGCAGCGAGGACCCGCCCGATCCGCCCAGCCGATGCGAGATCTACTGCGACGCGGTGGTTCAGAACTGCAAAGACAAGTACGAGCAGTACCGCACGTTCGATCAATGCATCGCGGTCTGCAAGCGGTTGCCTCAGGGGACACCGGGGGACGAGAACGTGAACAGCGTGGAGTGCCGTATCCGCCAAGCGCGCTTCGCCGAGAGCGAAGCGTTCCTGTACTGCAAATCGGCCGGACCTCTGGGCGAGGGCAAATGCGGGTCCAATTGCGTCTCTTTCTGTTCGCTGATGGATGCCACTTGCACCAAGAGTTCCACGGCGGGAAACGTCGAACTGAGCTACTTCGAGGGCACCCAGGCTTGCTTGTCGAACTGCGCCGCATTGCCGGAAGATCCGACGGGACCCGCCCAGTATTCGTCTTCACCCACCATCGAGCCGTCGAGCTTGGTGGGCAACAACATCTACTGTCGCACTTACCATGTCTCGGCGGGCATCGAACAAGATGCACCGACCGAGCATTGCCCGCACGCCATGGGCGGGGATCCGTGTGACGCGCAATGATTTGGACCGTAACCAACCTTCTGCGCCAAAGGCTCGCTTGTTACGCGAGGTCGACCGGCGCGATTGATTAAAATCGATATCTGACAGATCCCGGGCGACCGAATCAGCATTGACGGAATGGGTGTTGAGCGCCCGACCCTCGACGGAACACCGACAAGACGTGAGCCGCCTGGCGGCGTTGTAAAATGGAGTTTAGGATGGTCCCAGAAAAAGAGCGTACAAGTGCGTGTTGGGTACGAACCAAGCTCAGCGCGCTGGCCGCCGCCGCGCTGGTCACGGGGCTCGGGTGTGGAGACACGACCCCGGATCTTTCCCCCCATTCGAGCGCGACCGAACCGTTGGTCACCGCGGTCGACATCCGACGCTCCTTGGTGGTGACCGAAGTCTCGATGCTCGAGGGCTTCTCGCTCGAGCGCGTGCTCGGGCAATTGGCGGCGCAAAGCGGCGTGCCCGGGCTCACCCCGAAGAAGCTGTTTCAGCAGTGGTGGGACATCTTCAATCCAAAGCCGGGACTCGGGCTCGGCCCGCACTGCGACGATCAGGTCGACGCCAGTCTCGGTCCGGTGTTGAACGGCTTTCCATTCACGTGCCGGCCGGCACCTTCGGAGGGCGCGCAAGCAAACTGCAATCCTTTCGCCGCGGGATCGAGCTGCGCTTACATCCCGATCGGTCTCTTCAACCGCTTCGATCTCGCGCCCGAGAACGGCGCATTCTGTGGCGAGTATCGGATCGTCTACGCGAAAGCGAGCGGGGTGCTGCTGACGGACGACCGCAACCTCTTGATCTTCGAGGCGGCCATGCCAAACCCTTTGCCGTTGCTCGGGCTCGAAGGCTGTCGCCCGGTCGCACAGTTCTGGGCCAACCTCACGAACGTCAATGCGCCGGAGATCCGAGCGAATTTGCTCGAGGGCTTCTACTTCAACGGCTTGCTCGGCATCCCGAGCTTTCCGCCCGTCATCCACATCGCCAACTTCGGTGACAACGCGGCCGGGCGCGGGCAAATCCGATCCAACCAATTCTCGAATTTCATCAACCCGAAGATGTGGTCGCTACGTGAGTTCAAGCTGAAGCGCAGCTGCGGCCTCCTCGCCTGTTCTTCGATGCGCCTGAGCCCCGTGACCGTGAAGAACAATCCGTACGGTCCGCTCTTCGACCCCGCGCTCGTGCATGCGAAAGCGAGTGCCTTTCAAGCGTTCTTTCCCGGTCAGCTGGGGAACCTGAGCGGGAGCACACTGCCGACCATCAACTTCGAAGTACCCGACAGCTACAACAGCGCACAAAGTCAGGCGAGCGGGCTCGAGAATAGCTACGTGACGCATTTCGGTCTGCTCTCGGGCGCGCTGCGCAGCGCGTTGAGCACCGCGCTGGCCAGCGCAGGCTCGACCCTCACTCCCGACAACGTAGTCGCACGCGCGCAGGCCGTATCCTGCGCGGGCTGCCACCGGCTCAGCAACAACGCCGACCTCGGCGACGGCATCAGCTGGCCGCCCTCGCTCGGATTCACCCACGTCACCGAACGCGAAACCGAAGTCGTCGACGGTGAAACTCGGTATGTGCTCTCCGACGCACTCGCCAATCACTTTCTTCCCCACCGGAAGGAAGTGCTGGACGCCTACCTCGACCACAACTTGGTCCTCGCCCTCCTCAACCTGCATCCGATTGGCGGCTTTCTCACGCACTGACACGCGCTCGGGTCGAGCCTAGCCGAACGAGCGTGGGCGGGCGACGCGTCTAGCCGCGGCCCGCCGTTGACCTGCGCCGTTGGCCTATGCCGCCACGGTTCGTTGCGGTGAGAGTGGCCAGCGTGAGTGAGGCTGGTAGGTGGCGCTTGCCAGGTTCGCGAGTAGCTCAGCGCGGCTCGACACTCCGAGCTTCGTGTACACGCTGGCGAGTTGATTGGCGATGGTCCTCGGAGAGGTCGCGCGGAGCGACGCGATGCGTTCGTGCGACAGGCCGTCGATGCGCAGTTTGATGACGTGTGTTTCGCTGCGCGTTAGTGTCGCCGGTAAGAGCAAGTCGGGGCGCCTTGTTTTGACTACGATTGAGCGCGCGAAGCGTAGGACCTCACCGCCCTCTACCCTCTCGGTTCCGTAACGCTCCCCGATGTGGGCCATGATGACCAGCAACATGGGCGTCTCCTTGGCCGTGCACGACAAACCGATCAGTTTGAGGCAGCGAGCCGCGGCACACGCAACCGTCGAGACAGCCAGATGTTCATCGACGGCGACGACCTTCTGCAGATCTCCGAGCAGGGTCGGCAGCCAGCGCCTGAGCTCACGCGGAGGAAGCGGCACACCAAGCGTTGGAACGAGCTCGAAGTAGTGATGAGTTTCGTCCGAATGCTGAGCGACGATCCGCGCGTTACCACGCAGTAAGTCACGCCATAGCAGCGCGCACCGGGCATCGGACGGCGTCGGGGTGAGCCCGATAGTCCAATCGCGGCGTTCCGGCCAACCGACCTCAACTCGAACCTTCCCGACCTCGACTTGGGTTTCCATGTCGACAAACGATTTACAGCGCTCAACTCGAGCTTTGGCGGGCTTAGCGACGGAGCGCCGGTCGCCTAGGATGGAGTGACGCCGAGAGCGACGAACGCACCCAGGGTGGGTCGAGTAGACGAAGCCAGACTACTCGGCTCGCCAGCGCATGAGATTTGATCCGAATCGGAAGGACGGATCGAGCCGCGCCTTCGACTCGGCGAAACGTGACCAGGTTTCACCGTAGCGACCGGTCCAGTCTTCGACGTCGCTCGGAGCGAAATAGCCGCAGAAATAGCGGCGGCCTCCGCAGCGACTCATCATACCGGCATAAGTACTCATGACGCTCACGGGGTCCGCGGCATCCTCCGGTCCGAAAGATGGAAATACGCCGAGTCCCATGGCCATGGGTACCGGTGGAGTCACGAGCAGCGGCGCCGGATTCGAACCACGGGCGACGAAAATGATCTCGGCGGGACCGCGATACAGGAGTCCGCTCGGTTCCGCAGCCAAGGCGGCCAGCGCGGCCAGTGCGTCCGGCAGCGGAAAGAAGAAGTCCATCCAAGGATTCTTGCGTTGACCGTGCGTCGGGGGCTGATTGGTACCGAACACCTTGAAATAGGGGTGCCCCGGCTGCCCGTCAGCCCTCCAGGTCGAATGGTCGCTGACGGGCGGAGCGAAATCCGAATGAAGCGTGGGAAGAGGCGTTGGATTTGGCTGGTCGTTCGTGAGGTCCTGGCCGACGAACAACGCGGCCATCAAGTGTCCCTTGCGCATCGGATCGCGGCCTACGCGCACGGCGATCAATCGATCGCGGTCCAACTCTGCAGTCAACTTGGGCACGTCGCCCACCAGATTTTCTAGCTCACGGTAAATGAACGTGCGCGTCACGATGCGCGAACCACATGGGCGCAATCGCAGCCCAGCTCGGACGATCACCCCGCACTGCCCCAGACCGGCCCGCACCGCATCGAACAGCGCGGGCTCTTGCTCCAAGCTGCAGCGAATCAGCTCACCGCTAGCCGTAACGACATCTAAGTACGAGATGTTGTCGACTTGTGGTCCGTAGCTCCAGCCGGCCGACCCGATACCGCCCACACTCAGCGTACCGCCAACTGTCGTGTCTAGGGCGTGAGTCAAGGCGACGGGCAATAGCCGCTGCGCAAAACTAGCGTCCACCACCGCACGCCAGGTGATACCTGCCTCGACCTCGAGCGACCGATCGGAGGGCTGGAAATCGACGATGCGATTGAGAGAGGTCATGTCTAGCAGCAGCCCTGTGCCCAAGCCCTGTCCAGACTGACTGTGACCCGCGCCGCGCAGACTGACCGTTGTGTTCGTTTCCGCGGCGACGCGGAGTGCCGCCTGCACATCTTCCACGCTCAGGGGGCGGAGCACGAGCATCGGAACGACGCGATACATTCCTCCGAAGTCGGTCGCGAGCGAAGCTCGCTCATCGAGGCGTTCCCACACCTCCCCGCGGCATACGGCCCGAAGTTTTTCACACAGCGATCGTCTGCTCGAAGAATCCACGAAGCCGCCACTCCATCGATACGCTCGACCGAGCCTGATATACACCCGTTGGAATCGGCCGCCAACGTACACCAACGATTGGACGGAAGGTGTCACTCAGAAACACCGCCGTCCGAAAAAATGACCATCAGGCCATCGGCGTGACTCCGACCTCAGTCGAGTCCGTCGAGTCAGTCGACGTGCACCGTGCTCATGGACGCAACGCTGTGGCAACGACACGGAAGACAACGTGGGCTCCCAATAGTACTTACCCGCGGAGAGACACGAAGTGTTACTCTGCCCTGGCGCTACGATGGCGCGGCGATCTCGCGAGGCTGAATGTCTGCAGATCTATTCTCTCTTTCAACGAGCTCGGCGCAAATCCTCGAGGGTACCGGTAGCGAGTTCGACGCGTTGCTGACGAGCGCCGCCCGAGCCCGACTGCAACGATTCGCCGCGACGCTCGCGTTACCGGCGCGCACGGTGTGCCTCGAATGTCGGCTCAACGAGGACGAGCGAGTGGACTTGGCACTCTTTCTCGTCGCTCGTACCGCGCAGCTCGTTCCCGCGCTCGAAACGCTCGGCCGAAGTCACGCTTCGAGTCCGACCTGGGTTCGCTGCGTGCAGATGTTGCTCCGTTGGGCGAACTCAGAAGAGCCGATTTTGAACGGCGTGCCGTTCTTGTATACGGCGTTCGATTTGCACAGCAGCGCGACGCAGGTGCCCGTGCCGTGCCTCAGCTTGTGTGCGGACGCGAGCTTCTTCATGCGTCGGCTCGGGTTGCCCGTGCCTCGCAGCTCGCCCGACGGGCCGATTCAACTGCTCGATTCGTGCGTCAAGAACCTGGAGCTCGAAGACTTACTCGGCCCCCTGCGAGAGCGGGCCCGAGTCTGCCTGAACGCCGTCGAGGACACGGAGGTGCGACACCTGTCCCTCATGCTCGCCAGGGACCCCGTGAGCTTGAAATTCGACATCACGGTGCCCATCGAGGCGCTCGGGACTTTCCTCTCGACGAGTGGTAGGTCGGAAGACCCGCACGAGCTCACCGCTGCACTGCGCTACCTGGCGCCCTGGCAGCGCCGCGTCCAGCTCAACTACGTGCTGCATTCCGTGGCAGAAGCCCCACCGGCTCTCGAGGTCGAGTTGTGCTGCACCGGTGAAGACGAAGGAAACGCGGAGCAGCGCGCTCAGCTCTTGCAGCGGCTCGCAGATCTGGGACTGGCAAGCTCGAGCAAGGTGGACGCATTGCTCACCTTGTTGGCGTCGCCAGCGGTAACGGATACTCGAGGGCAACGCGTCGCACGAAACTGGTACCTCAAGCTCCGGTTCGAGGCCGCCAAGGTCGTCAGCGCCAAGGCCTACGTCGGGCTCACTCAACGTGGCCAGGGGGCCGTGGCTACCGCCTAGGTCCGAGTTCGTCGTCTGCGAGAAGATGCATGCAACAGCTAGAAATACACCAAAGCCGCGAGATCAAACGTTGCTCCTTGTTTCAACTGCATCGCGTCACGACGCCAACCGGCGAGCAGCTGTTGCTCAAGTTTTCCGCGCTCGACAGCGGCGGGAACGGCGAGTTGCTCAAACGCGAGCAAGCGACGCTGGATCGTGTGGGGTCTTTGCGTGTCGCGCGGGCGGCAGGTCTGGTGCACGTCCGCGATCGACCAGGCGCGTGCTACGTCGATTTTCAAGGTAGCTCGCTATCCGCCATCCGCCTGCGCGACGCCGAGGAGATTGCGCTGCTCACGCGTGAAGTGTGCGCGATCTTAGATGACTTCCATGGCGCCGGCCTGTTGCTACTCGGAATCGCCCCCGGCTCATTTTTGCGCGACGAAGGCGGTCGACTCCAGCTCATCGACGCGCCATTTGCGCAAGTTGCCGGCCAAGCGCTCTGTCCAAGCGACACCGACTGGATTCAAAGCCCGTTTTTGCCCTACGCGGCGCCCGAAGCGGTGCGCGCGCTGGCTCGACCACTGGATCGCACGGCGGACCTCTATGCGCTCGGCGCGCTTCTCTACGAACTGTTGTGTGGCCACCCCCCGTTCGAGCGGCTCGATCCCGCCGAGCTGATCCAGGCGCATCTTGCGCGGAGGCCTCAGCACTTGCGAGATTTGGTGCCGGAGCTACCTGCGGTGCTGGTCAATGCCGTCATGCTGCTTCTCGCCAAGAATCCTGCCCAGAGGCCTGCGAGCACCCACGAATTCCTAGCCGCCGCCGGAATGTCGACACAGGCCAACGGTGTGAGCCGCGGCGAAGGGGCCGCTGCCGGCGAGAGCTCCGTCTCGCCCGTCTGGAGCACGCGGTTCTACGGGCGCGAAGCCATGCTGCGCGAGCTCCAATCGAACCTCGAGGAGAGCACCGGCTGTACGGTCACGCTCATCCGCGGTGAGCCCGGCTCAGGCAAAACGTCGCTGCTCGAGGAGCTGAAAAAGACATCTGGCGTGGCGATGTCTTGTTGGGGGAAATTTGCACGCGGCGCGAGTCAGCCGTTGAGCGGTTGGGTGACCTTGGCTCGCTCCCTGGCCGACGCGGCGCTCAGCGCGAGCACCAATGATTTTCAGGAATTGCGGCAGCAATTCGAGGCTGCGCTGGGCGCGAGCGGGCCGGCCCTGGTGGCGCTCGCAGACGAGTGGGATGCGATTTTGGAATGCGGTTCGGGGCAGGCAGACCACTTCGAGGGCGGTCTCAATCGAACCGCGGTCGCGCTACAGCGGCTGTTCGGCAGTTACTGCGAGCCAGCCGCACCCATTTGGCTCGTGTTGGACGACCTGCAGTGGGCCGACGCCTCCTCGATGCGAATTCTCGAGCTGGTACTCACGTTGCCGAACCCGCCCAACCTGCGCGTCTTTTGCGCCCTACGTTCACCAGAACCTGGAGACAGCACCGCCGCGATCGATACCCTTCGGAACGATCTCGAACGCAGCGGCATCGCCGTTACGATGGTCGAGCTCGAGGGCTTCGCCGACTCCGAGCTCCGAAGTTTCGTGCAAGATAGCCTGGGGACGGTGGTCGATGGCCTCGACGACTTGGTGCGATTCGTCTCGACGAAGACCCGCGGCAACCCGTTCTTCGTTCGGGAGCTGCTGGACGCCTTGGTACATGAACACGCACTGGTTCACGACGAACAGCGCTGGCGTTGGAGCACCCTCGGCGCGAGCGTCGCGCTACCCGACAGCTTGCTCGACCTACTGATTCGCCGAGTCCACCAGTTCCCGGAAGAGACTAAGCGGCTGCTCTTTGCCGCTGCGTGTATCGGAGAAAGCACGACGCGCTTCGAGCTGTGCGCGGCCACCGCTTTGAATTTGGGGACCGTCGACGATCTGCTGTCAGGCGTCGTGGCGTCTGGATTGCTGGAACAGCGAAGCGCTGGTGACGAGCCCATCTACGCGTTTGCGCACGACCGCGTTCTGGAAGCTTCCCTCGCCCTCGCCTCGGAGGAAGAACGCGGCGAGCTGAGTATCCGGCTCTTCAATTTGTTGGTTGCGGAAGCCAAAGCGACGCGCCCACTCACCTTCACGTTGGCCAACCTGTTCAATGCGGGCAGTGGCCGGGTCGACAGCGACGCCGATCGCTTGGCGGGGGCGTACGCGAATCAGTCGGCGGGCGAAGCGGCGAAAGCGAAGGGCGCATACGCCCAGGCGCTGAACTACTTGGAACGCGCCGTCAGCCAGCTGAAAATGCTGCCCGAGAACGCGCGCTGGGGCGAGCGACCCGAGCTGACGCGGAACATCTATTGCAATGCGGCGGAGGCCGCGCTGCTCTGCAACCGCTTCGAGCTGACGTCGGAGTGGTGCATCGAGGTACTGGCGAACTCGACCACCGCGCTCGAGAAGGCCGCGGCGTACGAGTTTCTGATCCGGGGGCTGGCCGCCCAAAAGCGCTACTCGGAAGCCGTCGAAAAGGCGCTGCAGGCCCAAGCCGAGTTCAATGTCCGCTTCCCGCGCAATCCGAAGATGGCGCACGTGATCTGGGGATATATCTGGACTTTGCGTCGCGTGAAATCTTTCGGTACCGCCCAGCTCCTGCGAATCCCCCAACGTGAGGACGCGGAGATGACGGCCATCTCACGACTGATGCAGGTCGTGTATGCGATCGTTCATTTCAACAAGCCGGAGCTCTTCCCGCTCTTCGTCTATCGCCAGATCGAACGCTGCCTGACTTACGGCCACGATGCCTATTCTCCGCAAGCGTACGGCGCATTTTGCATCGTTCTGGCCGGGCTGGGCGAGGTCGAGCTCGCAGAGCGGCTCAGCGAGGTCAGCCAAGCGCTGCCTTCGACGCCTACCGGCGAGAAGGTGCGTTGCCGTTCGCTGTTTGGCATCGCGTCGTTCGTCTTACCTTGGCTTCATCCGGTGCGAGACAGCTTTCCCAAGCTCACTTCTGCCGGCAAGACCGCGCTGGAGCACGGGGACTTCGAGTTCTTCGGCTACGCCGTCACCATGCGTGCTTTGGGCCAACTTTACACCGGCGGTGGCCTTGCCGAGCTGACGGTCGAGTTCGCACAGTCCCTGTCTCAGCTTCAGTCGTTGGCCCAAGAGCGTTGCGTGCTGATGCAAAGCATCATGTGTGAGGCCGCGCACGAGCTGCGGGAGGGAATGACGGACGGCCCGCTCTCGGGTCGTTTCTACGAGGGCGTTTCTGGGCTCCAGCGGTGTCAAGATCCGATGGACCACACGTTGGTATTCCATCACTACTTGGCGGTGCTATGCATTGCCGCTCACTTCGGAGATATCGAGTGCGCTCGCCGCGCGGCCGAACGCGTTCAACCGTACGTTGCCAACGGGGCTTTCGGCAGTCACCTCCTCGCGACCTTCTTGTTCTACGAAGCGTGGATGCTCGGCGGGAGTGCGCCTTCGGGCCGGGCGGCTCTGAAAGCCAGGCGAACGCTCAGCTCGAGCCAAAAACGCTTGCGAACCTGGTCGAAGCGAGCCCCGGCGAACTTCTCGTCCAAGCTGCATTTCGTGACGGCGGAGCGCGCGCGCCTGGCCGGGCGGCTCGAGGAAGCGGCACGCAACTACGAGGCGGCGATCGAAGCCGCTCGCACGCACGGCTACCTTCACGAAGCCGCGCTGGCCCACGAACGCGCGGCGTCGCTCTGGCAGCAGCGGGGTTTTACGCGACTGGCGGGCCAGCACCTGCGAGACGCCTACAATCTGTACTTGCGATGGGGGGCGCTCGCGGCCGCACAGCGTATCAGCCTGTCGCATCCGCAGCACGTGTCATTGCTGCCGCTGAGCTCGACCGCCTACGACGCGACGCGACCTCATGAGAGCCTCGACTATTATGCGCTGATCAAGGCTTCGCAAGCCATCTCCGGCGAGACGCTGCAGCCGCGGCTGCTCGAGCGCTTGCTGCGCACCATCATGGAGCACACCGCGGCTCAGCGCGGTGTGCTCTTACTCAATCGCGGCGAGCTGTTCGTCGAAGCAGAGGCCGACGTCGATCGTCCGGAGGCCGACCTGCTGACGAACGAGACTGCAGAGACCAGTGATCGGGTTTGTCGCTCGATCGTGCGCTACGTCGCGCGTCTCGAGAAAACGGTGGTACTTGCCGAGGCGACGCAAGACGCGACGTTCGGTCGAGATCCTTATGTGCAGAGCCAGCGACCGCGATCGGTGTTGTGTACGCCGATCACTCACCAGGCCAAGCTACTGGGGTTGATCTACCTGGAGAACAACCGCGTAAGCCATGTATTCACGCGCTCCCGGCTCGAGATGGTCGGCTTGCTCGCGAGTCAGGCGGGCATTTCGATCGCCAACGCGCGATTCCACGCGCTCCAGTTGGAAGCACAGCAGGCCAAGATCAGCCCGCATTTCCTGTTCAATGCGCTGAGCTCTGTCGCAGAGCTGGCGATTATCGATGGGGCCAAGGCCGAGACGGCAATCGTGAAACTGGCCCACCTCTATCGCTACATTTTGGCGAGCTCGCCCACGGAGATGGTCTCGCTCGATCGTGAGCTTTCGGTCGTGCGAGACTACCTCAGTCTGGAAAAGCTTCGCTTCGGCGCGAAGCTCGATTTTTCCGTCACCCACGAAGGTCCGCTGGCGCATGTCCGCGTTCCCGGGCTGCTGATCCAGCCGTTGGTCGAAAACAGCATTCGACATGCCGTCGCTCCGAAGCTCAGCGATGGCCGCGTCTGGGTGCACGCTCAGGTACACGAGGACCGCTGCTCGATCGTCGTCCAGGACGACGGAGACGGCGCGAAGCGTACGAGTACGGGCACTGGCTTCGGGCTGCGCAGCGTGCAGCAGCGCCTCGAGCTCGTCTACGGCACTCGCTTCAGCTTCGCCATCAGTCAGCGAGGCGGATACCGTGTCGAGCTCGAGGTGCCCAACGAAGCCTCGTAGCTATCGGTCGCGATCCCTCACCAGGCCAGGGGGAACAGGGGACCTACGCCATCTTCCCACAGGGCCCAGGTGACGGCGGCCATGTACTGCTTGAACGTGGCTTCGAGCGCGTCACGCTCGGCTTTGGCCGCTGAGCCCTTGTTATAGGCATCTACCCAAGCCCAGCCGGAGATGTGCGCGCCGATCATCGCTTCTTGCGCGGCGCCGGTCACATTGAATTCTTCTCCGAACTTGCGTTCGAGCTCTGCTCGCACATCCGCTTCGGTCAGCTTGTTCTGCCCCGGCACCCAATAGTGAAAGTACTCGCGCCCCTCCTTGGTATAAACTTGCCAATAGACGAGGTGCAAAATCCCCGTCTGGTAAGGCTCGTTCATCCCCAAGCGCTGTGCGCCGGTTTCCCCTGCAAGGGGCCAGATGTCGGGTCGATAAAAGTCGATGATATTCGGCATGAGAAAAACCACCTCGTTGCTAGAGCTTGGAGTAAAAAAAACTGAGACTGGGCGCGAACAAGTACTCGCCCTCGAGTAGTTCGACGACGGGACGGTGCTCGTACACGAGCCCGCTGTCGTTGAAGCCAATATGGTTGAGCGCAGCGGGCCGCCCGGGCAGCGCAGGCGGCAATTGACCGATCACCGTGTCGGCGCCGCCCTGTAGGTTGTTGGCCCAGCGCGATTGAATCGCTTCGAACTGAGTCGCAATATTTGCCTGGTAGCACAGGAACATGAGGCCGATTCCGTCCGGCGCGGCCGCGAGGGCTTGCCCCGCGGCTTGCCCCTCTTCCGGCACGAGTTCGCCGCCTTTGAGCTCCGGTCTCCCCGCCGTGGTGCGTTGGAGTCGTGGTCCGTAGACCGTGGACCTCCGCACGATGCGAGGAATATCATCGTAAGTGCGGGGATTGACCTTGCGCACATGGGCGTGGACGGGACAGACAGTGGCGTTCGGGAAGCTGAACTCATTGTTATCTGGCAGAGGGTCCAGCGGTTGCCCGTCTACCCGTCTGCCGATCAATCGATCCGCTACGTCGTCGGCCGTCAGGCGGGTCTGGTCGGCGAGCGGTGGAATTGTTCGAGCGAGTCGTCGCGCTTGCTCATAGAAGGCGGCAACGTTCTGCTTGAGCTTTCGATACACGACGTAGGTGCCATGGGACTCCTCATTGAAGCCGTTGGGATCTCGAACCAATACCAAGGAGAGCGGAGCCAAAGCGGCCCCGTGCCCTCCGCGCGGAGGCAAAGTCGCGGATTGCCTCCGCGCTCGCAATTCAGAGGCGTAAAACAGCGGCTGGCTGATGCCGTCGCGGTAGCCGAACGGCTCAATCGGATAGCCGCGGGTCTGGTGCTGGAGAATGTAGCCAGCCTCTTCACGGACCGTAACTCCGCGGTTTCGCAGGTACAACTGAATCTGACCGTGCGCCGCGTACCAGTCGATCTCGCGCGGATCGTAGCCCACCATGTACAAAGCGTGCAGACGCGGTCCGCGACCGGAAAAGTCGGGATCGTTCAACTTGCCGAACATGTCGGGCGAGGCGTCCCGACCGAGCATGCCGGCGGCGAAGGCGCGGTCAGGGGGTAGCTTCAAGTCCTGGAGAAAATCGCGATAGCACTGCGCGCTGAGCAGCAGGTTCGCGGAGAACAGCGGCGGGTCTGTCTCGAGTTGTTGCGTAGCCCACTCGGTCGCAGGCGACCGGCCCTCCCGAAGGAGTGCCCGCTTGGCGCGGCTCCGTAGCTCAGACTCCAGCTTCAGTCCGCCAGGTAGTTCCGAGCTACCAAGGGCAAGGTCGCGCAGCACGTGCTTTACGGCCGCTGAATCCAGCCCGTCGAAGCTTAGTAGGAAGTAATGAGTATTCGAGCGCTGATGGCTCGAGAGGATGTTGCATTGCAAGTCAGCGAGCAGCTGCTGATGACTTTGCGTTTCGTCGATGGGGTTCCGATCCGATAGATGAGGCATGAGGATCCTTCGCCAACTGAGACGTAGCGTTCGCGGTTTATTCCTTCAGAAAGAGTCGAATGCGCTCGAACCGCACCGACCTCCGCGGCGCCGCGAGCGGCCGCGTCGCGGATTCGTCGCTTCGTCGCCACGGGGGTTCCGCTATCCCCCGCAAACCACGACTCGTCGGCTCGAACGTCCAACACGTTTCGCATTGCGCTACCTTCGCCAAATGCGTTGTCCAGATTGGCAAGCGGCCGCCTTCCGTCTATTGTCGCGGTGTGACGACTCAACCTTCGTCGGGACAGCGTTTCCTCGGCCCTAGGAATCCGTTCATGCCGGTGGTGAAGTATCGTTCCGTCATCATTGAAAACGAAGAGCACTCGCGCGCTAGGCTCAGGCGATTGCTCTCCGCGTTCGAACCAGGTCTCGAGATCATTGGAGAGGCCGCAGACGGGCCTTCCGCGGTCGAGGTCGTGCGTCGCAGTAATCCAGATCTGCTGTTTCTGGACATCGATCTGCCGGGTTTCAATGGCTTTCAGGTGCTCGAAGCGCTCGAAAATCAGCCCGCGGTTATCTTCACCACTGCCTTCAACGAGCACGCCCTCCGGGCCTTCGACGCTTTCGCCATCGACTACCTGCTGAAGCCGATCGAGGCCGATGCAGTGGCTCGAGCCTTGGGGAAGCTGCGCGCGCTCGGCTTCAATCACGCCCAGCTCTCGAGCGCGCTCGAGCAGCTACTCGAAACCAGCGGCACACGATATCTCAGTCGTGTTTCGTGTCGGGTTGGCGACCGCACCGTGCTCGTAAAAATCGGGGAAGTTCTATTCTTCCAGTCAGACAACAAATACACATCGGTGCACGTGGCCAGTGGAGAGTACCTGATCGATACTCCCTTGGTAGAGCTCGAGCAGCGATTGAACCCCCGCGAGTTCGTGCGTATTCACCGCTCCACGCTGGTAAACGTCGCTTGGATAGCCGAGATTCGTCGCTCCTATGACGGCCGCTTGCGTGTGCTGCTGCGCGACGCAAAGAACACGGAGCTCGTTGCGAGCCGCTCGTACGCGGACAACCTGCGAAATTTGTAACTCTTCCGCAGTCCGTCGCGGGCAAGTCCGCTGGCTGCACGCGGACCTCGTTCGCTCACTGGTCGCTTCAGACGGCAGCTCAGCGGTGTCGTTCACCCGCTCGTCGGATTCCGGCGCGACCGCGGCGCCGCTAAAGTAAGTAGCGCTCCATGGTCAAAAACGTGAGCGGGACAATGAACATTGCCCCGGTCACCCTGCTCGCTGGATGGACGGTCGAGAATGTCTGCACCGATTCCGCGTAACTCCATGGTCGGCAATCCGCGCCGGACCACGGCTCCGTTGCAAACCGTCGTCGAGTTGCAAGGGGCTGCGTTGCTGCGCCGCGCCCGCAAGCTGACTCACACGCGGGCTGACGCATTGGACTTGCTGCAAGACACCCTGCTACGCGCGCTTCAGCACGGTGTCGAATATGTACCGGAAGAAAAAACAGCCCATTGGCTGTTCGTGGTCATGACTCATCTGCATATCGACAGTCGCCGCAAGGCCAAGAATGCCGTGCTCGTTCCCCTCGACGAGAGCAACACGCCTTCACTCGAGCCCTTCGCGCCGACGGACACACCGCTTTGGCAGAGCTTCGGATACGACGACGTCCAGCGGTGCCTGAAGGGCCTGAGTCCACGAGTGCGCGAGGCCTACCTTCTCCATGAAGAGCAGGGCCTGACGCTGGCCGCGACCGCGCAGCGGCTGAGCGTACCAATAGCGACCGCCGGCACACGCGTTTACCGGGCAAGACGGCGGTTGCGGGAGCTGCTGCTGCGACCAAACGAAGCGAGTGACGCTGCTCGCTGAGTCTGGAAACTCCGATCTTGAATCGATAACTTCCCAAGATCGATTCCGTCGCACGAAATCGTGTCGACCGCACGGTCGAGTCCGACTCACTGGCGTCACCCGTTGTCGCTCTCGCCATATCTCACGGTGACTAGAACGATTGACCATGGACTGCGCGCACGCGACGGCGCATCTACCTATTATCGGGAGTCGGGATTACCGACGCAGGCGTCGCACCGACGGATCCGAGGTTGAGCGGATGGTTCCGTTCACGTCATTGGTCAGCAAGAGGAGCCCGCATGAGCAAGTCACAAAGAGATGCTGTCTCACAGAAACTTCATTCGCTGCCAAATCGCCGTTTTTTTCGGTATCCTGCGCCCCTACCGCCCGGCGTCGATCTCGGGCCGTTGGCGGCATTGCCCGGCAAGTGGGTGAGCGGCGAAACGGGGTGGAACATGATCGCGTTGCCGTTCGCGAACCCGGCCGGCCCCCCTTTTCGGCTTCTCCTGAATCAGTACAAGGAGACGCTCCGCTTCACGTTCATCGACGAGAAGGTGCCGAACCGCGGTATCACGCCCCCCCCACGCCTGGAGAAAGACCAATTCGTCGTAACGCTCGATTACGAGCAGAGCATCGAGCAAGTGGCCGCCACCGACGAGCCGTTGAGCGGGAAAGCCGGTCCCCCCAATATTGCAATTCACCATGAGCCCGGTCTGTTTCTCTACCTCACCAATCGAGTAGATGACGAGATCGACGTGGGTCGCCTGGCCAGCATCCCCCACGGCAACTCGGTGCTCGCGCTCGGCACCTCGGACGTCGTCGAAAACCCCGACGAAGCCAACCTCATTCCCAGCATCAGCGGGCTGCCCATCGGCATCGGACCGAATGCAAGCCTCGCCACTCACCCCTGGCTCGGCCCGTACGAGAAGTTCAACGCCGCACCATTCAAAGGCAATGTGACCGATGCTGCCTTTCCCGGCTTCAACCCGGTCGATCCAAGTCATCTCCTTCAGCTGACCGTGAAGGGGCTCGACATCGAGCGGACGACCGTGCTCGCCCTCGACAGTACCGTGCAGAGCGGCGGCGTCTCGAACATCCCGTTCGTCGAGAAGCAGGCAGACGCAGCGAAGGTGACATCGACGTTCTGGATTCACGAGCTCAAGGAGCCGGAGGAAGACGGCAACAAGTTCGTGCTGCAATACCTTCAGGACGTCAGCCTCGATTTCCTGCCGCGCCTCGATCAACCCCCCGGACTCATCCGCTGGCCGCACATCAGCATCAACACGCTCAGGAAGGTGCCACCGCAGGAATGGGGCAAGCGGGATCTCGGCGGTCCTGACGGGCCGTGCGAACCCGACAGGAAGGGCGTCTACCGTAAGAGGTTCAGGCGCAAGTAACGCCGCTGCGATTCCGGGCTTCGTCGTGAATCGAGAAGGCCTGTTGAGTGGGGAGTGTCGGAGTTTCGCGCAGAAAGTTCCCGCACACTCAAACGTGTGCCGCGCTCGCCACAGCGGCACTCCCTGTTCCCGTTCCGGCCAGATTGCTCACTGCCAAAGACAATAATCGATTGGAGATTTCGGTCGTGCGCGTGCTGCCCACGGGCACCAACACGACACGTAACCGTTTCATGGGACGGGCAGCCGAACGACTGATTTTCGTTCTGGCAAACGAGCACGCAATCGCCCGCCGATGCAAAGGGGACGCAGCTCGCTTGCTTCGGCGCCGGACCGAGCGCCCGAGCAAGCCGCGGTGGAGGCGCAGCGATTGCGGCAGGCCCTGCTGCGGCGACATTCGGCGTTTGGCTGCTGACGCCGAAACACGGGACCGCACCGAGATTGCAGTCTTTAGAGCCGCCATGGCATTCGAGCGCATGCACTGATTGACCATCGACCACCGGCGCCGCCATGCGCGGGGCTTGCGGCTACGCCAAGGGGTTGAAGCAGAGCAACGCGGGTCACTCGGTCGTGCTGCTCGTCCTCACTGACGGCGAGCCTTCGACCATCTGCAGCAGATTCGGTCTCCCGCGACGATCTGCTACGCGGGCGACCGACGAAAACGTCACCCCCGACGCCACCGTGCCCACCTGGGACTAGCGCGTGGTCTACGAAGTGTGGGTGGATTTTTCTGCTTTCAAAGGACAGGGGTTCGGCGACGCGTTCATCCCATCCGTCCACGCTTCGCCATCAATGGCCAGCCGCAACACGATTGATGTAGGTCCAAACCCTTGCCCACCCGATTGAGACACGCCCTACTGTCCGCCGAGCGGGATCGAAGAAGGTGGCAACGGCTTCGATGCTCCGCCTACGGACGGCTCCGGCCCCGAAGGCACCGTGCCGACATCAAGAACGAGGGGCAAAGCTGCGTGCCTTCCATCGACTAGCGGTTCGGTGATACTCGTAACTCGACCACAGCCCCATGCGTGCAATGAACCTTGTTTCTTGGATCGGGTTTTCGGCGCTCTCGTTCGCCCTGATCGGGGCGTGCACGAGCCGCGATGATGCAACCGTTGGCTCGAGCACGAGTGCCGGCACGGGAGGCATGGCGCCCAACCTCAACGTGGGCAATGGCGGCAACGCGGGCCACGGCACGGGCGATGCTGCAGGCGCAGCGGGGCAAGAGAGCGGGCCCAAGGTCGAGGGCTGCGACCGCTTCGTCGGCCTCGACGAGTGCGGCGTGACGTCGGTCGAAGCGACGTTCAGCGCTGCGAACGTCCTCCTGGTCATCGACAAGTCGAGCAGCATGGACGACCAGCCGGGAGGCTTCGAACTCAAGAAGTGGGATGCACTGAAGGCCGCACTCGCGCCCGCCCTCGAGGAGGCGCAAGAAGAGATGAGCTTCGGCCTCCTGCTCTATCCGTTCAACGCGCAGACTGAGATTCCGCTCGATTGCTTCGAGGGTTGCTGCCAGGTCCCGCCGGGGCCAGCGGCGATCGAGGTGGGCGTCGAGCGGGGGACCAGTAGCGCATCCAAAGTGATGGCCGCGCTGGATGCGGCGAAGCCAGGTGGTGGCACGCCCACGGCCGCCGCGCTCGACGCCGCGCTCGCTTACTTCACGACCGGCGCAGGCAAAGACCTGACGGGTGATCGATTCGTGCTGCTCGCAACCGACGGAGGGCCCAATTGTGGCGACAGCGACGCCACCTGCGCCGCCGACCATTGCACGCCGAACCTCGACGGCCTGTGTCCCTCCGATCAGGGCAATTGTTGCCGCGGCGAAGGCTCGTATTGCCTGGATGATGCGAACGTCCTGCAGAAGATCCGCGCTCTCGCCGACGCTTCGGTGCCAACCTTCGTGATCGGTATCCCCGGCACCGAAAGCTACGCCGAGTACCTGGACGCGTTCGCGACCGCGGGCGGCGTGCCCAACCCGAAGAAGCGTCCAGCCTACTACGCGGTTTCCGCCGAAGGCGGGGTCGAAGAGCTGACGCGAACTTTCCGCGACATCACCACGCACCTGATCCGTTCGTGTGACGTCGACTTGGGCTCGGTCGCACCCGAAAAGCGACTCGTCAATGTAGCCGTCGACTGTGAGGTCGTGCCGTCCGAGGACGGCGCGGGCTGGAACATCAGCGACGAAGCGCCGACCACGCTGAGCTTAGCCGGCGACATTTGTAGCCGCGTCAAGCGCGAGGGCGCGCGGCGCATCGATGTCGTCTACGGTTGCCCGACGGTGAAGTGAGGTAAACATGCGCAGACACTCGAGCTCTATCGCCGGTTTGGTAATGCTGCTGCTGGGCGTGGCAATCGCCTGCAGCGATCCACAGGACAGCACCGGCGACGCGAACCCGGCCAGCGCCGGCGCACGTTCGAGCACCGGTGGCTCCTCGACCGCAGCAGGCGCCGCCGGCAAGACGACGACTGCCGGTGCGAGCAACGCGGCCGCGGGCACGGACAGCGGCTTGGGCCCCAGCAACCCGGTCGTTTCGGGCGAAGCCTGCAAAGGCCTGCCCATCGATCTCAGTGCGGAAGGTCAAGGCGGCGCGGCGGGCGCCGACCCGCGCGGTGCGGAAGCGGGCGACAGCGCGGTCGAGGCCTGCAATGGCGTGTCCGTGGAGGCCGAAGCCGTGCCCGTCGACGTGTTCGTGATCATGGATCGCTCGCAGTCGATGGGACTTGCCGTCGAAGGCTCGAACATCACCCGCTGGGACGCTTTGCACGACGCGGTGCAAAGCTTCACTCAGGATCCAAAGGCCGCCGACATTCGCGCGGGCATCGGCTTCTTCAGCCTGGGCGGCGCGGGTGACGACACGCAAGACTGCAATCCGGATGACTACGCGGCACCCCGGGTACCGATAGGACTGATTTCCGAGGTCGGGCCGGATCTGGTGGCCGCCATGGACGAAGTGACTCCGGCCGGTTTCACGCCAACGGTGCCCGCCCTGCAAGGCGCCATCAGCTACGCACGCTCCTGGGCGAAGAAAAATCCTGGTCGCGCGACCACGGTGGTGTTGGTCACCGACGGCTTTCCCACTCAATGTGACAACGCGCCCGAGCACATCTCCGAAGCGGCCAAGGTTGGCTACGAGAGCGCGGAGCACATCCGAACCTTCGTGATCGGCGTCGGTGACGTGGCCAAGTTCAACTTGAACAACTACGCGCGCTCCGGAGGCACGAAAGCCGCCTACCTGACCGACGCGGGCAACGTGACCACCACGTTCGTCGACGCGCTGAACAACATCACCGATCGCGCACTGGCATGCGAGTATCAGCTTCCGCCGCCCCCGGACGGCATGAAGCTCGACAGCACGAAGGTACAGGTCCTCTACACGCCCTCTTCCGGCGCCCCCGAAGAGGTACCGAGCATCTCGTCGCTCGCGGCCTGCGCAAAAAATGCGAACGGCGGCTGGTACTACGACAACGTCGACTCTCCGTCCAAAATCACGGTCTGCCCGTGCACGTGTGCGCGCCTGCGGGCGGGGCGGGTGGACGTGCGGCTGGGGTGCAAACCGCGCCTCGGGCTGCGCTGACCGATCGACCGTGGCCGACCGGCATGCGTCACCATTCCGATGGTTCGTGAGATCTTCATCGATCACAAACCGGACGGCGACGCGGTTGCCCGCGACCATGAACGTTAGACGGAAACCGCGACATTCCACCGGCTGACGCCTCCTTGACGCGGCAGGCACTCAGCGCGGTCAAGTTGTAGTCGCGTTTCGAGCCGCATCACCGTCTGATGCTGAGGTTCTGCCTTCAGAGCGGAGCCTCTTGTTGGCGGGCATCAGGAACCGCGGATATTCGGTGAAGTTCACCGGTGAAAACCGCGCCTGAGGGCGGTGAAGTTCACCGGTGAACAGGCCAGCGGTTCAGGACGACTGCTTTTTGCT
>Ga0247757_10000202_pt1 | contig 49654 bp, 55 predicted proteins | sample UWRJL126311R4_FD_180929 | JGI IMG/M metagenome (GOLD analysis project Ga0247757, IMG submission 180929) | Plant litter microbial communities from Arlington Agricultural Research Station in Wisconsin, United States - UWRJ-L126-311R-4 | ecosystem: Environmental > Terrestrial > Plant litter >... | reverse complement strand
CCCCTAAAAGTCCGGAGGAAATAAAATATAGGTGCAAGGAAGGGCCGTGACCATTGTCATAATCTACACCCGAATAACAACATTAACGCCGAGTCCCCTCGCCTCACGCACGCAGCAAGCAAGACAAGTCCGGCTAACGCGTCCAACAATGGCATGGAAACCTCTCTCTGCGCACCATGCACGGGCAAGGAGCTCCAAGTCTTTGGATGAGCGTGCATCGAGTATCAGAACCGTGTCTGCATCATCTTGTGAAGTGGGTTCCTCTCCTTCCTCGGCTGGCGTGTTCGATGCCGAAGGCGCTAGCGAGGAGTATTCATGCATTGTGAAGGGCACTGTAAAGTTTGGATCCAAGACGTCAGTCGCGAGAACTGTCTTGTGCTTATAGGATAAGTGGAGGGGATGCGCGTTCATGGGTTCTAAGCTCTGAACCGACGATGCACCAGGCCCCCCGTCTGGGACAGGGGAGTACATGCGTGTTGGCCCCGTCATAGGCGAGTCTGGCGGATGTGAGAGAAGCGGTTCAAAACCGTGGGAGTTGCGGCGGAGAAGGCGTGAAGAGCGGTTGCTTGTTGTCCGTGTGCTGTGGATGCTGCGCCTGGACGAAGTGCGTGAGATAGACATTGTCTGTGAGCGCTTGAGTATCTGAGGTAGGCTAGGCATTGGGGATGCTGCAGGTGGCGTGCATGGCCATGATGTAAGGAAATAAACATCGTAAGTTAGCCTGAAGTCATGTAATGTACCACGGGCAGGGGCGCTGAAGGTAATTGTCGAAACGTAGGACTCGCTTGCCAACTTGGAGTCACACGTAGAATCGGTGTTCAGTTGCTCCGACTCTACTGGTGTAAGATTCCACTTTGTAAACTCAACAAAGGGGATCGGAGGGGTCGCAGCGTCGCGAGGAAGTATGAGGTGTTCTGCTTGCACAGAGGATACCTCATCACCAGGGATAATAGCAGACCGCTGGGCTACGAGATCTTCGTCTGCCGTGATTCGAGGAGGCTGTCCCAACTGTACTGGGGTGCTGCTCACGGCATACCAGCCATCAGCCTGTTCTTCTGGCAGTTTGGAGAACGTGACCCAGCCCATGCATTCTACAGCTCCATCAATGCAACCTAAGACACGAGAGACGATGGAGACCTTGCTCCACCATGATCGGTTTGCGTAAATAAAACCTCCATATAAATTTGCAGCATCTCCGAGGGCAGCAATGGCCAACTTGTCGTTCTCGAGCAACGTCGACATCAAAAAATGTGATATTGCTTCACCTGGTAGTATCAAGCCTGTAAGATATGAACGGCTCAGCCAGCCACCGACATTCATGGTAATGTCAGTATCGTCCGCATGGGACAAGAGAGTCGTAGTAAGCGGAACCTGAAGTGTGCGAGAACTGCTTTGGCTGGAAATCGATCTCTGGAACTGACCAAAATAGCTGTCAATCATATCTCCAGGGCGTGGTGTCGTCAAGGGTGTACCGTAGACACTGATTAATGAAGGAGTACTCGGATCCAAGTACTTTCCAGGAAGAGTTGGCGTTTGTGCCTCTTGGATAGAATCAGTGGCACATATCTTGGATGCCAGCTCGGCGAGCAGCAAGTCGATACCTGGCCACTGTAGAGTTTGCGCAAAATAAAGTAGACCTGAGAGCTGCCGTGCCTGATGCTGGGGAAGGAGTATGATATCACTTTTGAGTATTTCTTTAGGTGTATTGGGAGCCAGAAGTGAGAGAAGGCCTCGTGATTTGGGCTCGGGCGCAGTGTCATTCTTCATGATGAGAATGTTCTCCAGGTACCGACGCGCCAAAACTAAGTCCCAATCTGTTTTGCGTGTCTTCAGTTGTGAAAACCGTTCGAGATCCTGAGGACTGACATGCATTTGACTTTTAACATCATCAGGATCCAGGCTGGTAATGGCATCTAACCTGAGAAGCAGTTCGCAGGCTAGAGTAATTTGCAGAAGGAGAATGTCTTGGTCTGTCCACAGCCCAGGCTCATCATGCTCGTCTTCCGGCTCCGGCTCTGCCCCATTCCACAGGACCTGCCCAAGTCGAATACGCCATTCAACCAGACTAAAATCATACCATACTCCCTTCAGCTGTAATACCTTTAGCAGTGTGTCGATCTGGACTTTTATGCCTGTGGGGTCATTTGTCGTGCCATCGTATCTTGGAGGGGTCAGAAATTTGCCGAACAAATTAGCATATAAATCACCGGACGACTGATTGTTGAGGATTGTCAATCGTTCGGGGCCGTCCTGGAATGCCTCCATGAGATCACCAAACTCTACCAAACGATCATGGATCATATTCTGGTCGACTCTCCTAATGCCCAACCGCTCTGGATTATTTTGCATCAGCTCCTTATTCCTGAGCGCCTCGATATATTCATTACTCGTCTGTGCTTGTTGCACCTCAGTGACAAGGTTATCGGACTTTGGCGATTCGAGGAAATATGTGAATCCTACGGTACCCTACGAGTGATCGTACAATGAGCGTATGTTCTTCTGATGAATATATATTTTCCGAGTAACTCACAGGCTCAATCCCTTGGGCGCTGAGCATGCTCGGCATCTCTATCACATCCAGATTGTAACCCTTGTATGCTTTTTCCTGGTCTTCTGCCTGCTGCAAGGCGGGAAGGTGTCGGTGCAACGTGACAGCGGAAAAGGCAGGGTGTGGCAATCTAACAGAGTCTGACACATCTCGTATGGTCAATTCAAAATCCCATGGGTAGGCCGCGCTAGGGATTGTTCGGTCGCCTGCGCGCTCCAGGGAGAAGTGTGGCGCCCCAGAAAATAGAGTACGTATATGTTCCTCGCTCAGCGTTTCGATCTTCGGTTCAACCTTCTCTTGCTCGGCAGGCTCTGGCGGGGGTGTAGGCAGGGCTGCCTCGTCTACTACGGCTTTCTGCACGTCGATAGAGCTGCTCGATTTCGCGGGCTTCGTCGAATCGGCAATCTTGGAGTCTCGGGGGGGCTTTTTGGAAGCATTGTTGCGATTCTGCGTAGAAAAAGATGCCATTAGCTTATCTGTGCATAAGGTTGAGGGGGGACAAGCGGAAGGTGCAGGGCGTACAGTGTCGTTGGGTGGGTGTTCGTGCTTGGCCTCTATGTTCTTCTGCTTCTTGGGCCTGAAGAAGTCCACGATTCTCTGGCGCTTGCTCCGCTTCTCCTCCCCCACCACCACCTTGGGAACGTGTTCATGGTCAGACGTCTTCTGGCGTTTGCGCAGCGGCATCGCGACAGTAATACAGTGCGGCCAGAGGGGCGGTGGGCATGCTCACTGCGTATAAAAGGAATGCAGGTCCAGGACGCGTGCTGAGGGCCAGCAAATGAACGGCTTCCTTCAATGCTCCGGGCGGTGGAGCAAACAGGGCAGCCCTTCCCTGACGCTGCGATCCACGAGCGAGCCCAGAGCGGTTCCCTGTCACGCATCCCGCCTATCGCTGAACCCCACGCGCATGACGTCCACCTATGGATGCCCTGACAGGCGCGACGACGACACGCGCCAGGGAGTAGCTGCAGATCGAGCGGCCCCTTGACAAGCCCTGGCCGGCGTCCAGACGGGGCCTTGATCCGGGCCGCCATCACGTAAAGTCTGTTTCGAGCCGGAGCGTTTCGCGCTTGTCGACGCCACGAGAGCCTGTTCGCCCATGGTACAATAAACGAGATGAGCCTGTTGCAAATCGTCGAAGTCGGCACGCTTTCTGGAATCTGGCCTGCCAAGCCGCCAGTGCCGAGCCCACGACAACGCCCTTCGACCCACTTGACATCCTGTTCAACGCCCGCTCGTGCATCAGATCCCACTCCACCGTGTTGTGTGCTGAGGCATTGGCTCTTGCTTCGTCCTGCGTCATCAACCGCCCCTATATCATACCCTCGCTTTCTTCCTCCACCCTTCCGCCCAGCTGCAGACAAAATTAGGCTGGTGTTGGGCGAGTGTGATGCGACCACAAGATGCAAGGACACCCTCGACCAGTGTACAATACATGACTGCGTCCAGACACGTGCAAGGCTTCGTGCGTAGTTCTGAGGACGCCACTGTCTTTTTCTTTTCGCTCTCAACAGAAGTGACTGGCGTGGCTCAGGCGTCATTTGGACAGAGCATCTGATTGGTCATGTGATCTCTCTAACCACTGCCACATGCGCATACATTATGTAGTCATACATTCCTTTTGCCAAGCCTGGATATCTGTATTAAGCATCGATCCATCGCACACATGTGCCACGAGTGCCTTTTATTCCGAATCATATCAGATGAATACACGTCAATTGGTGAGTGATTATGATGTTGGGGTTTCACCCTCACTTTCACCGGTCCGCCCAATGTTACACAGCTATTACTGCTTAGGTAAGACGTTCAGCCTGATCACTTTTTGCTTTTCAACTTTCGACATCAAATAGAATCATTCTCACAGGCAGCTTTCTCTTTTGGCCCAACTCTCCTCCATCCGCACACACAAAACTCAGAACCATCATGGCGTTCTTTGGACAAACCGCCAAGGCCATCGATGGGATTGGCCAGGAGGTGGGACGACACGTTGGTGGAGCCGCATTCGAGGCCAGGAAACATTTAGACAACGTCGGCCATGAAGTAGGCAGACAAGTCGGTGAGGCAGCGCCTAAAGCACTACAAAAGCTTGATCAAGTAGGACAAGAGGTGGGTAAAAAGGTCAGCGGAGCAGCAGCGCGTACTGGTGGTTGGATCGTCAAACACCCCGGAGAAACAGCAAGCATTGTTGGTTGTGTAGTTGCTGCTCCTCTGGCAATTGCCATTACACCACTCGTCCTGGGCGCCATTGGCTTCACGAGTGCAGGGGTCGCCGCTGGTATGCCTCCATTTCGAACCAGCTTCTATACACCTTGCTAATCAAACTCTTCGTAAGGCTCCGCTGCTGCTGCTGCCCAAGCAGGTATAGGGAACGTCGTAGCGGGCAGCGCCTTTGCCATTCTTCAGAGCGCTGGTGCGGGTGGGGCTGGTCTCGCGACGGTTAATGCTATCGTTGGTACAGCTGCTGCTGTCGGTGCTGTCGGTGCCGCGACCCCAGCACTCATTAAAGCCGCAAACGAGTGTGACAATGAAGAAGAGATTGGTGATGTTGGAGAAGACAAAGCCGAGACGGATTCTGACAACGGACCTGGTACGGGTATTCCATCCAAACTGTAACACAGTCAGCAGTATATACGGTACGTTAGCATGGTGTTATTAGGCACGATTCCATTAGAGATCTAGCGCCAAAACGATGTAATGCATAATTATGACCCCTCAACTGTTGTTATATGCAACTCTCTTAGTGATTACGAAGTTTGATTGTCTCTAAATGCATGCATAGTGCCACGTATATAGCATCTGAATCTTCTAGCGGTGATAAGTGGTTTTAATTGGTACACTTATTAGTACCATTATTGTTGCTTGGCCTGACATTCTTGAGCAGTTGGATTTGAAGCCACTAGAGCTCCTGCCGGTACATTCGCATACAGAGTTATTTAATGAACACAGTGGGCTAGCACAGAGCAAGATTCTATCGCCGCCCACTGGCAATCTTTGATGGGCGATGTGATTTCTGGTTCTCTCTTCGCTTGGTTTCAAAGTGTGACTATGAGTGAACTTGTCACAAGACTTGTCAATACAGTTATTTGGATCATGGATGATGCGTCCACAGCTTATAGAATGTAGCTCTGTGTTGTTAAGGGGAGTATGCGAGCAGGTTTGCAATGTAAGCCAGAAGGGAAACTTCGAAGTGTGTTGAAAACACCCAAGCAGGCTATAGGCAAAGAGATGAAGACGTTGAAAAGCAAGGAGTCGCCAACGAGGGAAATCGAGGTCCTCTAAGTCGCAGTGTCGTTGGTGTATAAGAACCATAGGTTCCTAGAAGTATGACTCCCTATCCAGTTTCGTCTAGGATCCTTCGCCAGCTGCAGTCTTATTTAGTGCAGTTTCATAAATTCTAACTTGAGTAACGGTCGAAACGAACACAATAAAGAACCTTATAGATCTGCACACTCCCCGAAGTCAAATATTGATGTTATGACTATTGTTGAACGATGACATACAAGGTATCTTAAACAATGACTATCCTCCCAACGTATGTTTCATGGTAACGCCCCAGCGCCGGAACAAGCAAACTTCATCTATCTATCTCTTTAAAATTATGTGCTTCGCGCTGCCGTTTTCATCATCACTTGAAAATGCCATCTTTAATCTGTGTCTACAATGGAGTCTTTCTACCCGTAAGGATTCCACCTGATAGCCTTTGGTTTCGGAGCTTCTGGGTCGACCTTCGTCAATTCTACTTCGCCCCTGGCATGCTTCCTTCGGTGTGCAACATTGGCGTAGATAAGACCGGCAAAAACTGCAAGAACAATGATACCAAGAGGGACTCCGATGCCTATCGAGGCTTGTGTTGTAAGCTTCGTCATTGCGCGAGCAGGTTATTGGATGGGAGAGCAAGAGTCAAAGCGATATTCGTTCGTGAAGAGAGGTTCGGACGGGCAAGACGATCGTGGTGCGTAGTTTCGGTATGCCAAGTGGTTGTTCAGGGGACTACGAACGGGTGCTAAGGACCTGCCAACACGTTATATAAGTATTGCCGTTCCTACACACGCCTGGGGCAAAATGATTGTCGGGATTAGATATAAGACGGTTCATCTCACCTTTACAGTAACGATCGCTGAATCCTCGGATACGCAGTGCCAATCTTCTCCAAGTCGAAACCGCTGACCGGCAAGGAAAGCGAGAACAGAGTACAAGAAATTAGCGCATGTCGTCTATTCTATATGCTTTACTACTACCGGGAAACAGTACTACGGTCATAGCGTCTATAGTTCCTAATCTAAAATTACACCCATTGATGGCGGCGCGAGGCCGAGGGAACCTCCAAAATCACTCGTCGTGCGGTCAAGATGCTGGGGTAGGACTCCTTCTGACATATCACCTTCCGGTTTGAGCTTAGACTATCGCCAAGAAGGGTTAAGCTCATCGTAAAAAAGCTTGCGAGTTGCCTTCTCTAGCAAAGAAGACGCCTTGCGCGGTTCGGGTGTAGAAGGGCCGGAGCGTCGTTAGTAGATTGGAAGCTTCTCTGTAATCGTCGGGCAAGTTGTGGTGGGGCAAAGAGGGCGAAAAACATCGTTGATCTTGAACGCTGAATTTATGGGCACGTGACTGTGTGCTGATCTTGCAGTTTCCAGCCAGGAATGAATCTATTGGATCAAGAGTTAAATTGCATGTAGTATTGTAAGTTTGCCAATACCGGAACCTCCTCTTTAACAAAATGATCGTTTTGAACATCTACAGTCTAAGAAAGTCAAGCTCACGGTCTATGCCACCTAAGACTTCCAGGAGACATGCCTTGAGCAATATTTTGTATTTCAAAAGCATATATATTTGCCTTTAACATCCAGTGGTACCAATTCGGCATTACTAACTTAGTACTACAGATACCGAACACAAGAGTATACTTTCTGCCTAAATAAAGCCGTCCGCAGTAATGCAGATTCAAATCTGAAAAGTATCATGCCTGTAAAAGAAAGTAAAACCACATAAAATTTATACCATAGTAACTATCAAAGAATCCCATTATTCATAGTGTGATTTATTCGCAATTTCACATAGTCGTGATAAATTATCACACAATCAAAGAAGCCCCTGTTTTTGATCAGACTGCCTTATTTCTCATCCAAGGAATCTAAAGTAGTATCTCACGAGCTTACTTTAAACTATTCATGTTCCAGCTTCCGTTTTGAATATGAAACACGGGACTGCGGAAGTAGTGACAAGCGCATGATGATCCGAATATCCTCATTAGCCGAAAAAATCTAGTTTTTTCCACAGGTTCCATGATGCAACGATCAGTCTTGGAATACTGCGATATATTTGTATTGCAAAGCTATCCGATGTATCCTGATAGAGTGTCTATGCGAAGGTGATAAGTTAGGTGGTATACCCCGGAGCTTGAAACGCGAAACCCACTTCAAACCGCACCACCAATTGTCAAATGTTATGAGAAGTAATCAGCCCAAGCTTCCTTTAGCGTTGTCGGAACACTTCGTTTTATGCAGTGTGAGACGTCACTTTAGCTGAAGCGGCTGGCACCACAGCTCTCGGCTCGAAAATATGGCCGAAGAAACTGCTTCCGTACAACATCGTCGCTGCAGTCCCAGAGTTTCCTATACCAGAACTTCATGATCATGTAACGGGGGCACTGAATACACTACTCACTTTCGTTGGCTCTATGAGCCAAGGCTTGATCTACGATGCTCACTTTGCGATCGCTGTTGTCTCTTCTGGCCCTTCTCCCCACGGAAGTTCTCACTCATGCGTTTTCTGCACCCGACTTGTTTGATGGCGGTGGATACATCGATATTGAAAATCACAACGGCTTCCACAACTACGCAGCAGTACTCACGGGCGGTGATAGCTGCACTGACCAGCAGCTCAAGACGATCCTCGACGGCTTCGATGAAATGAACAAGCTCTTCGCCGCCGCCCAGAATCCTGATTTTGAACGCGAATGCGAAATAGAGTTTTTCGGTCGCCCCTACCGAACGAAGAACCTGACGAGTTTGATCGCGGCCAATATACAGCGCGCCGGACAGTATAGCAATTTAAAGGGTAGCGAGACGAGGAATCCAGATATCCACGTTCGATGCGATGACCCGGCCGACCAATGTTTCATAGGGAACAAGTTCAATGGGAAACATACAGTGTACAATATTGGGAATGAGCCCCATATCAACTTCTGTGATAGATACTTCGACATGGACTCACTAGACAAAGTGATGGAGAATGCGGCTGACGACCCAACTAAGCTAAGCTTGATGAATTATTACAACAGGGGTAAGAAGATGAACAGACCGATCATATGTGAATCTAACAGTAAGTTCAGCTACTGTATGGGCGCGCATGATCATGCATTTCGCAGACGTAGGATCGGCTGTCGTAATCCAACCCATTCGTAACCCGAATCCGAACTCGACCAATGAATGGCTTACAATTAGATCAGAAGGGCCAATGAATACTTCTGTTCTCGCTGGTGTAATGGACACTCATCCAGATGCTGCTGGATTCCAGCAGTTTCGGATACCAAAGTTCGCATACGGAGTAACGCGCGCCAAGCTGCTGGCCACCTTGTCCACGCAGATGGATCATGATGCGGCAAACAATCCGGAGAACTACGCATTATATGCGCAAGCCAGATACGTTATGGAAACCAAGGGGTTCTTTCCGAACATACCTATCATGAACTTCGGAAATGACTTTGCAGTTTTATCAAACGACCAGATCCAGGACGGAGACCGGAAAAAATACGCCTGCTTTGACATGCCTGATGTGGTGTAAGTCTTTTACGTTGCCTATACTATGATTTACTAACTCTACTGGATAGACCCAGGGTCGAAGGTACGTCGGAGGAGGGTAATGAAATACCAATGATGTCTGCAGCCATTACGACTCAACTATCTCAAGAGCATGTTATTGCTCTTGTATTGGCCATACTTTTGTGCTTGGTGCTACCTGCAATAATTTAAAATGAAGAAAAATGACGAACCATATGGAAGCCGAATGGCCGATTCAATTGCCAATATTCAAGCGCGAGGAACAGGCGCAGAATTTTAACGACATTGGGGATTCTGCTTGAATCCTAAGACCAACCACGTTAATAAAGCGAAGGGTACTTGACTGAGGTAGTGTTGAACGATATTGGAAGGGAAACATGACTAGATCCAGCTAGAGCATGATTTGTGTTGCTATAAGACGAAGGAAGAGTGGGGAAAAGGATAACTATTCAAGGAAACATTGAGAAATGACAGTATCTCTAGAAAAATCGAACAACATCAACCGTTCTCTTAGGAGATATTAAAAGTAAGCACGCCAGTAGAGTGTAAGACAGTGATAGTGGCATGAAGTCACAATCAGCGGCTGGGAGGTTGATCCCAGTGTCGAAGCATTTGACCAATTGCCCAATTCCATTCTGCCACGAAGGCGTTTGTTAACTGATTTATGCCTTCAGAGGAGGGACTTTGACCACCCCACATAGTAGGTTGTGAAGCCTGATATTGTGCATAGTATGGAATGAGTTGGCTATGAGCAGTTAGAAACGATGCATATGGCATGCTACTAAGAGAACTTACTCTTTTCTTATCTTATTGAGCACCAGCCAACAAAAGTTCCAACTACGGTTGGATTCGGGATCAGCATAGACTCTCCTCTTGGCTTCTTCGACACATTCCGAGCTATTCGTGGACTGATCAGTGGGAACTTGCATCTAATACTGGGTGAATTATTACCTGAATGGATAGTTCTTTGTCAAGGAGCGTAGTTCAGTGAGAAGACCGTGAGAATTGACATAGTATGACCCTATACGAAATATTAGTTGCAAGCACTAAGATCTCCATGATCAGGCTGTCTCACATGCTGCTGTCATGGGTGCAGCGACGTCCGATGAGCCTAGGCTGGCCAAGTCTTTCTCAATGCGGCGGAGTTCAGTGAGAGTGTTCACATGGTGTGAATTCAACGCCTGAATCATTCGATTCTTCTCGGCCTGCAACTCTCAGCAAGTGTACGTGTTTTTGTAAGAAATTAGTATGTACCGGCGTAATTCTGTTCGACATGTTCTTGAAGGAAGGAATGTCGTATGCTCTTGCGGGAGGATTGTTGAAAGTACTGGTCTCTGAATCGAAAGAGTCGGTAGAATCAATGGAGATAGGAGGAAGTATTAGATATTGAGTAGAATCCTCAAGCGACAAGTTGGGCCTTGAATGCTGGTATTCGAATGAGATTCTACTATCAAGGGGCGTTATGAGCGGGAATACAATGCTATTTTCTTCAGAAGGTTTAGATCGTGGTAAATAGACGGTTGAACTAAACGATCGTGTTCCAGGAACAGAAAGGTAACTAGATGGGTGAATGCTAATTGACGTAGACTGGGTTGTAGCTGAAGTAGGCGAGGGGAGAGGAGTGTCTTCTTGAGCTAATGAATCCATAATATGGCACAACTGCCGCTCGCCTTTATAGGTACTTGTTCTCACACAAGACCTGAGGTCTGTGTTTTATTGTAACATCCAGCTCTGCTCGTCACTGTGATGATGCATGGGAATTAGCAAGGGCAGCACGGATTGCTGTCTTCGATATCAGCGCTCAGACCGTCATCTATAGGGTGCTCCGATGTCATAGGTGCACATCAAGCGGGCGATAAGAGCTACTTGTATGGGTATAGCTGAAAGAAATGTATCGGAAATAGTAAGGTGATGAGGCTTGAAGAAAGATGAATGGCAGACTGGACTGAATCCTAAGACTCATGTTGCGTCCTACGGATACTAGTAGCATCCAGGTCTCACTTCCGGTGGTGGATAAGTTCTTGGCCACAGCTTGCGGATCTCCCGTGTGTCAAAGTTAGTGAGACGGGACCGTTTTTCAGCCGCAAGTGGCATGTATGTCTCCGTGAACCTCTATGATAGTATCGATTGATGATGTACAAAAGTAGAATAATGCTCGTCCATTTCGGTCATCAGTTGGACGCCAGGAAGGATCATGAACAAGGAGTGCTATTCGTGCAAAGGCCGAAATCATATTTTTGTCTAAGAAAAGGTCAAGCTACTGGCCATGAGAGACCACTTGATCCGCAGCATATCTGAACAGCCGCATGCCCTGACAGTTGCGGGGAAAAGATTGCTGGGCGCGTGTAACGTATGGGCTTCAGCTAGCAAATTTAACGGTGTTGCCGTGGCTAAGGCTCGCGACTACAAAGAGGCGCTGGGCCATGACTTGTCGGATGTCTGAGATTCCGTCCGTATTCTCAGGATTTTGGACGGTTTGCGGTCGGCAAACTAAGCAGCAAGCGAGGCTGGTGCTGATGCAGAGCTGACATGGCTAGTGGCTAGTGACAGCGCCTCGTTGTCGAGGCTGAGCATCGACTTCCAACCTCACCGCCGCTTCCATCAAGCGATGATTTCCAACACGACCCATCTGGATCTCGGTGATGGTTTGCCTTGCTGTCGTGAAGTTACTCCTGTCCGGCTCCTGCCCGTCGGCCCGTTGGCTATCGATTCATGGTGTTGCAACCCTCGTCAGCCGCCACGTGCTTTGTCACGCAACCAACAGCCCACGACCTTGCAATGCCCGATGGCACCAAGTAGATTTCTTTGAACAATTCCTTATCAGCTGAATAACTCCTACGAATAACGTCACCCAGCAATGACTCGTCAGAATCAAGCTTTCGGCGATCAGCAGCTAGTAGTAAGCATACTTTGTTTATACCGCCTCGGCGCCCTCAACATCAACAGTCCTGTGCCATCAGCGTGTCTGAGTCCAATTGAAACTCATTCCGAAGTTATTTAACATTCCTTTCGGGATTTACCCGGCTTACGAGAATGTAGTTATTAGGTTAAGCTTCAATTTAACGCTACCTTGGAGCTCACGTCCGCTTCGTCTGATATACCTAGGCTCCTTTTTGCCATCAGTCTTGTATCTCGCCATCATTTTCTCACTCGGATATCTAGTGATCAACCCGAATGTGCATTACCCTTTAGCAAACAGGGTTCGGTATCTTAGCGGCTTAAAATGTGGCTGCTTGTAAGCAGGAGCCTTCCTCTCCATGCTTTGAAGGGGTATAGTATCGCGAGCACTATCATTAATGAATCTAAATGCTCTCTTGATAGCGTTTTTTGAATCCGTGACATGCGAAGGAAATTGACAAGCCATTGTTGATGACCCCATTTTCCCCTCGCTACCGTCAACATATATACATCGTTATATCAGCCCTTGAACTGATAGTATACAGATCCGCTTCTATCAATCGTTTTCACAGGTCAAATGTCTATGTTTCATCATAATGTTTAGTTCACTCTGCGATATAGAATGAATCGCCTTGAGTATAGGCCAGAGTGAGAGCTGTTGGTGTGTACATAAGTTTAAAATGTCAAGCAGAAAACTCAGAGCTGCTGGATCTGTTTTGCGCGCGTTGGGTATTGATTCATGGCACTGAACATTCAATAGACAAAACACCAAATAGAAGCATCGCGAAGAGTTAACTTAAAGTATACAAGTTTTTTAGCTGGTTTCTTTTTTAGATGATGTGATCCAACTTTTCTTCATTGGATATTTAGTTCATGTTTGTCAAGAAGAAACGCAAAGGTATCTTAACCTAGAAAACTACCAACCATGGAATGCACCCTTTATCGAACAACAAAAAGCGTAGAAAATGAATTATAAGCGCTTTTGTTCGTAAACCGGTAAGTAGTTTACCTAGTCTAAATAAAGACAAGACACATAATTCTCTCCTTCACCTAACGAAGTCAATACAATGGAATAGTTCTCTTATAATAAGGAGGTTGGTGTAGCGCTGCCTCGCTGAGAGCCATGGTTCTAAAAAGTTGAATAGTTACTTGCACCCTGATGAAATACAAAAGAAAGGTGTTATTGATTAAATAAATTCACAAACGAGACTTTCATCTCAAGTACGCTAAAAATATCTCAAAGACAGCAGTGTTTCCCCTGCTGTGCAATAACTCGAAGACCGTAATAAGAAAGGTGTTATATTGTGTCGGTTCAGCTATAATGGATTTGTTCTTACTCGAATTCTACCTTATTCAAGGTAGATGTGCACGTGATAAAAGCTGACTAAGACATTGGAGAAGAAGTCCCGACAATAAATGCAAGCCCGAGTCTACGCTTCTTAACGCCCACCACATCTCGTTTCCCAAGCACACAAGACCTAGTATTGAACAAAGACACTTAGCCAAAAGATAGCCAGCCATGTGGATCATAAACTGGTATGTACGACATGAGCATATATTTTAAACATGCAGCTAAAACGTGTGTAGGTGTAAGTAGAGAACGTTTCCACCTTCGCTCTATCCGCGCATGTCCTTTACCAGCGAGTGTTCATACCAAGATATACGATCCAATATATAGCACAACTCTGTCGGCGAACAGTACTCGAATACATCATGGAAGACGTGTACCTCTTTCAAGTGGCATACGGGCTGTCCTTATCTTGCTGGCCCCGTACCATCGCTTTGCCGCTCGTACTGCCCCTCATACATGGCCCAATGCACGCCTAGCTTCAAACAACGTGGGAGCCTTGCTGATTTGTGGTTGTAGTCTACGATGTACTCGCTTCGTTGGGACTGCTCAACAAGGTATACATCATTGGCCACGTCTCATGCGCATCGCTGACGTAGGAAATAGCACGCCAAGCTACTCTTCCTCGGACTGTACGTTCCTCTATCTTTCGTGTGTATTCGAATTCTATGCTAACACAATTACAGAGACAATGCTGGAAAGACCACGTAAGACTTAACACGCGGCCAAGACCACACATGGCTGATAGTCATAGGCTCCTCCATATGCTCAAAAACGACAGGGTGGCAGTTTTGTAAGGAGACCTTGGATCACGAGGGGAATATTGGGCTAATACAATTCTATAGACAGCCAACCCTGCACCCCACCTCTGAAGAGCTCTCGATAGGCAACGTTAAGTTCACAACATTTGACCTTGGAGGTCACGCACAAGCTCGCCGCCTCTGGCGCGACTATTGTAAAAAATCTGCCCCTGCCATTTGTTCACCTCTGACCATGTGTAGTCCCCGAAGTTAGCGGTGTTGTCTTCCTCGTCGACGCTAAGGATCACGAGCGACTCGCCGAGTCGAAAGCCGAGCTCGACGCTCTCCTCGCTATGGAGGAGCTCTCTAATATACCGTTCGTTATCCTCGGCAACAAGATCGACCACCCCGATGCCATCTCTGAGGACCAGCTCAGGAGTGCACTGGGACTGTATCAGACGACAGGCAAGGGCAAAGTGCCCCTTGAGGGTATCCGGCCCATCGAGGTCTTCATGTGCAGCGTGGTAATGCGACAGGGGTATGGCGAGGGCATTCGCTGGCTCAGCCAGTATGTCTAAACTGCACTGTTGAGGCGACAAGGGGTGGGTCATGTTGAAGCAGGCATAATAATTATATGATTGGATTGGGCGTAGGGAGTGAATGATGCTGACGGAATGTATGAAAGAGTCTCTTACGTGCGCTAGATGTAGCACTCACGGACCACGGCGTTTGCGTCAAGGATTATATTCAATGATGGTTCCGAACCTTTTGAGGATTTCCTGTGACACCAATACGCAACACCAACAAACTTACAGCCTGGAATATATTGAATACAATAAGAGCGTCCAGTCGCAACTTCGAACATGTAAATGAGAAGGCCATGGTCATAACAATCCTCCCGACTATGCTAGTGACGTAACTCACAGCGCCAGTACGCCGCCCAATGCTTTTCCGTGCGCGTTACTTAACACTCAGCAACACTACCATTACCATAGCAAAAACAATTAGTCATCTAACTCTGCATCCTTTACACCACAGAAGTCTGTGCCAAAGCATGAATCAATCATATACCATCCCTTCCAGTATAGACTTGCGCTCGCGTTGTCGAAAGTCCCGTCGTCTTTTCGTGGCACGTGGTCTCCAATAATGCCATGGCCGGACCCAATTATCCAACCTATGACTGGTAGTTGGCGGAGTGTTTGCTGCCATTTGGGTGGTGTGGGAAGAAAAGCTTTCTCTGGCGGTAGGAAGACCACAGGTTTTGCATTCTTGATGCGTAGTGTGCCCTTGCCGGGCTGGGGTCGTGACGAGGTCGATCGGCCTAACGACTGATTTTGCGTTTGTGACGCCGGTGGAGTTAGGGGTCCTGGTGGAGGCTGCGATACTCTCATGGGTTGTTCATCATCCGTAGGAAATGCACCAAAGCCACGCAATAGCGGCTCGGAAGGATGTCGTGGGGCAGTTGAAAACGGCATAGAAGCCGTTGCTGTAGCCGATGATGCTGTAGCTGAGGACTGTGAGGCCCCGAATTGTAGCGTAGCTGAGGACACTGTGTTCGGAGACGTTGCTGTTGACGTAGCCCCCAAGCGGATCGCTCTGTCGCCACCTGTAGGGCCTGTTCCTCGATAAAGCTCTGCAAAAACATTGTATCCTTGAATTGGATGAGGCGAGTAGTGACATGCGCGCTCGGCAGCTTCGGGAGAATCGAATGTGACCTTTATCCAGTGCTCACCTCCAACCCATTCGTTAACCTTAGCAATCGCAGATTTTGAGAGCGAGCTGTAAAAAGATGCGCGTTGTGGGGTAAAGGATAGTCCAAATCGCTGACCATTTGGTTCTCGCTCGTATTGCTCATAGATGATGCCACCTGAAATCTTCTCGTACTGACTGATCGCAGCCCACTGCACCTCGTTACCGAAGCCGTAGAGTATGACTTCCGTGGGTTCTTTCGTTGTGGCGCCATTAACGCCGGACTGAAATGATGCGGACAGTCCTCCTGTCTCCAAGACATTCGGAGCAGACACAGATGTGGGGAGCTGTGTTGAAGAGCCTTTCCTTACAGATAGCGATTTCTGCTTGTCTGTGTCCGCCTTCAGGCGCGCAAAGATATCATCGATAACTTTTAGGTTTTCTTGCTTCGCTTGATCTTGCGCGCTGGAGATATTGGGAGTTTTGCTTCGGCTGGCACCACGCTTCCGCGCTTTACCAAAGGGTCCTTTTTCTTCGGGAATGCGGCGTTGCGATGACTCTGTTCTATTTCATTGCATTGTTAGCTGTTTATGTAAAGACATTATCGGGGCAGAGAATGGGCAGCCAGTTATGAATTGGCGAAAGCGGCGCTGTATTCAGGTGCTATACTGGGCCTCACGAACACTGTGTACTTACTCTGGCAGCTCAAATCCCCATGGCAAGCGTCGTCCACTTGAGTCAACTGCGCGCTCTGAATCAGGTACAGCGTGAACCTGCATCTTTAGCTAACCCAACGGTGAGGACGTTTCGTATGGTGCGGAGTCCTTTGTTTATGATGGCTTGCAGGGACAACTTCAAGTCGGCGGGTCTGTCGCCGCGGTCGCCGCCACGTGTGGCTCGTGCGCCACGCCACGCTATCACTTTCCCGGCTCAGCTGCGCGCCCCATTCCGGAACGATTATGCAGTACAAAACTGTTGCCTATCCGCTTCACAGTAGATATGGAGCTCACGCCTGTAAGGATCAGAGGCAAAAAACGGAAAGCCGCTCCTGTTACCACAGACAACCTTTCATCATCTCAGATATCTTCAAATTCTTCAGCATTATCAACTCATGTCTCGAAACGGGCGCGGACGCTGACTTCGTCAAAACTCAAAAGATCAAAAAAGAGTATCATGGCGGCGACACCGGCACTTGGAGGACTTCCGCAAGAGCTGCTGGAAATGATATTCCTATACAGCATGAACACATCACTTCCTCGCGCGTCTTCTAAACTTGGCCGCAAACTCTCGTCGAGAGCTGTGACCATGAAATTTGTCATGCATTCCTTCTACCATACCGTGAATCATACAGTTAAGATCCGGGAGCGCGAGATAGCTGGTGATCCTATTCTTCAATCTCAGCTGCTGGCCTGTCGTTTCTTCACGTGGGACTTTTTCCTTGCTTACGTCGAAAAAGCGCATGAGACAAGGATCAAGCAAAGAGGTCGGATCTGGAAGGATGCTAGCGTTGAAGTGCCGGGTCGTAAACACTTTGACGGACTCATGCCCTTCAAGTTCATGGAGGTCACGTACCTTGGTTTTGCGGAAGGATTCCATATTCCGGAGAAGCTACTCCAAGGTCCATGGACAGCCGACAAAGCCTCGCTCCTTTATGTTCTGGTTGCTCTGAGTGGTGAGGTTGATTGGCAAGGCAGTATGGCTGGGGAGATGGCGAAGAACGGGTTGAAACAAGCAATCAGGGAAAACAATGAGCGTGCTGTGGCGGCTCTATCGGTCTTGCTTGGGATCTCCCGATACATTGACACTGGCATGGTAAGACTTGCCGTCATAGACTGTGGATGCAACATGAATATCGTCCGGCATATTTTATTTAACGCTCAGATCCTGCACCGCGAGTCTACCGAAAAGAGAATGAATTTCCATGATGGCGCTCTCTGGCGGTGGGCCGAATCGCATGAAGGCAAAGGCGTTTTACTTAAAGATCTGCTTAAAAAGGCAGAGAAGTTCTCACTAGAATTCTATCTTGAAGGCGAGACAGACTGGACGAAGATCATACCATTCCCCTATGGCGGGGCCAAATTTGGTGCAAGGACAGCGCTTGATAACGTTGCACGAGAGATGTTGATACGGTTATACAAGAACTACGGGAAGAGAATCACCTCGAGCAGTCGGAGAGCGCTACCTAGTCGCGGAGAATCGTTGCATACTGAGAGTAATTAGAGTTGATGGGCACAGGCATTACAGGACTGTTAAGAATCAATGGCAAGCAAGGAAAGTTCATATTATCATAGCCATTAGCCAGCTTCGTTTTGCTAGAGCTATCTACACTCTTGACAACATGCACTTCATGTCAAAAGGGTTGAAATGTCTATTTAACTTCCGAAAAGGAAGGTTGCCGTATTGTAGTAGGTCGGCACTATGACGTAGCGGCTTACAGTAAATCTATTAGAAGGTGTTAGCCAGTTTGATCCACTCGATCGAAGCAACAGGGTCTATGGTATTAAAATCTCCTCAGCGATCTTGGTGTAAAAGAAAATCATACCCGAAGGGTCATGTACTATCTAAGCAAAGGTTTATAATCATCGGAGAGAAGGTACGGGATGAAACGTAAACCTTACGTACCAGAGAGTGACCTGCAGGCGGCAAGCACTGTTCGTTAATGTTGAAGATCAATCACCCATTTGGATTTTAAATATCTGAGAAAGTCAGTTTGGACCCAGTTGCAAATGCTAAATGAGACAACTGATAGAAGCATGCTCAGAATATGTAAGAATTGAATATCATAGGTTCAGTGCCGTTAACAAGACCCCGGCGAGGGTCTCCGACAAAGGACTCAATCGCAAATTTGGTTCATCATTGCGACAACCACGACCAACCAGAAGTTTTCAATAGCGAGAGGAAGACACCCCCTCTCAAGGGGCTTCTAGTGCGGTTGAAGACTCCTAGCAGGTTGAAGGAAAAGAGAACATGCAACTGAACGTACCTATGCAACTACGGATCACGCTGATCGCAGACATAGCGATGGGAATCCATATAATAGAAGCAGCACATGGCGCTCCTACGCCTGTAGCTACACATAACCTACTGGTTGGCCTATTGTTGACACTGTCGCGAGTGATGAGGTGTGCATGAAAAGAAGAGTTGCTGGGAGGAGCGCGCAATAAAAAAAAGCGGTAACGCGCTAATCGCTAACTGGCGCTTCGCTAAAGGGCTTGGCACATACACACAAACCCAGACGGGCTTTGAGCACCACCACGACAATTTCGACAACCAACGACAACATCACCGACGACTCCGATTCCGGCCGGTACGCCTGCGACCACTCTTCTTACATTAGTTCTCTAATTCTAACTGGCAATTGCAGCACATATCGTCGAAATGGGTGACGCTGATATCACAACGAGCCAGTGGAGGTTGGTCGAGGTCGGCCGCGTCGTCACCTTTAGCGGAGGCCAGTACGATGGGCGGTTAGCTGCCATCGTTGAGATCATCGACCACAAGCGCGTATGCAGCCTTGGAAATTCTGGTTATTGTGCGCCGCTTACCGGATCCTAGGTGCTTGTAGATGGTCCATCCGACAAGGCCCCAGTCCCCCGTCAGGCCGTAGCCCTCGCCAAAGTATCCCTCACCCCGATCGTTCTCTCTAAACTTCCCCGTGGTACTGGAGTTGGCACCGTCAAGCATGCGTGGGAGGAAGCTCAGGTGGACAAGAAGTTTGAGGAGAGCAGCTGGTCAAAGAAGCGCGCTCAGTACCAGAAGAGGAGGGCTCTCAATGACTTTGAGAGGTTCAAAGTTATGAAGCTGCGGAAGCAGGTGCGTTACCATCTATATATCGCAAGTGCGCAAGTGTCATGATTTTTGACATCACTTGAACAACGGATATATCAGTTGACAAGATGACTGGTAACTGACACTATACAGGCTCGCTTCGAGGTCCGCAAGTCCCTTGCTAAGGTCCGCGCAGCATAGACGATATCAAAGGCGTTAGGGCAGGGGTTGCGGAAGCAGATGTTGCGTCCCAGATGACAACGGAGGGCGTATCCATTTCATGAGCATTCCGAAAGGCTATCCACGGCATTCTAAAATTCAAATCCCAGTTAGGGGTGAATTTCTTATCGTTTGGCATGGTGCAATTCGGATCGGGAGATTAAGGCGGCTCTCTCATGTGACCGCATGTAGAAGAAGAGTCAATTCCAAAGTTCATGAACCAACATTAGCATTCTCATAATTGATATCCCATTTTCTGCATATGCTCCGCTTCTGGGCCGAGCCGGTAGATATAGCTGTCGATTTCGATTTGTCCTCTGCCCACGACCCATGTCACCCATATTTCTATTCCTGGACTTATTTTCACTACAAGTCGTCGAGCAATAATCATCTAATTATTTGGTTGAGGCTTCGTTTGTGGTAACTTCAGTGAAAGCGCGCGAGATGGGCACGGTTCGCTAAATAAACGCCCACATGCTCGCTAAATTGGAACTTGGCAGCTCTAACCCCAACTTCGCACAACTCAACCTTACAACTCCACACAAGTCAACATGGCCAACCCACGCATTGAGGAACTCCCTGACGAGCCTGACAAGAAAGTCGCTGAGGTGGAGGATGCAGAGTCCAGCTCTGACTCCGAGGGCGAGGGCGAGGGCGAGTCCGGTCTCCCTGCAGGCGCCTCTGTGACCGTCCACTCCCGCAACGAGAAGAAAGCACGCAAGGCCATTGCTAAGCTCGGTCTCAAGCATATCGAAGGCATCTCTCGTGTCACCCTCCGCCGACCCAAGGGAGTGAGTGCAGCCCATGCAATGGGCCCAAAACTGTCGACAAATACGACATTATGGTAGCCCCACTACGCTGGTTATAAAATTGACTGACAGTGGTTGGCAGATCCTCTTCGTCATCAGCCAGCCTGATGTGTACAAATCGCCATCCAGCAACACGTACATGTAAGTAAGCGCAAGTTCCACATGAGACCAATGAGTAACAGCTTCTAGCATCTTCGGCGAGGCCAAGATCGAGGACCTGAACTCCACGGCCCAGGCCAGCGCTGCCCAGCAGCTTGCCGCCCAAGAAGCTGCCGCTCACGACCACTCTGGCCATGACCATGACCACGACCACGGCAAGGGCAAGGGCAAGGCTGTCGAGGAAGCTAAGGAGGAGGAAAATGACGATGACGAGGAGGTCGACGACTCTGGTCTCGAGGCCAAGGACATCGAGCTGGTCATGGAGCAGGCAGGTGTGTCAAGGAACAAGGCTGTGAAGGCACTCAAGGAGAATGACAACGACATCGTCAACTCCATTATGGCGCTCAGCATATAGGTTGCCGCACTCTGGCGATCCGGTGCGGTCATGCTCTCTGGAAAAACGGATGGGTTTCTCTGAGCGTTCAAGGGTCATTAGGACTTATGACATCCATGTATAAGCTACAAAATGGACATACCAACCAACGAAGTTGGCCTTGTCTTCATAAGATGCGCCCTTCTCTCTATGACTATATGTCGCGCATGCTTGCTCCGTCTACCTTTGGAAACCTCTGACCTGCTCTATCTAGTTGACAACTTACGATATGTCCGCATTGTAGCCTATAGTCTATAGTCCAGACTGCCCCGTGAAAGTAGTGCTCAAGCACCAAGGTAATTTTCATTGTAATTTTCACGCGTGATTACATAAGCTGATCCGAGAATGTCGGTTGCTCTCGCGAACTTCAACCTCCCTCCGCAATACCCTCCCTACCATAACCCGTCCTAATCCATCACAATGGCCGTCGGAGTACGTTTCATTCCTTCTCTAGGCTATTCCAAAGCTCCGTCTAGCCCAATTGCTCTTCCGGAAGCATCCTCACGGCCTCAATGGCATCCTCGCTTCTGACGCATCAAAGCTAACGTTTTGACCCGCAACAGCGCAGCGCCGCCCTCAAGATCGACTGGACGAAGATCGGCACGCAGCTGGGCCTCAAAGGCCAGACCGCTACCGCCCTCCAATCCTTCAAGAAGCGCAACGATGACGCCCGCCGCAAGGTCAACACCCTGCAGGAGCAGCCCCAGACGGTCGACTTCTCGTACTATCGATCCGTGTTGAAGAACACCGCCATCGTCGACGAGATCGAGCGTAGCTTCAATGCCTTCAAGCCGCAGACGTACGATGTCAGCCGCCAGATCAAGGCCATCGAGGCTTTCGAGGCACAGGCCGTCAAGAGCGCCGAGGAGACCAAGAGCGTCGTGGACAAGGAGCTGAGCGATCTGCAAAAGACATTGAAGAACATCCAGGACGCAAGGGCATTCGATGAGCTGACGGTGGTATGTATCTGTCTGGGTTGGGTTTGCTGGACTGTATGGATACTAATGCAGGATGTAGGACGAGGTGGCCGCTGCCCAGCCGGACATCGACAAGCGCACCGAGCAGCTTGTGTCCAAGGGCCGCTGGGCCGTTCCCGGCTACAAGGCAAGTTCTATGTGCACGATTCATGGGATGCGGTGGATGACATTGCTAACACCCTCACAGGAGAAGTTCGGAGACCTCTCGGTCCTCTAAATGTTTTCCTTGGTTTTTCAGAATTCCCCGGTCTGGGTTGTACTACCTACGTGTGAATAGTTTCCAGGTCCAAATGCAATCATAGATCACATCAACGTCTCTCTCATTTCCTACTTGAACCGCAGTGATGGAAGCCCTGCAGTTTCGGCTTATATCGGGACATCATGGGAAGGAAACCCGCCGGATACGATTGCACTCGATTTAGAATGCCCTTTGAGTCACTTGTGCGTGCTATTTGACGTGATCTCGGAACATCCTATAACAGCTCCGCGTAAAAGTTGCTATATCCAGCTGCTGATATTCTATGAAAAAGCTCACCACGATCACTCGACTTGCACAAGCAGCTATTGAAGCGGAAATGAGATAATTTGAGGATTTGCTATCACACTAAAAAAAATTCAAACCGGGTATAATGTTCTCCCAATCGTGATTCGTTATTCATCCTTATTCAATCAAGACGCCATGCTTTTTCCATCAACTACCAATTGTAAAAAGAACCCGAGACTCGCTCATTCATACTTTCTCCATTCTCGCTCATTGTCCTCCAAACCCTTGAGTAACCTATCCCACTGCACCGACCCCCTTTGTGACTTCTTGAGCCACGCCTCGATGTCTCGCCTGTCTCTACTGAGAAGAATCTCTTTGGTCTTCCTTTCCATTACTGACCGCCTCAGCAACCCAAAATCCTCTTCGTGCACGCTGTGCTCCCAGATGTCGCGCATACGCGGGCTGTACAGGCAGCAGCTGGACCCAACCTCTGGATCTTCGTCAGGCACGGGCTGGATGGTGCGATTGAAGAGGTTCGGGATAGTAGATGGAGGGAGAGGGGCGCTAAACGAGGAAGTAGAGTTGGAAGAGGAAGCGATGGCAGGCCAGATGAGTTCCTCAAAACACTCCTGGCAGACGGTGAACTCGGGCAACGAGGGGATGAAGTGCCAAGGCTTGCCAAAGAGTTGTTTGTCGCGCTGACACTCGGCCTTGAACGCATTCTCACGCGCCATCTGCACAAAACGGTGTATGTTGGGGCGCTGACCGAGCATCTCGGCTTCGGCATCCAGCTGGACAAGGAGGTCGAGATACTTCACAAAGCGGTGGGAATCCAGACGCAAACTGCATAGGTATTTTACGGGTATAGTGTAGTGGCCGCTAGGTGGAATCCGGGTGAAGTAGAGTCTGATGCTAGGAAAGAGAGCCTCCATCATTTTAAGGTCACGGGGACAAACAGCGAAGTTGGCGACATGAATGCCATCACGATGATCCTGGATGCCGTACCAAGTCTGTTGGTCGGTGGTTAGCTCTCGGTTACCTGGACAGGGGTCTTCTTGTTCCGTAATCGTCGCAACTTTGTATAGTAAATCTGGAGACGATCGTCGCTGTTTAATGGTAAGAAGCCAAGCGAGGCGCACCCAAGGGTCTCTAAAGTCACAATTTCGCTCCCTCGGGCGCTCATATTGGCGGGATTGTGAGAAATAGACAGAAAAAGGTGTGTCAGCGAAGACATTTTCATAGCAGCTGGGGCAAATGTCAAAGTCGGGGCAGTTCTGGAGAATATACCAATCGGTGTAAATCCCTGACTTAGTCCTTGGGCAGGAGGGAAGAGGTCGGTCATGGCCTGGTACATGGCGGTCTCTACGTCCATCTTTGCTGGACGAGCGGATGCTGCTTGACCTAGCCCTAGGTGAGCGGGGTATATCATCTGTATTCGTGTTCTGCCGGCTACTGAGCTGTGGCCGGAAGCCCGACGGCTGTTCGCGAGGAGACCCTGGGATGGGCGAATTCAGGTGCGTCTGCCTTGGAGATGGGGGCAGTGCCGGGAGTCCGTGATCGTATTGATATTGCTCCTCTGGAGGCATAAAGGCATCTACTACTCTGTCGTCTACTGGATACGGTAATGGATTCTCAGGTCTTGGGGGCCTGGCGGGCGAGGGGCTTTGTACATCGATCCTAGGCTTAGGCGCTGGCATGGTTTCATGCCTTCCATGGCGAGAAATAGGCCTTGATCTGTCGACCGTTGGAGGATAGGTAGCATGCCAATCTGCTTCGCTTACTGGGACCCGCGGAGAATGATGAACTTGCTTGTTTGAGAAAGAGAGTGGAGACGAAGGACGTGTTCCGGACCGAGAGGATGGCCGTGACGTAATCGGAGACGGAGGCCGGTGAGGTTGTAAGCGTGGGGAGCGTGGAGGAGATGATTCACGATACCGCGGTGAACTAGGACGGGAATTTGGATACTTTGAGCTACTTCCATAGTCTTCGTGAACTTGGGCCGACTTGGGTTTCCGACCATCATTATACAATGATGAAGACGACGACCGGGGTGAATCAGATGGCGGTGTGGGATGTTTCGAAGAGCCAGATGATGAAGTACCAGGGCCATCATGAGTACGGCGGGAAGTTGACGACGGCGGGAAACTATCATGCTTCTTAGGAGCGGGCCTAGGTTGACTATCCAAAGTCCGCGATCGCAAATCCTCCTTCTGTAAGTCACTCTTCACAAAGCTATAACGAGCTGGCCTGCGACCGGTGTGGAGATGAGAAGTATCGGTATCCTCATCAGAATCATCAAATACATAGTTCTTTGGTTTACTAGATGGCTGTGTCTCGACGGCCGGCTCGTGTCTACTACGGACAGGAATCTGTCTTGCGGGTCCAGCACTCTGATCCCGCCCACCATCCCTAGCGTTCCGGTTTGGAATAGATATCGGAACACTCGAAGACGAAGGTGTGATGGGTTCTGGCGATAAAAAGTACTCGCCGGTAGATGGTGCCAGCGACTCCTTCTGTGGCTTTGAGTAGGCGTATGGCGTCGAGGTTCGCCCAGTGAACACAGGCGGGTCGCTCAGATTAGTGTTTAATGGGGCCATGTTCCCCCGTTCAGCGAAGCTCTTCCTTCGGCCTCTAGTGGCACCGGCATACGTGCCATCCTCGGCCGGGTCTGAGACGAGGACGAATCGGCGCTCATCGTTGTGCGGCTGCTCGACTTCTTGGATGATGGGGTATTGATCGACGCTGCCCCGCGATTTCGCTTCACTGCTGCCACCGTCGTCCTCGACAAACGCTGAGGAGGGGAACTCGCGGGCTAGCGACGCCTTCTCGTCCTCGACGCTGGGGGAGGGCGGCCATCTGCTCCTGGACACACCGGAGCGGTATCCCGAGTGGTAGGGTGAGTGGGTGGAGTGGCGCGACGAATATGGGGCGGCGGGGCGGGGCTCGTTGGTGTAGGACGGGCTCGAGCTGTATCTCATGGTGGAAGATTTGGTTTGCGGGCTCTGTAGATAGGAACCATGGCGAGGATGGTAGGTGTAGCGGGCGTCGTCGTAGTCGGAATAAGCCATGCACTGCGAGCTGTGACCGGGCGTCAGTCAGGCGAGCGGGCAGCGTGTGTGCATGCAACAGGAGGCGCTGGGTCAGGTAAGAGGAGAGGTCAGGACGGCTGGCGTCACATGGCGGAGGATGTCTAGGGTTAGAAATAGCGCAGACGGAAGTGAAGAGCAGCAGCAATTGATGTGCGGCGCACTCTGACGCATCGTGTTGGCCGTTTCTCCGCCGTGGCCATCGTGTTGCCGGTCCCACCTGCCTGCAGCGCACGAAGCCCAAAACGGCCGCCGAGGCCCATGATTTGCGCAGTTCCTGACCGCCCCCCCAGCGCCCGCAGATGATCGGAGCCATGGGATCCCACGGCTTGCCAGGCCCGGCTGCCTCCAAAAGAGCGGTGGGAGCCACAGGAGCCACATCCACTGCGCGCGACACAGCCACTGCCAACCCCCGCCTCGTCTTGCTGACTCCTCCTCCACCTCCTCCAACCCCCCCAACCCCTTCTCCTCCTGTGGGCGTGCTCAGTCGGCTGCAAATCATGCGCCGCCCGGCCAAGGCGGACTCGTCGCATGCCGTGCGTTCCGGCTCGTGTAACAGTTCCTGGACATCGAATCAGTCATGGACTGCTGACAATTCGTAATGCCGCCACTTTCTTCACCACCCATCTCCATCTCCATCTCTGGATACATGTAGCCATGCACGCCCCCCTTCCGATGGCTAGATCCATTTGTTGCTACCCTTCCTTGGCAGTCACGCCATCCAGCATCACGACATCACGGCACTGGTCCCCATACCCTCGCGCATTCGTACTGTGTAACCATCAGGTCCCATTTCCCAGTTTCCATTCATCGACGAAGCTACACTGAAACCCAGCCCCCGAAGAAGGCTACTCGCCTGATCTACGTGCCTTCGTCGGACTGAGTCTCCTTGGGCCATCACACTTCTCCGTCTTCACCCCGTCGAGATGCCAGTTCATGCTTGTGTTGCCTTCTATCGTCCCCTTGCCTCCCAGACAGCCATCCCGCTTTATTCCCCACGAGCCCTCATGCCGCTCATATGCAGCCTTCTTCTCGTCCACGTATGCGCGAATCTGCTGGATAATGCTTCGAGATCCCTTCTGCACTCATCAGAGAAGGCTCAGCAACCAGACGAGGCGGGGTGACCCACCTTGTCCTCATGCGTCTGCTTGATGTCAGAGTCATGTTCATCTCGAAAGGAATCGTATCCAGTCCGTACGTTGGCTGTCTGACCCATCTGATCATGGGTTCCCTCTTCAGATGTCGCTGTCGGCTTTGCTGCTTTTTTCTTACGCTTGTTCTTCTTTCGCTTATTCACCTCGCCCGTCTGTGGGCCTGAGATCGTAGGCGTTTGTGCAGGCGTATGGAATTCAACCGTCGTCGGACTGGCCGACTCGGGGGGAGGGCTGAGCCCGCGAAGGGTCGAAGAGCTGGCTACAGATGCCGAGTCTTGCTTTGTAGCCATTCCAAATGAGCCTGACACTGAAGCTTTAGTAGGCACTGGATAGGCGGGGTGATAAGACACACTTGCTGTGTCCTTAGTAGAAGCCCGCGTCGGACTGGCTGTGCCAGACGGGGAGGAGAAAGAATAGTACGCCGTATCAGGAGGGTTCATGGCGTTCGTCGGAGACGACTTCTTCTTTAACAGATCCAAGCTTGGGACCGCAATCATGCTCGGGACAACCTTTAACTTCTTGCTTGGCTCCATCTCTACGGCCGCAGTGCCGTTCGTCTCACTGGATGCTGCTGCTGGAACTGGGAAGAGACCAGGAACTCCATGGTTTATTGGAGCTTTATGGTCTTCTTCCATCTTTCCGTAATACCCGCCTTTGCGAGTCTGAGTTGTCGGGCCAGTTTTAGGAGACTGAGGATTAAGCTTACCTTGTGACTGCTTCGAAATTTCATCATCGGGATCTTGGGGCTCTCTCATTGACATCGTCTTGATTGGTTCATCACTAACCTCTCCCTTCGCAGGCTTTACCAAAGTATCAGCCACTTGTTCTTCCTCCGGTTGGTCGCTGGGACTGTTCTTTGGAGGCCTAGGTTGCAGATCCAAGTCTTCGGGATTCATCGCGGGTTTGGTGCCAACCACAACAGCCACGGGTGTCTTTTCGTTCTTTGCTCTTCCTTTTTCTTTCCTCTTCTCTTTCTTCTTCGCCAGACGGTCTTTCTTTGCCTGGCTTTTGGCAGGCTTTGCAAATGGAAAGAGAGATTCCGTTCGCTGAGCTCCTTGCTTCCTCCCAGCTTCTGCAGCAGAACCCTGTTCGAAAGCTGAAGCAACGTCCTTAGTTGAATCCTCCTCACAAACAGCATTCTCGGGTGCTGCGGTTTCATGTTCTTTCGGGGTAATGTCAGTACATAGTGGTTGGGTCTGGTCTTCAATCTTCTCCTCGCCAATCTTGCCTTCATCAGTCTTCTTTCCATCGAGGGCAGAGGTAGGAGGAAAAGTGTGCTCATCGCGATCGTCATCTTGTACAGAACCCTGGATTGTATCATTGCCTATTTCCAACTGCAACTCCTGGGCAGAATGAAAGCTGAGGTCATTCTTTTGGTCATCATCTGATCCATTTTCGTCTTGAGTTTGTTTGTTTTCTGCATTGCGCCCAGTTTTCTTGTCGGCTTTGGAACTAGGTTCAACTACCTGCTTTTCAGTTTCTTGGGGCCTCTCGTTGGGGCTATGCGGTAACTCTTTGTTATCTGAATGCTTAACAAAATCCCCAGGTGCTGTGGAACGCGTCTGATGTTCGCGATCAGTAGTCCGCAGAGCTAATTTACTAGGGGATCCGGGAGCACTCTTGTCTACCAAGGTGTCGATTGCGGGTGACTTGGCCCTTTCAGTCTTCTCACACTCTGCACTGTCACTATCGACAAAAACAGTCTCTTGTAGGGTATCTCCAGCCTCAGTCGACGTTTCTTTGGTAATTGATGGCACGTGTTGTTGGACACTTGCCTCCACTTCTTCTACAGGAATCGAAGATGTCGGGAATTCTTGGATAGTAGGTTTTTTTTCCGCCTCATTTGCTGCTGGCTTTATGGGTAAGGGGTTCTTCTTCGCTTTTTGCTCTGGGCTTCCATGAGTCGCTGCTTTATCTTGATGCTGGTCCATACGAGGAAGATCGCTCCTAGCATCCTGGGGTGAGTATTGTATAGAGTGGCTAGGCTCCTCGGTCTTGTCACCGGCGCTTTGCAAGCTTTGAGTGACTAAACGAGGATCATGGCATGCGCCTTGGCTCGGACGTGATACGCTCCGTGGAGAAACCCCGAGTCCATGCACTGCGAAATGGCGCCTGGCTACACTAATACTGATTCTAAAGTCTCTCAGTCGTGCACCGTTGGCCTCTAGACCTTTCCTCGCTTCTTCAGTTGAGTTGAAGATGATGAAGGCGTGCGTTACTTCTCTCTGGTTCAGGCTATACCTCATTTCAATACACGAGGGATGCACAGACGCATTCTTGACAAAGAAACCCCGTATCTCATCTTTCTTGACGTCGCCTGGCATGTTCCGAACGTAAAGTTGGTTGACTGTATCATTTTGAGGACCGATAAAGTTCTCACTACAGCCATGAATTAGATCATTAATGATACTTGAGTCGGCCTGGAAGGTAATGGATCTCAGAGGTGCGACGCCATCATTATAATGATTGATATGAGATTTAACATGGGTTTCTGACCGATCGGCTTCGGACAAACCGTAGCCAACCCGATTGAAAGAGCCAGATGAGAGCTTGCGATTTCGGCCCACATTACTCGGCACGCCTTGTCGACTGCCTTTCCTCCCATTAAAAGTGGCAAAGTCGGCTTTATCAGGCCTTTCTGCACCGTATGGATTGTATAAGCCCAGAATTTTAGTAGGCTGGCTGTTGCGCCGCGTCATGCCATTGCGATTGTCCATTACATTGTGATAGTTCGAGCTCCGTCCTGGTGGATACTGCATGCTATTTGTCATATCGACAAATGGTCCTACACGATGCCTAGGTCCAATGTTCCGGAGATCTTGATCAGGCAGTGGAGGTCCGTATGGAGCAGGCGGTCCCATTATTGGTACAAAGTGAACTGGAGCAGGACCCATGGGAGACGATGTCAATGGGTGATTAGGTGGAAATGCTGGACCCATATTCATCATACTTGAACCCATTGGAAGGGATGGGATGTATTTTTGACCGTGGTTTCCTGGAAATGGTCCTGATGGTGCGCGCAAATACTCGCCAGAAACCACGTGCACATTGTCCCCCCAACCGTGTATGTTTGATGCCTGATTCCAGGGTCCGGATCCAGATCGCATAGGTTTCTTTGGATTGTGAAGCTGCTCATTCCCATATGTTGGCATCATCGCAGCAGGCTGTTCCATAGGATGGACAACCGGAGGCAAATTAGGTCCGGAGGGCACAGTTGCCGGCGCTCCGGAAGGGGTTGCAGCTGTATACGATCCTAGTAATATATTAGGGTCCGGACCTTGGAATTCTTTGGGCGGTGATATACCTTGACTAGAGCTGTTCGAAGGTGTAGGCTTACTACCTACAGCTATAGCTTGCCCTGATGGCTTAGGTAACGATTTTAACTTTTCCATAGCCAGCTCTGGTCCTCCCGTAACCATCCGTAGTTGAGCAGAGGTCACATTGTCTTCGTAGAACTTTTCACCCAAAACGCGGAAGGTTTGCCTAATCACGCACAAGGCTTCCCAAAGAAATCGACGGGGATACTGCTCAGTCTCGTCTTCCGTGAATATCTTTTCGACAATGGACAGCCTGTCATTTGAATCAAAGAGATGATCGATGTTACCGTTGAGCAAGATCATCTTGTCCTTGTGTTGTGGAGACCATTCAGCCACGAAGTTCTGCACCCGTATTACATTATCGTTACCGATAAAGAAAAGCACCTTTCGTAGAAAATCAGGTGAATCAATGTGAATGTCTGCATCATCCCATAGATCAGTGATCTCCCAACCTTCGCCAGGGAAGAAGCAGTGATAATAGTGCGGGAACTTAATGCGCCATTGGCTGGCGGCCTCGAAGACACCGAAGGGACCACTGCCGCGCACAATGGCTGGTGGAGGTGGATTGGGAATTTTGCGGCGAGGGCGGAGACCACAGTTGGTGGAGAAGACAGCGGCATTACTGCGCGGCTTCGCAGTCATCTGACGTGGAGCTGTTTGAGGAAGAACCGTTTTGTCTGAGTGCGCAGGAGAGCTGGCTTGCACTGAGGTATCTGCATTAGCTGTCTCATTAGTGGTCGGTGTAGTTGGCGCAGCAGACATAGCAGGCGCGACAGGCTTGTCTGCTGGCTCAGCCATGAAGACTCTTGTTGACAAGTAGAGGGATAGATGTTCGTTTGAAGAGTAGGGTTGAACAGGTATGTGCGGCGAAAAACGCCAGAAAGAAAGGGCTGAGTGGAGGGTATAGAGAGTAAAGCAGAAGGCGCAAGGCAGCTAAACAATAGAGAAAAGCTCTGGGCCGAATGTGAGAAGGAGCAAGTCTTGGCACCTGTATTGTCTTAGTGAATGAAGCTGAAAATGGACTTGGACGCCCCACCAACTAGCTGTAGTGAATCAGCGCGACGCCGCTCGGGGTGGCGCCCGGAAGGACATTTCGATGGGTGAAGCAGTGGCTGGTAGGAAACTGTGCTTTCTCTGATGGCCAACGGTGAGTTGTTGAAGACGATGACTCCTAGCCGTGCCCAGGATATGTCAGTTCTGCTGCTTCCATCCAAGGACGCTGAAGACGTATTTCACGTTTGGACTTCCTGCGCAACGATGCAGAAGTGCAGGCACCCGTTTCTTAGCGGCACGGCCATATTGTACAACGCAACCTATGCTTTCCATGGTAACAAACTGAGACTATCCAAACACAACTCCTACGCCATATGAACACCAAGGAGTGAGAAAATAACGGCCAAGCGCTGTGCAGCATACGTGAGATCACGATTTTCACTGTCAAAAATTTACAAACTGAAAATGCAACGAAATTAGGCGCAAGTACATGGAGCACCTGCACTACTCCAGTAATCATTTCTTGTTGCAGCCAATGATTTAATTTTCCTCTACATTAAGAGGACTTTAGACTTTTGTTTTTCCTTAGGCATTGTTCCTGACTGTCCGAGTACAACCATGACCGCATACATGCATAAAACTTCTTTACTAAAGTTACACTGTTTACGGCTTGGGGATAGAGCGCAGGAGAGTTAAGATCTCAGACTCACTGGCTCCAGCCACTGTGATGCTTAGCATAGATTTTAGATATGTCTAGAGCTGCAACGTACCTGCCTTCCCCTGGTTCCAATCCACGACCTGCCAACGAAATGATGGTTAGCTTTTGGTAAACAACGGACCTTGTCAAACTCACCACCGGCCGTTCGAATGAATCTCCGTCCGCCTTCAGCCGCCGCATCGCATCCGATTCATCTTGTGCACCTCGAATGACCTTGGAAGCGGCTCCTGGCCCGCCTAAATAATCCAGTAGGGTCTTGAGCTGATCGGCGGTGGGTGGCGCCTCGGTCACGTCGAGCTCGAACTCCATGCGCTCCGTCTGGTTCTGCGCCTGGTGGGAGCTGGCCTGGTCTTCCGTAGCATGAGATACTGCTTGCGCATTCGCTTGCTTGAGCATGGTGAGGACCCGCGTGGATGCCGTGTTCGACGGCTTGTGAAAGAGCGTCACGACGTTCTTTGCGCCATGCTACAAACACCGTTAACGACAGCTACAGGAGAATCAATTGCTAGTATACATGCCTCTCCAAAGATACGCTTGAACATATTTGTATTGTGGACTCGCAAAAGCAGACGGTGATTGTTTGTGAGGTATTGACAAAGCTGCGTTGTGAGCTATACGAACTGAGGTTGGAAGTGACGTCGATCATGTTCGCTTACGCTGCTGCTGCTTTAGGTAATACGCGTGATCATCCGCCAGCAGGGGCAGGGCTTAAGCCGAGTGCCACCACTGGCGTGGGGTGTATACGTGAACTATAGGATATTCGAGATTATCATGGAGACGTTCCGCGTACTGTCACTTGGGGATCGAGAAATGAAAATGCACTACGAGCATAGCAATTGTGAACCACTTGTTTTTCTTTTTGTATGTAGAAACGGTACATGTCGCAACATTCTTGTCTAAGTATCCTCGCCGTCGTGACGGGGTCTTTCTATGGACGTCAACCCACGTTCTTGAAAAGCCCCCTAACTTTATATTCGAAAATGACACTGTACCTGGCTTGCGTATTCTTAGGAGGCACCGCGAGAAACGTTGAAGGACAGGCAACTTCGAGCATGTGATGGAAACACAAGTTATCATAATTTGTGTGCAGCTTAGAATAGCCGAATGTACATTGACGCCATGAATATGCCCCCATCATCCCAAAGTAAGGGAATTTCCAGCAAGAAGACATGTTGTTGTCACATCCATGTCATTCCAAGCCTCCCCATCCCTCTGATCCAGAGTCATAGTCATCCCAAGTAACCCTAATTCATGATAGATGATTGAACATGTGGTCCACCTAATGCCTTCGATCCGAAAATTGTTTACGAGCCAGGGTTGGGGTTCATCTATTCATGCATCAGAATGCATCAATGTGAGGCGATGTAGTTAAGGCCACTCACCTTCCTCTTACCACCAGTCATCGTAACGTTTACGAAGCGGCGAGTATATGTGAGCCTCTTCTTAGCGCGGCCCTTGGGGGTCTTCTTCTTCTCCTGGGGCTCAACCTGTATAGCAGAAAGCATCAGCCAATTTTGTTCATGTTCTCGGAGTAGTATATCAAAGAAGGCAAAAACGTTGAGTCCACCTGCACACCCATCTATCCAGGCTTTTCTGCATCCCATCTACTCTTCGTCACATCGAAGTAAGCGTACCTTTGGTGTTTGAGATTTGACCTTTCCGGCACGAGCGAGGGAACCGTGAACTTTTCCCATGATTGCGGTATTCGGGTACGACGAGTGGTGTTGGAAGCGCTGTCGGAGCTCGAAGGGTGTTTCTGTGTGGCAAAAGCTCGGTTAGCTTTGTCTGCGCAAATCGACGTTCTAGAGGGTGCGCGCAAACGTCCGGGGAAGGCGGGCAAATGGGCGACGGGAGTTTCCGATGAATGAGATACGTACGAGTTGCGGGTCGTGGTCGTGGTTAGAGAATGACTCCGGGGTCAGCGGCGACGAGTAGTCAAAATCGGTTGTGGCCAAATTCTTGGCGTCCACGATCATCAGATAAGATTAATCAAGCTAACGACATACAGGATGGACATCATCAGCTTGTCTGACCATGGTACAGCCTTTTGCTCGTATTTCACGAACACTCTACATCCCATTGCGTACCCTCCTCTGCCATCCTCGATAGACTGCCAAAGCGCTGTTGCTTCTGCATAGAGTTTAAGCAGATGCACATAACCGGAAGTCCCCGCGACTCGTGCGGTGCGGTCTTGTGATGCAAGACGGTGCACTACTGCGACTTCACCTCGTCCTAAGCTGGCTTCAGATATCCAACCCACAACCAACATCCCGTTCCAAGTTCATTTGACTCTATTTTTTTGTATATTCTTTGGGACTCTTTCTCAACCATAGCATGATGTGGCTGAGCGCTTTATTACTTTCCCTAGTCACTGTGGCGGCAGCGGCGTCAAATCTACCGCCATCACAGTATCTCTTCGCGAACCCAGATCGTGAGCGTGAAGCCGGCTTTAAGATACCTACTGTACATGAATCTGCTATCCAAGCGCGTCGTATTCTCCACCTCGAGAACATTGGTACACTCTCCACCGTCTTCCCTTCTGCCCACAGCACCGAGCGACGTCCATCCGACGTAGAAGGCACCCCAATCGGTTTGATGGATTATTTCGGCGACTGTGAACCCCTTACAGGAAACCCTACTATTCTCGCCATCTCAATAGCGACGTCCTTTAAGAATGTGGCCGCAGGCTCGAATATCACTCTTTCCCTCCGATGGCATGCCCCGTACCACCGACCGTACAGCGCCGCGGCCATCCCGCGCTTCTCTCTGGTCGGCTATCTGGAGGAACTCTCCGAAGATGAGGTTAAGCACCAGGGTGTAGCAGCATGTTTTGTCAAGTATCATCCCGATGCTGCCGGCTGGCTCCCCGGCAACCGGATACACGAGAGCAAATGGGTTCGACTTGTTGTGCAAGAGGTCTATTGGATTGGTGGATTTGGAGATCGTGCATATATTGGCTGGATTCCACTCAACGAGTGGCAGAGCGTAACCCAGGAAGAGATTCAAAAATGCAGGCTGCCGGGCGAGACGACGGGTTGGTTCTCGTGGAAGTCATGGGTAGGTCTAGGAAATGACGAGCAGGAGAGCTTCGAGTTGTGAGGCGTCTGTTTGCGCTCAGAAACTAGTAAGGATGATGGATATCAACGATGCCGGCGTCACCAGTACCTGCCACGTGTTGGTGACACTGTTGACTTGTTGCGGATGCGGACGAATATTGGGAATGCAAACTACACATGTCGTGTGCCTGCCATCTGTGCCTGACCTTGTACAAGGTTGTGCCATAGAGGCACAGGGCGAGGCTTGTACAATAGTTGGGAATATCTTGCAACGTACAGAGGACCACGTCAACAATCAATTTCGGTATTTCAATAAGTTTTCGCTACCATGAATTCAGGACATCCTGGGCAGCACAAGCAGTTTGGAGCCCAAGTGTCGGCGACGAACTCGCCCAAGGCAGGCTCATTTGGGAGGTATCGTCAACGACCATGGTGTTCAGCGATGTTCCCTGCAGCCTTGAACCGTCGCCTACGCGACGTGACACCATCCCGCTTTCTCCTGACAACGATCCAGATTTCCGATCAGACACCAAGGTCCACAATGCCCGAACACGTTGTGCGCCATGCGCCGGCATGGTGATGCTTGCTACCCTCAATTTCTTGACTCGGCACCTGCCGGAGACCAGCAGATCCCTACCTCACGGAATCCAGCACACCCTGGCCTGGCACCGGCGATGGAGCGCTTGGAGTAGCGCCTGGAGTAGCGCTAGAATTTCCGCAGCGGCAGATGCGCCTGCGACGTCTCCTCTGCGCACTCGAAAACGTCTCGAGTCGTTCCGACGGAAATATTCTCCCGTCAGGTGAGTCTTGCACGTTTCCTAGCCCTCCCGGAGCGGAGGACTACAAAGCCATGAATGCCTGGGAAGAGCCTTGTTCGGGAACCGAAGTGGTGGAACGGCGGTCCTCTTTCGCGCGAGTCGCACCTACAGACTGCGACGTGGGAGGAGGAAAGGCTTGGACTTTGCTGTGGCCGACTGTGGCGTCCCCATGTTCGACAAAGTGCGCACATCACCCCAACCCAGGCATGACAGCTTGGCTCCTGTCACCAAAACCTTCCTGCTGCACGGAGCGCCGAATCCTGACGGAAGGACAATGGGCGCTACTCCTGAGATCCCTGCGCTAGCGAGTAGAGTGGGTAGCTCCAGCCCGCGTTTCCTCAAGTGGACCGCTCGCGCAACGGTCGTGGAATTTTCCAGAGCGAGTTAGGCGGGTGGCTTTCCAGGATGGCCGTTGGAGGCATAGCGGCCACAAGGTGCGACGTCCCTTGAGCTCCTAGTCGTGCCGCGCGCTCAACGACGCAATCACTGAGTCTGCTCTCTTCCCCCATTTCGACGCTGGGCACGGGATGGCTAGATGAGATGGATCTGACAAGAGATGGATCCGGTCTGGCCGTGGATGGATGCGCACGGCTTGGATCGCTTCCCGATTCTTGGGATCTCCAATCCGCATATGACGCTCTCATCGTACGACTCCCTCGGGGGGGCTGGGGGCTGCACGTCAATCACCATATGCCGCAGGCTCTCCATATTCCCTCAGCGCCGTAGAGGGCCAAACCTGCAGCACGGCGCAGTGAATTCAGTCCAATCCCACGAGACTGCCCCGTCAGCGCCGTACTTGTCCCGAGCAAAAGCCCCAGAGGCCCCATCAATATGCCGGTTGCACGGCATGATCCGCAGTCCCCAGTCACTATCGTCGACTTTTGTGATAGCGACGGCCCGATCATGGCAGCTTGGTTGACGCCGAGCGGCGAGATTCGCAACACCATCCAATCCCTCTAGACCGTATTGTGCTGCAGCTCCGACCCGTGTCTCGTGGGGAGCGGGGACGTCAGGATACTGGACGGAACATACCCACGGGCGGGTCGCCGGCAATGCTGGATGTTTGTGGTGTTGCTCAGCAGTGTTGCTTTGAACGCCTCCCGCCAAAACCTTCTGCCATGAGATTGTGGCAAAGGATTCAACCAGCAAGCGACAACCGTGGGCTAGGTGCTCGCACGTGCTATCTATGCTTTGTTTTTAACGGCCTCGTTAACGCGTCGGACATTCATTGAACCCCGACGTCGCTGATGCGCTCCCTCAGAAGCTGTGCTCACTCGGGGTGCATGGTCTGGCGGTGATAGTAGGCAGGGGAATAAGAAGTTTGTAAACACGTCCGCTGGATATTGTAGTAAGATTCACCATGCTGCATGGGCATAGCCGAGAGCATCTGTCTGCACAAAGCGCTCGAAGCTGAGAATGGCTTGCTGCAGGTCTCTCAGAATGGGAATGGCCACGGCCCGCCTTGCAAAAGGATCAAAATTGCCTTTGGATGCATTCGCCTCTGGACGCCTTCTCACAGGGCAGAAGGCCACACAGGCAGCACAGACAATGATTTACCCCCTCGGGTACCATTATTATCACGCAGTTGCCAGTGCACACAAGTACAGCCCGCTCTTTTGGTGGTCCTTTACCGGCGGATGGGAATCCGCCCCGAACGAGTCACAGGATCGCCTTGCAGTTGCGAGTGGCGCATGGCAGACGTTCCGTTTCGCGCACCGCGCACCGACAGACCGTCTGCAATCCTTCCTTTTCGTATCAGGCTCGGTATTTGCACGCGACTGCATGTCCCCCCTCTCGCGAAGAAGCAGCGCATGTGCACTGCACGGGAAACTTTGGCATCGTGAAAAAAAAAAATCACGAGGCTCGGAATAATGTAGGCCACCAGGGATTTTGCATGCATAGCTAGCTGCAGAAGGAAGCAGAGGCACTTTTAGAGTTCGGTTTAGTTCGTATGAGGGGGGGGAGAGGAGGAGGAAGCAAACGGGGAATTTGGAATGCATCGACGTACATACGCATACTAGCACAAAGCGGTGAAGAAAGGATTCGACCCCCCGTGGGCACGATTTTTTGGGCCAACGATAAAGTTCTCGCGTCCATTTTTACCCATCCGCCCATCTTTTCTTGGGGCTGGGGAAGCGATGCGGCCACCCTCGAGCGAATCCCAAGAGGCGAGCAAGGCCCCGAGGCGAAAGGAGGGATTTAAAAAAAAAATCAACAGAACGAACCCCCCCCGCCCCCTTCCCCCCCGGGGTATGTATGTATGTACAACGCAAACGTCGCCGACTACCCGCCTCCCCAGCTCTCTCTCTCCCCCAGGCCTCGCGGGCTTGCATGCCAACGCCGCTTGCATGCCCTCCTGCTGGAGCTGGACGATCGTCATCTACCTGCTGTTCAAGTTTACCGTAACAGTACGGCAGTAGTCACTCTTAGCCATGCCATCCATCCACCTGCTCTGATACACAACCCCGTCCGACCCAGTGCTCCCCTCCCCCCCTTGCCCTTTGCTGTTGCTGCCTCAGGCTCCGCTCCACCATGCACCTGCTGTAGCCAGAAAGTAGCTGTCCTGAACCAGCAGCACCCATACACCGCCCGCGGGTGGCCTCTCGCCATCCCTATACAGTACAGCACAGTGTGTGTGTGTGTGCATCTACTAAGGCACACCCTGATCTATAGCATGAACAGCGCGCTCGGCTAGACGCGGAACTAAACGAAACAAGGGGGTACCCGCAATGCGTATGCTTTTGTATCAGACGCCACCGTACCCAGCCCACCCGGTGCTGTTGTGTGTATCACCATGGTAGTAGGAACCTTCGAAGGAAATCGCTCGTGGTCGGCTGACTCCGTTTCGTCCATGCATGATTGGTTGGCGTCAGGGCGCTGGGCGGCCTGGCTGGCTGGCTGGCTGGCTGGCTGGCTTGGAACGAAGAAGCCGACTAGATACCTGTCCGTCCTTGTCGCAATCTCTCGGTAGCAGAGTGATTAGCGGGACCCTTTCCTCCCTCCATGGATGATCCCCCATTCAAGCTCATCACGCGGGGGTGACGTCTATGCGACCGTTTAATTGAGCCTTAAGCAATAACAACGGCTAAGCCAAGTCCAACCAACGTCAAAACACGCACGGAGAAGGGGACACAAGTCGAATGAGGGTGCGAAGTTCAATAGTGAAAATTTTCATTTGGTTTCCCCCGCTGCCTCCAAGCACTGCATACATGCCTCGGCATCAAGTCCTGCTATAGTACATCCGTGCTGGGTATACAAGACCCTCCTCCAAGATTGATGCTGCCCATTCCTTCACAATACTACAACCGCCCCGTGGTGCGGGCGGGATCCAACCCGATTCCAGAAGTAGAAAACGCCGTGTTGATGCAATGGATGGAAGTGAAAGGAAACTCCGCTTTCAATGGAACGCCCGTCAGGATGCCGTCCATGTGGTATCACGCCGAGCAACAAGATGCCAGAACGAACAAATGCAGCCGCGTGGAATCCAGACAAAATCAAAGCCAGTGTTGGCCGTAGCTCATAACGCCAGGGTAGGAAACATATTAAGTAAGATCCAGTGGTAGTCGTCGTCGTCATGTCGTTAGGGTGGTCGAGGCATGGCAGCCGCGCTCGTGCCGTTTCATGTTACTCCGCACGCTAAAGGCCTTGCCACAGCCAGGCTGGGGGCACTTGTAGGGCTTCTCGCCGGTGTGGCTGTGGCTGTGGATCCTCAAGCTGCTTGGGCGCGAGAAAGCCTTGTTGCAAGTTGAGCAGATGTAGCGGTCCTGGGACTGCGGGAAAGCATTCTGGCTGGAGGCACTGATGTAGTGATGGTGCTGCCACGGGTTCGAGCCGTTCCCCGAAGGGGTAGGAACGGGAAGGGGCATTTGGGGTTGGAAGTTGGCGGGAAGTGGTTGCTGTGCGTACATGCCCACCCTGTTGTAAGAATGGGGCTCTGGCGAGTAAAAGGGCGCGGTCGAGGCTCCCCCGGGAGAAGAACTGTACGGAGTCGTGCCGTAGGACGAGGTGCTGTACGGAGACATGGAGGAAGGGGGGAGCGTATCCCGCTTCGCAGCAGAGACGGGAGGAACACTTTGGCGCTGATGGTGGGGCTCCATGTTGTTGAGCGCCTGGCCTAGATAGTAGGGACTGGGGCCGGAGTGGTTGGAGGCGGAGGACGGAGACTGATTGCCGTCCACCACAGAGTCCGGATGCATGGGCGGCGTGGGAGGAAGGGTCAGCCGGGAGTTGCTCACGATCGAGGGACCGAAAGCATGCGTCACCGAGTCCTGACGGCTCAAGCTCTCTGGCGGCTGCTGGCTTGGGTGCCTCGGGGCAGGTCCACTGCGCTGGCGTTCCTGCCTGAGTTGCGGGGAGGGCTGTTGCGACTTGGGGCTCTGGCCGGCTGCGCTTGCCGTTAACATGCTGCCTTCGCGGAGTGCGTTGGGGACGCCATTACCTGAATCGGACGACGCCTTCTCGCCGTCGGCGATGCCCAGAAGACTCGAGATGGACGGCAGCGAGGGCTTCTGGTCCTCGACCGGCGGCGAGGGCGGCGACTGCGGGTGCCTTTGATACTGGTAGTCCGGGGCGGGTGCTGGCTGGTGCGGCGTCGAGTACTGGGTGGGGGCAGCGCTCACGGGCATGGCATAGGGTCGGTGTTGGGAGTGTTGCTGTTGCTGTTGCTGTTGTTGCTGTTGATGTTGCTGCTGCTGCTGCTGCTGGGCGTAGTAGTGCGAGTGCGGGTGTGAATGCTGTGGGTGTTGTGGATGTTGCGGATGCTGGTGGTGTTGATAGTGACGGTCGTGTGCCTCACGGTCTCGTCCGCCGGCGTGCACCATACTCGCAAGATGCATGGCCATGGAGGCTGATGATGGCGAATGGGGTGTGCTGGTACAGGTGGGTGGGGGGAGGTGGTGAGGGAGCAATGACGAGAGGGAATAAAGAGGATTCGAAGCAGAGATGTACAGATGGGGGCACCAGGACCTCGGGGCGTCGCAGAGCGGGACAAGTCGTCGGGCCTGCAAGCGTTCAAGTAGGGACGAGGGGCGGTTGGCGAGATGGGATGGGATGGGCTGGGCTGGGATGGGCCAAAAGGGCCCGCGGTGACCAAACCGTTGCCAGAAGGGTGGGTCAGACAGCGAGGGGCGCGAGTGTCCTGTGCTGGGCGCAGAGCGAGTGTGCTGCAAATTGCTATTGAGCGGTGGACGAGGCGGACCGTTGCGTCCATGCCGCCAGCCTCTCAGAAGAGTTAGGGAGCGCCGCCTGGTCTGCAACGGTAATGCAGATGACGAACGAAAGCGGTTCAGGAGGGAGACGGCAAGCCCCCAGGTCATGCCTCGACCTAAGCGATCCGCCCACCGCACCCCGGCGTGCCAATCTATACTGCGCCGGCTGTCGAGCCTGTTGGGGTTTTGAGGCGGTGGAGGCGCAACAGGGGCCGTGGGACACGTTCAAGGACAGGCTCCCATGCACCGCAGATCGGCCTCCCAGGACGCACGCCGGGGGATCCTTTGCAGGGCCCGGTCGGTTACAAGCACCCCCTTGGGCGCGGTGGAGACGGCGTGGTCGCAGAGGCCGCCGCCAGGATGCCGCACCGAAGACGACGGCAGACGGCAGTGTCGAGTGCTCTGTCGTCGCCGTCAGACGTCTGGCGGCGCAGAGGCGACGCAGCCCATGCCACGGGGAGGTCGGCGACCAAGGGGAGGTAGCATGATCCTGTGGGCCGGCTAGAGTTGGTGCTGGCCGCTGGCTGCTGGCTGCTTGCTGCTGCTGGCGGGTGGTGCTGGCCTGCGCGCTGGGGGGGCGCTCAGAGCGGCCGGGGGGGGAGGAGGATTGGGCAGGGATGGTCCTGCCATGGGGCCCTCGGGTGCGAGATGGATCGACGGCGGGCGTCCGCGAACACCTGTCCAAGTGCCTGCTCGAGGCGTGTCAGAGCCAAAGACGCCGCAAGACTCGCGACACCCAGCACGCCCGCAGACTGGCCGACACCGACGCCCACGGCCATGGCCACGCCGCGACGAGGATGCCCCCGCGAGGCGACGCAGCACACGCACCGCAACGGCCGGCGACGCAGCAGGCAGGCAGGCAGGCAGCGAGCGAGGTGGGCGGAGAGGGCTGACGAAGGATTACGCCGTGGGCCGTTGCACGCAGCCAGGGGGTGTGGCTCTCTGAGATGAGCGCTCACTGCTCAGAGATTGCTGGAGCTGGAGGGGAGCGGGTTGCTCGAGACGGCGTCGGTGCTACCCATTGCTGGTGCCGGTGCTGCAGTGTGAGTGTGAGCTTGCGCTGGCAGGACCCTGGCGCCCGCGCGGCCCTGTCGTCTGCGTGTAGGCAGGCAGGTCTCCATATCCGTCGTGTGTGGTCGGTGGGGGGCTTCTTGTGCGTGCCAGCGCCAGCGCCGGCGTCCCGCTTCGATGGGACGTATGGGACGTATGGGACGTGGAGCAGGACGAGGCTAGAGGCCTCCGTCTAACCCCCTCTAACGTCGAGCGAGCTGCCAGTTGCCGCCGCGGACAGCGAGGGAGCCGCTCGCCTGGCCAGACGCAGCTCCCTACGATGCGATACGATACATGGCTCGACGGGCTCGCAGCGGGCTCGTGGCTCTCCTGGCTCTCCTGGCTCCCTCCTGGCGCCCTCCTGAGTGCCGTGCCGGCCGTTCGCTAGCCACCGGGGGCCATGGCGCCCGCGATGCGCGATGCGCGATGCTCGATGCTCGCCGTGGCTGCGACGTCAAGGCGCCGGCCTGGCCATCGAACGGGCTCCCGTGCTCTCCCTCCCTCTCCCTCCTCCTCCAGCACGCCCCTCGACCGCCGACCAGCGCAGCAGCGCGACGCACACGCACACGCCCACGCTCACGCCCACGCCCGCGCCCACGCACACGCACGCGCAGAGGCACACGAACACCCAGACCAGCCCGACCAGGCCGCAGGCAGGCTCTGCGCGCGCTGCTGACTGCGTTTCCCCAGCTGTCCGCATCGCCGCAGCCTGACTCGTGCCGGCCAGCCCTCAGGGCCTCTGGCCTCACCGCACCTCCCGCCCTGCGACGAGTCGTGCTGGACGGCCGTGTCGTCGAGCAGCGTTTCAGCGCGCGGGCAAGCGCGGGAAGTCATGCCGGTCTGCCGACCAGAATGGCCCCTTTCGGCACCGTCGCCGTCGACGCTACGCGAGCCCATCCGCGCGCCGCCATCACGGCGTTGTCGTGCCTTGGCGCGCCGCCCTTTGTGGGTGATCTGAGGAGAGAGGCGGGTCGATCAAAACAAGCGCATGCAGCCCGACCCTGGCCGCCACGTTGGCTGTCACCGCCATAGGAGCGAGCCAGAGGGAGCCGTCCAGAGCGCCAGCCCTCTCGCTGCCGCGCCCGTCCGACTACCACGGCGCCTCGTTGTGTAGCCGAGCGCCCGCCCCGACCTCCGCCTTCTGGAACAGCAGCCAGCAGGCGAACGAGCGACCTGTCGACGCGAGCCGTAGGCGAAGGAGCCATGCATCGCACACAGCATGTACGGTCGTTTCCGTGTCACATGTCCGGCTCAGCAATGCACCAGAGCCACGTGTACCTCGCCCGTCCATTGTGTTGCAGGTGTCGCCTCCAGGGAGCCCGTGTGCTGCTGCTGCTGCTGGCAACCACAATGCACCGTGCCGTCGTCGTCGTCGTCGTCGTCGTCGTCGTCGTCGTCGTCGGGCGAGCCTGAGCGCGAGGGCTGGCCCTCGTCGCATTGCCTGGGAGATGAGCGAGGCCAGGGTCTTGGTTGACGGAAAATCTGCTCCTGAGAACGGTTCCGCCATCCTGGTTCTTCGCTCGAGCCACGGTGAAGCTGTCCTGCCTGCTGCATATCCGCGTCGCCTGCAGCCAACGCGACCGCGTCCGCAAGCGTCGTTCGCTCGCCTTCGGCCTCCCGCCACGGTAAAAGCACCGTCGAGCAAAAGGCACATCGCCCTCGAAACAACCCGACGCAGCGGACAATTTGTCGTGCAGGGAGCAACGCATGATCTTCCGGGAGACAGACCAACAAGGCTTGCCGTGGTCAGAGCGAGCGTGGGAGCGAGGCAGGGGTCTCGACGCGTGGGCCGCAGCCTCTTTCGGCCTCCCGGTCGACGGCCTCGTGCCTCGACGCCTCCAATGGCCCGAATCTGTAGCGGCCCCTCGGTGCCATCCTGTACTTGTGCCTTGCCACCGTGTCGAGCACTGCTCCCTTTACCAGCCGCGCCGGTCCAAACATGTCGACCAGCGTGTCGGTGCGTTGCGTGCACGGCTGCCGGTGCAAATCTCGAGGGTCACCAGGTGATGCAGCCCGGCCCCCTGCCATATCACGGCTAAAAAGAGGCTCGCCTATGCCGAAGCGGTGACGCCACCTGCCCCACGCTGGCTTTCATTGGCCTCGTGCTTATTGATCTGCAGCCTCGTCCATCCTCTGTGCTCCTCGCTCCCTGCTCCCTGCTTGATCCTCGCTGTCCATCAACTGCTGCCGTTACGAGGGCCACCTCATCGCTGGGTCGTTCCAAATTTCTTCTTTCGCTTGTGTGCACGTTATGCCCACCAAACTATGCAAAGAACCGCCGTCATCCCAGCCGCTCCCCTCGGCCTATCCGCCGCCAACCCCAGCAAAACAGCACACCCTTTCCCCACCCGTAGACCTCCTGTGTGGCATCAGATTGCAGACGTCTGCTGCCGAAACATGTCCATGCTGTTTTGTTTGTCTAGTCCCAAGCATGGCTCGATTCATCCAGTATAATATGCCAGAATCGGTCCGCAGGCCAGCGCACAAGCGGCCTAGCGCTCAACCAGCTCGGGCAAGCCCAAGTCTTTAGATCAATCCCCCGAGCTTCTGAGACACATGCGCTTCCCTTGCCAACTCTTCAACACCACCAGACAAGATCTCTCCTCCGGTGCACGATTGCAGATCCGCTAATAGGGACAATTCGGATTATACAATACATCATGCAAAACAAGCTCGTTTAAAATGACCTGTACGCTAGCACCAGAGCCTCATCGTCGCGATTCCACCATACCAGCACAACCTGGCTGCTCCTCGAGTGCCGGTGTCTCAAAAATCAATAGTCTCGATCCTGTCCATCCTTCCCCTGTGCCCATACCACCAACCCACCTTATCTGAGTATTGTATACCCTTACGCTTGTTCTATGCCACTTCGATGTCACCTTTCCCATGTGGAGCATCCCACAGTCCCAGCCCGGTAAGGGCTTTTTCTACATCTCCGTTCATCACGCTCTCATCTCAACTTTTTTTTCCCATCATCTGCATATACATCTTGGTCCTCGTGTCAACAACAACAACAACTTCCAAACTTCCCAATCAATCATCCCTCTTACGCAGCCACTCCCACTCATCTTAGATGCTTTCAGCATTTCATTACTTTGGAGTAGCATAATCGCTTATCCAGGCCCTTCCCCGTTACTAGTATTGGTTCGTGTTACTCTTCAGGGTCCATGGCAGGGTGCGGGTGGTAAAAAGAAATTGGAGAGAAATAAGAATGCCTTTGCGGCCAGAATAGGAACCGAACCATGAGGGCCACGCCAAAAACGGTCAACAGCACCAGCTGGACCTCCTGGTCCATGCATACCCGTTTTGAGCGTCTCCTCCGTGTTCAACAGCCACGACAAGGGTGGAAGAACGGCTGACGTAGATCCATCTTGAATCCTAGTTGTCCAACACATCGCGATGTTCTCGGCTGACGAACCCCTAGCCAAGGTCTCAGATCAGCCGGAATGCACACCTAGCCCCCGCTGCCTATCGGATCATGGGTAAATGCCAGGTCTTCCAACCCTCTCATCGATTCGTCAAGCCACCCACCCTCAGCAACCCTTAAACATTTGGGCCCGGATATGTCACGCTTTCCTTACGCGTTATTTTTCCTTACGCGTTATTCGCATACGCCGTGCCACTAGGTACGCGCCCAGGGCTTCTCGCTCGGATTGCCGAAGCTCAGCGGTGCCTAATACAGAGGCGCCTCCGCTGCAGCTTGAAACGTGAGCGGGTCGTCATAATAACCGCTTTAAGCAGCGTCACGTCTTCTTCAGCCCCACCAAACATTATGGAGATTCCTGGGACGGGCTTCCAGCCCCTGCGCACGCACACAACAGATCACTTCTCAAACGGGCTGACCTTTACTTCTCCAGAAGTGGGTTCGACAAGTTCCTAAATTGTGTCGAGTCGAAATGTCCCGGCTAGTGAATTTCCAACGCCCGCTTCCACTTGCCCTGTCTTTCCTGACAGGTAACGGGCAAGACTTGGCGTAACGTCTTGCCTCTGGCAACCTCCCGTTCATCTCAAGCCCCATAGATGACGCGAATATGGTTTTGCTTTCATCTAGGCGCAGCTTTGTGTCCAGTAGCGCCGTGTTGCTGGAGACGTGCATACCCCACGATGCCCGGGTACAATCCTTTCATCAAGTCTGCAAGGCCACTTAAGCCGGTAGCGAGCGGCATCAACGCCTCCTTTTTCGCGGCCGTAGAGCAGGCTACCAGATCTGCGGTCCTCTGCCTTTCCCAGATCATTCATTTGAGATTGATGGAGCCAATCTTAGCTCCGAGATAAAGCAGGCGCTCTACGCGGTAAGCCGGACTCCTGCTAGCTACACTGAAAAATCGTACGAGCTAGACAAGCCGCCGCGTCTCTCCTGCCGCGCCATTTCCACCACTGAACTCCAGGACGGACTTTTGGTGCCCTGTGATCAAGGGTGATTGGCATAAGATCTGCAGCAAAGATGATCATGAAATGGAGGTGACAAAACTGTCTAATGAAGCACGTGCGGAAACCTGCGTCCCATCGTGAAGTCCTGTCAGCTTTTTCATCTCGAGGAGAGTTAGCCGCTTCGCCCTTTTCACCGTTCCCTGCGCCTCCATCGCTCACAAATGAATGGAATAGATGCCCAGGGTTTGGTCGCATGCCTCTACGGCAAGTCATCGACGATTTATTGAATGCATGCGTTATACGCAAGCCCGTCACATTGTCATGATACCCCGCTCGCTATGGCATGTCGCTGCCCATGCCCTGATCTTCAGCTGGACCATGGTCTTGTCTCCTCTCGGTTGACCCAGCCTGACCCGACTCTGTGGGAATTCACAGCCGATGCTCTGTTCTCACCCAATCATAAATCGACCACATAGTCTAGGGCGTTATAAGATCTATCATCGGCAGTAACTCGCGCTGCCTCCGAGGATTGTGGATTCCCCTCCCCTAGATGTGTACTATTTTCTCCATTCATACTTTTCTTTCTTAGCCAACTTACCGTTCATTAGCATTACAGAACTTTCCGGCTTTGATGCAATTCGATCTGCAGAATATTAGAACAACTATGGTGATCGAGGCCGGAATCCGTGCACATATTTTGTGTGTCTGGTGCTCCGGGACTACTGCACCTCCCATATATTAAACAGCCACAAAAACCGGCTAATGCCGGTCGATCGAGCGCTAAACTGACCCGTAACGCGTGGCAGCCTTCAGACTTGAATCACTATTCGGCACGAGCGGGCAACCTGGATACTGGAGCTTGCAGGCCGTATGCGCGAATGATGGCCTGTAAGGATACGTAGTCCATCGGAACCTGGTCTATTGCCCGAACTCACGGCCTGCACAATGTCGTAGTGCAGTAGTGCAACCAGATGATGCAGTAAGCATATCCAGACCACCACTGTCTCGCTGGAGGATCTAGTCAGACTGCAGTGTCTCAGACCAGATCCCGTATTGGGGCCCTGCGTGTGAGGTCTCGGTTTTTCTTCTGATAGCACTTCGCCGTGGAGTCTCTTCGCACATGGCCCAACACAACCCCATGCCTCCGATGATGTCGTCTGCAGGTACACAAGTGATTTACCAACACTAATGCCGCGAGTATGGATGAACTTCGGAGGTACCAGCATAAAGTACAGCATCCGTAGCCTATGCATGTCAAGGCTGCTATGGATATATCACGAGCAGTTGTAGCCTTGGGTTGACGTTGAAGCAGTCATCTCCGAGGCGAAGTCTCGTTCACGAGCCGCCGAACCACGCCCACCATCGCTACTAGGGATCGACATGATCGGTAGATCTTGAGCTTTACGGATGTATGTTCATCCCATTTGTTTCCGTGTATGACGTCGTTGGCCCATCGGTCATCTTTCGATCCAACACGCGGTCCTTTAGGAGTCCTACACACGTCTGCAAGGCACTATGTGGAGATGCAAATGCGCAAGTTCAGCTCCGGTAACGACAACGGCTATCATGGGGGCCGTGCCATGACTCTGATTTCCATGGCGATCCTCGCTTCTTCGGCGATCGTGACACCCACGCGCATGCATCACCCATTATCCAGTGTGCAAAGCTGATGCACACTTCAACCTGTCTGCCGCTACTCCATGTTAAGTGATCATGGGAAACCCGCTTGATCACGATTTAGATATATCCAGATGCGCTCTGCAACCTATAGGGGGTTTTCATTTCCGTGCCAGCTCACCAACGGTAGATGGCGTCCCTCGTGCGCTCTTCCACAATCGACAGATCGGTAATGATCGGAAGCCTAACCCTTTGCCGTGATACTACATGCATAGCATTTCCGCCTAGTGTAGGGAGTGTTAATTACCTCACGGGCTTGAACTGTTCGCACTTCAGATCGACCTCAGAAACTAACAACCCACCCTCTCTCCTTGGATGCACCGGCAAAGAAGAACAGGAAAGACGCTCACGGGACACATGGACTGGACGCCTTAAGACAGGCTTGTCATCTGTACACGCTTGCCCACCATCATGATGGAAGCCCTTATAATCGTAATGAATAGCATTTCTCAGCAAGAACTCCGATACGCCACGATCGCGATCTCGAAATATAATTAATCCATCTATATTCACGATACACGATCAACTTTCCCAGCTACGTGACACTGAGCATAAACACGAACTCATTCTCCCTGAAATGCTGAGTCAGCAACCGACCACAGCCAATCTTTGAATACTAAATATTACCATAAAACTATACAACAGAACTCTGCCATGTGCCGTAGGTACAACGGTACATCTCGTTTAGAACTGGGATATCTTAACTGCACGCCCGCTCAGTAGTCCTACATTTCTCAGCCAGTGCAAGTATCACCCCACGCTACTACGAAGAGGTTTTTCCAGCCAACCACGTATTCTACCATGCAAGCGGTCGCAAGCGACGACTTTCATTGTGCATGGCATATACGACGGATCATACAAACAGCGAACAGGGATGCAGGTTGGATATCTGTGGCCGAGCAAGGACACACGTTGCAGTAGTCTCTATGGCTCTCTAATACGAGCGTTAGAAGCGAACACGAGAGGGATGCTTAGTAGAGTTCAGATGCATTCGTGAGAAGGCAACGATCATCTCTCGGATGTTCCCGCGTAGTATAGTGTCCGCCCAGCCTTTGGTGCTCTAGGCTGGTTACAACTTTACGAAAATCTAGTCTGCCCCACTCGCCTGTAATATCTAGCACCCTCTTTCACTGTCGTATGCATAACTACTAAATTTCCTTCGATATGAAGCTTCGTTTGGTTCTTGTCATGGGCTTCTCGCCATGCCTAGCATGCACGATACCTCATATACCCTCCTCTCCTCTCCCCTCTCCTCCCCTTTCTACCCTTCTTTCCCCAACCCAGCCCCACAAGCCCACACAAAAGAGCCTTCACATATATCTCACCCAGTGCTCGGAGTCCCTCGTGTCTTGTACCTCATTCTCCAACGACTCACTGCCCCACGTTTCCAACGCCCTTGCATTTTTTTTTTTTTTT
>Ga0247757_10000201_pt1 | contig 49816 bp, 49 predicted proteins | sample UWRJL126311R4_FD_180929 | JGI IMG/M metagenome (GOLD analysis project Ga0247757, IMG submission 180929) | Plant litter microbial communities from Arlington Agricultural Research Station in Wisconsin, United States - UWRJ-L126-311R-4 | ecosystem: Environmental > Terrestrial > Plant litter >... | reverse complement strand
GATATCCTGCTGGGAATAGGTGAGCGCCTCGCGGCGGCCTGCGGCGGTGTCGGCCAGGCGCGCGGCCTCGGCGGCCTTGGCGTCCGCCTCGGCCTTGGCGGCGCGCGCCTTGGCCTCGGTCTCCTCGACCAGCGCGGCCTGGCGCTGCACCCGCTGGCTGTCGCTGTGCACCTCTTCGCGGATGCGGTCGGATTCCTGCACCCGGCGGCGGTGTTGGGCCTTGCGCGCGGCGAACACGATCGCGGCGATGACGATGATGGCGACGACGACCGCCACCACGATCCACACGGTGTTGTTGCTGTCCATGACGGCTCCTCGGGCGAACGGGGACGCGCATCTGACGGTCCCATCAATTTCTCGTGACGGCCGAGTGCCCGGACCGACGGCCCGCTAAACCGGGCCAGCCAGCGCACGCAGCATCCCGGCGGCCGAGCGCGGCCAGGTGAACTGCTCGGCGCGGCGGCGTGCACTGTGCCGCCGGTGGGCCTCGGGCCGGCTCATGACCGCGGTGACCGCGTGGGCGATGGCCCGCGCGTCGTTGTCGGCGGTGGCGCCGCTGTCACCACTGAGGATCTCGGCCAGCGCCGAGGTGCGCGACACCACCGCGGGCGTCCCGCACGCCAGTGCCTCCAGCGCGGCCAGACCGAACGTCTCGTGTGGACCGGGCGCCAGCGCGACGTCGGCGCTGGCCAGGATCGCGGCCATGGTGTCGCGGCAGCCGATGAAACCGGTGAAATCGACCGGCAGTCCGTGCGCCTGGCGCTGCAACCGGGGGCGCAGCGGCCCATCCCCGACCATCACGAGCCTGGCGTCTACCCCCGAATCACGCAGGGCCGCAATGGTATCGATGCTGCGCTGCGGATGCTTCTCCACCGAGAGCCTGCCGCAGTGCACCAGCAGGGTCTGCCCGGGCGCGGCCCACCGCTCACGCACCACCGCGGAGCGGCGCCGGGGATGGAACTGCTCGAGGTCCACCCCCAGCGGCACCGTGCGCAGATTCGTCGCGCCGATGCGGTCGAACTCGGCTCGTGCGAACGCCGTCGTGCACACCACCGCGTCGTAGTTGGCCGCGGTGCGCCGGTTGGCGGCGTCGGCCACCACGACGGCCCAGGGCGTCGGCAGGACCTGGCCGACGAGCCGGTCGAGCCGCTCATGGGAGATCATCACCGTCGACACACCGTGGCTCCGTCCCCACGGGCCCAGCGAGCGCAGCGTCAGTCGGTCGGACACCTCCAGTGCGTCGGGGCGCAGCCGGGCCAGCAGCGCACTCACCGGTCGAGGGGACACCGCGCGGTAGCCGCCGGTGAAAGGAATCATCCTGGCGGCCAGGCTGATGCGTCGGACACCGGTGGGCAGGGTGGTCATGTCGTACCGCCGGCCTGGGACGATGAGGAACACCTCGTGGCCTGCAGCGCAGTATTCGGCTCCCAGGCGGTCGACCGCGGTGCGCAGGCCGCCCGAGCGGGGCCCGTAGAAGTTCGCCACCTGCACGACACGCATGGCTGCATCAGAACCTGCACGTATGTGCGGCGGGCAACCGGCGGCGGGCGGGTCGCCGAACACCAGGTTGCCGTCGGGCCACGCGCCGGCGCGTCAGCCCACGTGGAGGGTCAGCCAGTCCAGGGTGCGGCGCCAGGCGTCGTCGGCGGCGGTCTGGTCGAAGCGGTCACCGGTGTCGTTGAAGAAGGCGTGGTTGGCGCCGGGCTCGGTGACGAGTTCGTGCACAAGGCCCGCCTTGTCGAGAGCGGCCCGGACGACCGGTTCGGTGGAGGTGACCCGCTGATCCAGCGCGCCGTAGAAGCCGAGCACCGCAACGTCTTTGGAGCCGGAGAAGTCAGGGTTCTCCGGTGCGGGACCGTAGAACGGGAACGCGGCGGCCAGCTTCGGCTCGCCGCCTGCGAGCATCTGCCACACCAGCCCGCCGCCCATGCAGAAGCCGATCGCGGCGGTCTTGAGTTGCGGGGTGCGGCGCTGGAGTTCGGCGACACCGGAGTTCAGGTCGGCGACCATGTCCTCGGGGGCCCGCTTGCCCAGCGCGGCGGTGGCCGCGGCGGGGTCGGTGAAGGTGGCGGTGCCACCGTCGGCGGAGAGCAGGTCGATGGCCAGGGCGGAGTAGCCGGCACCGGCGAAGCGGCCCGCCACCGAGCGCACCCAGTCGTTGAGGCCCTTGTTCTCGTGGATGACCAGCAGGCCGCCCCGCGCCTCGGGGGCCTGGGCCCAGGCGCCCTGCAGTTCACCGCCGGGGCCTGCCCACGTCACCGGTCCCGTCGGCAGCGCACCGGCCTGCCCCGGCGGCACCCGCTGCGCGGCGGGGGTGGACGAGGGCGGCGGGGCCGGGGACGTGCCCGGGGACGGAGACGAGGCGGTGGACGTCTCCTCGGTGCTGCGTTGGGAGTCGGCGCACGCCGCGATCAGCGCCGAGGCGCTCGCGGCACCCACGCCCAGCAGTGCGAGGCGGCGGAGCGCCTCGCGCCGGGACAGCAGGCCGTCGACGTGGTCGGTGGCGATTTCTTCGGCGATGTAGCGCTGCAGCGGCGTCACCTAGCCGATTATGCGCGCCACCGTCCCCGTCCACCGTCAGTAGACACTCGGCGCAATCTGTTCACGATTTCGTTGACACCTGTCGGGCAGACCTGTTCGATGAGGTGGTGACTGCTGTGAGCTACGACACCATCATCCGCAACGGCCGTTGGTTCGACGGGACCGGAGCACCGTCGGCCGTGCGCACCATCGGCATCAGGGACGGGCACGTCGCGGTCATCACCGAGGACGACCTCACCGACGCCGGGCAGGTGATCGATGCCGCCGGGAAGTGGGTGCTCCCGGGCATGCTCGACATCCACACGCACTACGACGTCGAGGTCCTCAGCGGTCCCGCACTGGCCGAATCGCTGCGCCACGGTGTCACCACGGTGCTGCTCGGATCCTGCTCGCTGTCGACCGTCTACGTCGACGGACCCGATGCCGGCGACATCTTCGGCCGGGTCGAGGCCATCCCCCGCCAGCACGTCGTCGCCGCGATCGAGGCGCACAAGACCTGGACCAACGGCGAGGAGTACATCGCCGCCCTGGAGGACCGTCCCCTCGGGCCGAACATCGCCGCGTTCATCGGCCACTCCGACATGCGTGCCGCGACCATGGGCCTGGACCGCGCCACCCGCGCACAGGTGCGGCCCACCCGCTCCGAGCAGGCGCAGATGGAACGCATGCTGGCCGAGGCGCTGCGCGCCGGATTCGTCGGAATGTCTTCGCAGCAACTGCTTTTCGACAAGCTCGACGGCGAGGTCTGCCGGTCGCGCACGCTGCCGTCGACCTATGCCAAGGCCCGCGAGCTGCGCCGGTTGAAGTCACTGCTGCGCCGGTCAGGCCGGGTGCTGCAGAGCGGGCCGGACATCGAGAACCCGTTCAACGTGGCGTCGCAGGCCTTCCAGTCGGTCGGCCTGGTGCGCAACCCGCTCAAGACGAGCCTGCTCTCGGCGGCCGACGTGAAGTCCAATCCGCTGGCGGTCAAGGTGCTGGGCCCGTTGGCACGGCTGGTCAACCGACTGGGCGGTGACTTCCGGTGGCAGCACCTGCCGGTGCCCTTCGAGGTGTACGCCGACGGCATCGACCTGGTGATCTTCGAGGAGTTCGGGGCGGGCGCCGCGGCGCTGCACCTGCGCGACGCGGTGGAGCGCGACGCCCTGTTGCGCGACGAGGGCTACCGGCGCAGGTTCCGCCGCGACTACGACGCCAAGTTCGGGATGCGGGTGTGGCACCGAGACTTCTTCGACGCCGAGATCGTCGAGTGCCCGGACGCGGCGGTGATCGGCAAGTCGTTCGGCCAGGTCGGCCGCGATCGCGGGGGGCTGCACCCGGTCGACGCGTTCCTCGACCTGGTGCTCGAGCACGGCACCGCCCTGCGCTGGCGCACCACGATTTCCAACCACCGGCCCGAGGTTCTCCGAGCGCTGGCGCGCGACCCCGGTGTCCAGATGGGGTTCAGCGATGCCGGTGCCCACCTGCGCAACATGGCGTTCTACAACATGGGGCTGCGCCTGTTGCGACACGTGCGCGACGCCGAACGCGCCGGGGCGCCGTTCATGACCGTCGAGCAGGCCGTGCACCGGCTCACCGGCGAGCTGGCCGACTGGTACCGCATCGACGCCGGCCACCTGCGCGTCGGCGACCGCGCCGATCTGCTGGTCGTCGACCCGGACAAGCTCGACGGGTCGCTGGACCGGTACGCCGAGGCCGCGGTCGACCAGTACGGCGGGTTGTCGCGGATGGTCAACCGCAACGACGACACCGTGACCTCGGTGCTGGTCGGCGGTCGGGTGGTGTTCCGCGACGGTGCCCTCACCGGGATCGTCGGCACCGAGCGCACCGGGCGATTCCTGCGCGCCGCACACCGCACGCCCGCCCTGTCGGCGACCGACGGTGAGCTCATCCGTGTCGGCTGAGCGGGTCGTGCAGGGGATGTGGGAGGCACTCTCGGCGCGGGACTGGGACCGGCTCATGACGTTCCTGGGCGAAGACTGCATCTATCTCGACGTGCCGGTCGGCCCGACCGCGGCGGCCCGCGGTCCCGTCGACATCGTCAAGCGACTCAAGATCGGCCTGCAGCCGCTGGCCTCCTACGAGAACTTCCCCGGCCTGATGATCGGCAACGGCAGCGATGTCATGTACGAGCACCACGAGCAATGGCGCTGGGCCACAGGCGAATCCGCGGTGCTGCGGTTCGTGTCGGTGCATCGCGTGACCGGCGGCAGGATCACGCTGTGGAAGGACTACTGGGACATGGGCGCGCTGACCGACCATGCCCCGCCGAGCTGGCTCGCCGACTTCGCCACCGCCGACATGTCGTGGGTGTTCGACGCCACGGGCCTGGTGTGAGGCCGCCGCGCTAACCGGCGAGCAGCCCGTCGATCTGGTTGATCGCCGAGGTGGCGCCCTCGATCATGCCCATGTCCAGGACCTGCTGCAGCGCGTCGGCCGAGGTGTAGGTACTGACGAAGGTCGAGCGGGTGCCGCCGTCGTGATCGGTGAACGTGAACTCGTTCTTCGACACCGGCAGTTCGGGTTTGGGCGTGAAGTCCGGCTCGGCGAAGCCGTCGTCGAACGTGAAGCCGCGCGGCTCGTCGACTGTCGTGACGTCCCAGTAGCCCGCGTACTTCTCGCCTTCGGGCCCGGTCATGAAGTAGGTGACCCGCCCGCCGGGGGTCAGGTCGTGGTCCACCACGGTCGCCGGGTATTCCGGTGGGCCCCAGATCTTCTCGAGCTGACGCGGATCGGCGTAGATCTGCCAGATCCGTGCGACGGGTGCGGCGAAGTCGGCGACGATCGTCAGCGTCGCGGTATCGAGGTCGTGGTGGACATCGGTCACGGGCATGGTCGTTCCTCCTGGTTTTCGGGTGTGCTGTCGGATGCGATGAGATCGTCGATGCGCGCGACGCGGCCGCGCCAGATCTGTTCGAGTTCGGTCAGCAGCGAGGCCACCGAGCGCACGGTGGCCACCTCGCCCCTGGCCAGTTGTTCGCGGCCGTGCCTGCGCTTGGTCAACAGACCCGCCCGGTCGAGCACCGCCACATGCTTCTGCACCGCGGCGAAGCTCATGTCGTACGTGGCGGCCAACGCCGAGACCGAGTGCTCCCCCGCCAGCACCCGGCGCAAGATGTCGCGCCGGGTCCGGTCGGCCAGCGCGTGGAACAGCGCGTCGGTGCGGTCCTCGTCGAGCACGGTCACGGGTCCAACATACAACCGATTGGTTGTATGTTGTCAACCCTCATACGCTCCAGGCCAGCCGGAACTTCTCCGCCACCTCGGCATCGTCGAGTCCGCCGTACTTCTCGTGCTCGTAGCCGCGCACGGCGACCACCGCGTCGACGACCGCGTCGCCGAGGGTTGCCCGCAGCACGGCCGAGGCGTCCAGCGCCGCGAGCATCGCGCTCTGGTCGGCGGTCAGCACGGTGATGCCCGCGTCGGCGCGTTGCGACTCGGACAGCGACGAGGGATCGACCGTGGTCTCGGCGGGCAGCGTCAGGCCGCGCTCGATGCCGTCGAGGGCCAGGCCCAGGATGGCCGCCGACGCCAGGTAGGGGTTGGCCGACGGGTCGACGATCTTGACCTCGACGTTGGCGCCGTAGACATTGGCGGGCCCCGCGGTGAGGAACCGCAGGGCGGCCTCCCGGTTCTCGGTGCCCCAGCACGCGTAGGCGCCGGCCCAGGTGCCCGGCCGCAGGCGCAGGCCCGACAGGATCGACCCGCCGAACACGGCCTGGGCCTGCGCCAGGCCGTCGAGCACTCCGGCCAGCGCGGCGGCCCCGTCTGCGGTCATGCCCGCAGGCCCGTCGCCGCCGGAGAACAGCGGCGTGTCGTCACGGGTGAGCGAGAAGTGTTGGTGCGCGCCCGATCCCACGCTGCCGGCGAACGGCACCGGGGACAGGCTGACCCGCACACCGTACGTGCGGGCCACCCGGCCGAGCACCGTGCGCATCAGGATCACCTGGTCGGCGGCGGCGACCGGCGGTTGCGGCGCCAGCGATATCTCGAACTGATTGGCACCGTATTCGGGGTGGAACTGCTCGATCGCGACCCCGGACGCGGTCGCCGCGGCCGTCACGTCCCGGACGAAGCCCTCGAACTCGAGGACCCCGGCCAATCCGTACTGTGCCCACAGGTGGCTGGGCAGGGCGGCCCCGTCGGCGCCGACGAGCACGAACTCGATCTCGTGGCCGACCTTGGCCGCCAGCCCGGCGCCGGCCAGTCTCTCCTCGATCCTGCGCAGCGCACCGCGGGTGCAGAACGGATCCGGCGTACCGTCCTGGTCGAAGAAATCGCCTGGTGCCCAAGCAAATCCGTCACCGAGGATGCGTAGTGCGGAGAGGTCGATGCGGATCCGCTGGTCGCCGACCACGCCCGTCCGCGGGCTGAACACGATGCCGGACTGGTCGATGGCGAAGACATGCCACACCGGGCTCGCACCCAACCCGGGATCCGCGAACGACCCCATCCTGCGCAGGGGCACGGTCTTGGCGAGGATCAACCCCGCCGGGTTGACGACCGTCCCGATCAGCGTGGCCACGCCGTCCGATTCGAGTTGGGCGATCGCCGCGGCGGCGAGCGGTCTGGCTGCCATGCGGGTCATTCTGCCGCCGGCCGCCGTCCTTCACAGCGTGATCGCGCAGGCCTGCCCGATGTCGAGGGTCCGCAGCATCCGGCCCATCCCGACCCACATCGCACACGAGATGGCCAGATCGGTGAGCAGCTCGTCGTCGAAGTGCTCCTTCGCGCGGGCCCAGAAGTCCTCGTCGTCGCGCAGACCGGTGTGATCGGTGGCGAACCGGTGCGCGAACTCCATCGCGATCCGTTCAGCGTCGCTGTAACCCGGCCACGTCCGCCACTGGGTCGCGTAGTCGTAGAACTCCTCGGTGACGCCGTTGGCCTCGCCCGCGTTGTCCCGGGTGTTCTGGCAGGTCACGCACTCGTTGGCGTAGGCGATGACGATCCGAGCCGCCTCCCGCGTGCGCATCGGCAGCCGGCTCTTCGTGTAGACGGCGCTACTGAACTGCGCCATCGCCGCACCCAACTCCGGCGACGTGACGGCAAAGCCGGTCACGTCGTCGTCGGCGAAGTCCCCGATTCGGCTCATGGCCGAAAGTGTAACGCGTTCTAGTTCGCCAGCGGCCTCACTGCGGCGGACGCGAGACGCACTGCGCGAGGTAGAGCTCGTCGCCCAGCCTGTTCATCAGTTCCAGCTGCGTCTCGAGGTAGTCGATGTGCAGTTCCTCGTCGGCCAGGATCAACTCGAGGAGATTGGCCGAGGTGGCGTCGCCCTTCTCGCGGCACATCACGATGCCCGGCTTCAGGCGCTCCACCACCTCGACCTCGATGGCGAGATCGGCCTCGAACTGCTCGCGGATGGTCTGGCCGACGCGCAGGGAGAACAGCCGCTGATAGTTCGGCAGTCCGTTGAGGAGCAGGATCCGATCGGTGATCTTCTCGGCGTGCACCATCTCTTCGAACGACTCTTTGCGGGTGTGCTCGGCGAGTTCGGTGAAACCCCAGCTCTGCTGCATCTTCGAATGCAGGAAGTACTGATTGATCGCCGTCAGTTCGCTTGTCAGTTGCTCGTTGAGCAACTTCAAGACCTCGGGATCCCCTTGCATGGTCAGCTCCTCGGAACGGGTCGACACGGGCTGTGTGCGAGCCCGTTCAATCTAGTCCACCGCTCGCGGGGATCGACCGGCGGCGCGTGTGCGTCCTCACCTTGAAGTGAGTCGTCAAGTAAGGTTAGTCTCGGCTAAGTGCGAAACCGACCGATGGCTGAGGGCGAGGTATGGATGAGCGTCATCTCCACTCCTGCATACTCGCGTGCGACTTCCGTGTCGACGACGTCGCGCGGATGTGGCGCTGGCTGGGCGGACACCATGACGCACTGTCCTCGATCGGCGCGCACCACGTCGTGCTCTACCGATCCATCGTCGAACCCGGGCGGGTGCTGGTGACCATCGGCATCCGGCACGCCGCCTCGATCCGCGAGGTGCTGCGCTCCCCGGCGATCTTCGAGTGGTTCGACATCGCCGGAGCGCGGGACATCCCGCCGGTCTTCGGGGGCGAGGTCGTGGAGAAGATCGACCTGCGGGAACCGGGCGACCTGCGGGAAACGGGTGGGGACGAGCCCGGCCCCGACCGCGTCGTCGTCGGTGTCGTGTCGTCGGTCGACGACGTCGAGGCGCTGATGGTGGGTGTGCACAACGGGCTGGACCGGTTTCGTAGCGACGGTCTGCGCAAGCTGTGGGTCTACCGGGCGCTCGACGACGGCCAGGAAGTGCTAATCCTGCAGGAGATCTCCGACGCGAGCACCGCCCGGCGCTGGATCGACCACCCCGACGCGGCGGCACGGTGGATGAACCCTTCCGGGGTCGGGGCCCATCCCCCGCATTTCGTCGGCACGTTCGCCGACACCCTGACCGTGGCCGGGCAGGGATAACCGCCGATGTTCGTCTGTCTGTGCACCGGAGCAACCAGTCACGTGGTCGACGAGGCGGTCGCCAACGGCGCCCGCACCTCCCGTGAGGTGGCCGCTGCGTGCGGCGCGGGCGGTGACTGCGGCCGGTGCCGCCGCACCCTACGGGCGATCATCGAGTCGTACTACGCGGGTCTGCCCGCCCAGCCGGCCCGGGCGCGTGCCGTCACTCCTGTGCTGAGCCGGTGAACTGCGCCAGCGCCGCCGCGTTGGCTGCCCCGCCGAGCAGTTCGGCGAACTGAGCGCTCTCGCGGGCGGTGGCTGCGGCGATGCCCGCCCGGTAACCCTCGGCGATCGAGCGCTTGACCGCCACCAGACTCGGAATCGACCGCGCGGCGAGGATCTCGGCGTGCCGGTGGGCTTCGGGCAGCAGGTCGTCGGGTTCGCAGACCTTCCACGCGATCCCCATCCGCACGGCGTCGGCGGCGTCCACCCATTCCGATGACAACAGCATCCAGGCGGCGTTCTGCCGACCGATCAACTGCGGCAACAGAAATGACGACGCCGCCTCCGGGGCGACGCCCAGGCTGGTGAACGGACACTTCAGGCGCGCCGTCGACGACATGAACACCAGGTCGGCGAATCCCAGGATGGTGGCGCCGATGCCGACGCCTACGCCGTTGACCGCGCAGATCAGCGGTTTGGTCAGGTCGGTCAGCGCGTCGATCATCAGCGGGAAATTGCTGCCGTCGGCGTAGGACCCGTCGGCGATGCGCTCCTGCATCTCCTTGAGATCGTTGCCGGCGCTGAAGGCCCGGCCTGCGCCAGTGATCAGGACCACCGCGACGTCGGGATCACTCGCCGCGGCGCGCAGCGCGTCGGCGGTCGCGGCGTAGAGCTCTTCGGTGAACGCGTTGAGCGCCTCGGGCCGGTCGAGCACCAGGGTGCGGACCCGGTGGTCATCGCTGATCTGCAGAGTCACGGCTGCAGCGTAACGAACGGCTCTTTCAGCACGTACCTGCTGGTCGGGACGGTGTCGACATTGGTGTCGGCGCCGAACGCCGAGGTGCTGGCGAGCATGCGCGTCATCCGGTCGGCGAGGTCGCCGTCGTCGGCCGCGCCGAAGAACGCGTGCAGGTCGGTCACGGCCGCGAGCGGGAACAGTTCCTCGACGATGGCCGACACGGGCGCCGCGCCGTCGGTGAGAGCCCGCACCACGGTGTTCTGCGTGTAGCCGAAGGTGGCCTGGGTGTCGATCGCGACCTGCGTGTGCTCGCGGTGCCATCGGCGCAGCCAGGTCGCCTCGTCCAGATCGTCGGGACGGCGCAGCAGTGCCACGTTCGCGAGGCCGGGTGTGCGTTCGCCTGCCACGGTGAGCGGCGGGGCCAGGGGTACCGATTCGGTCACCAGATAGGCGGCCAGCTCCTCGCACTCCGAACCCAGAATCTCGGTCACCGCGTCGATTTCGGGCCCGTAGTACCGATCGGTCCAGATGCTCACCAGGGCGATCACCGGCGGGTCGAGCGTGGTGAGGGTCATCAGCGAGGCGGCCACGGTGGCGTCACGGACGTTGACCGAGAGCCCGGCGACGCCGGTGGCCGCCACGTCCCCGGCGATCTCGGTGCGCAGTCGCGTGCACCAGAGCTCGTCACCGGGGGTGCCGCGCAACGTCATCACCACTTTCTCCACTGGCCGAAGATAACCCGCGCCAGAATGGAGACGTGATCACGGTGCGGGCGGTGCGGTCGGTGCTGCCGACGGCGGCGCCGGTCCTGCGCAGCCTGGCCATCGCCCTCGCCGCGGTGCTGTGCGCACTGCAGTGGGGCCCGCCGGGCTCGGCCACGGTGGTCGCCGGAGCCGCGGGAATCGCCGGGGCCGCGGCGCTGCAGGACAATCCGCGGGGCCGTGTCCCCCGGGTCCTCGTCCTTTCACTCGTGCTGGGTGTCTCGGTGCTGGCCGGCTCCGCGACGGCGGGGCACCGGCTGATCTTCGTCGTGGTGGCCGGGCTGTGGTGTTTCGCCGCGGCGATGCTGTGGGCGCTGGGGAGCGACGCGGGACTCGTCGCGAGCGCATCGGGGGCGTTGCTCGTCATCGCCGCGGCGACCCCGCCTGACGAATCCTCGGTGCCGATCCTGGCGCTGCTCGCCGTGGGCGCGGGGGTGCTGCAGGCGGTGATGGTGACGCTCTGGCCGCCGCGGCGGTGGCGGATGCAGCGCGAGGCCCTGACCGCCGCGTACCGGTCACTGGCCGATCTCGCCAGGCAGTTGGCGGCGAATCATCAAGTGGACGAACAATTCTGGGCCACCCAACCGATGGCGGCGGTACGGGCGGCGTTCACCGCAGGCACGCCGGCCCGGCAGCCCGCAGGCGCGCGCCACCGGTACCTGCCACCGGAGCAGATCGGCGCCGCGCTGGTCGCGGTGGCCGACACCGCCGATCCGGCCGACGCTCTGCAGGCGGCCGCCGACGCGCTGGCCGCGATCGCCGACCCGCACCGATCCGCTCGGCCGACGGTCGTCGAGGCGCTGCGCCGACTCGACGCCACGGCCGATGCCGCGCGCAACGACGCCGACGCCTCCGCGCTGCACCGGCTCTCCCGGCACCTGCACCGCGCCGAGAGCGGCGCGCCCAGGGACTTCGTGCCGTCCTGGCCCGATGCGCTGTGGCTCTGGCGGCCCGATCTGCTGGCCGCGACCCGCGCCGCCGCCCGCCGGGTCCGCGTCGAATACGACGGGCATTCGCCGGTGCTGCGCCACGCCGTCCGCCTCGGCATCGCCGTCGCCGTGGCGTGTGCGGCCGGCCGCTACGGTGCCACCGAGAGCGCCGGGTGGACGGCGGTCACCGTGCTGATGGTGCTGCGGCCGGAGACCGCCCACACGTACACGCGGTGCGTGGGGCGGACGGCCGCGGTGGCGGTCGGCGCGGTGATCGCATCGGCGATCCTGGCGGTGACCGGAGTGGGACCCGTGGTGGTGGCCGCACTGGCCGCGTTCGCCTTCGGTGCCTGCTACCCGGCGGCGCGGCACGGTTACCTCGTCGCGGCAGCGGCACTCGCGGCCGCGGTCACCTTCGTCGTCGCGATCGACCATCCGGCGCTGACGGCGAGCCCGAGCGCGCTGCTCGTCGAGTCGCTGCTCGGGGGCGCCCTGGCCGTCCTGGCGCACGTGGCGCTGCCCGACGATGCGCTGACCCGGCTGGCGCAGCGCGCGGGTGAGCTGCTCAAGACCGAGATCGGCTATGCGGCCACCGTCGTCGAGGTCTACCTGCACGAACTCGACACCAGCACCGATGTGCGCGCGTCGGCCTGGGAGCGCACGTTCCGGGCGCGGGCGGCGTTCGAGGCAGCCGCCGGCGCCGCCCGCCTGGAGTCACGCGAGCAGCGCCACTGGCTGCGGTGCTACCGGGGTGTGCTCAACGCGGTCACCGGTTCGTGCACCAACCTGGAGGACAACCTGCCGGTCGACCCCTTCCCCGAGTCGCACGCAGCGTTCCGGCGCGCGGTCCACGACTACCTCGAGGCGCTGTGCGGCACGCCGCCCACCCCCACCGATCCGTGGACCGTGGACACCGTCGAGCTGACCGCGGCCGCCCACCGGGTGCAGCGCACCGTACCCCTGCACGAGTCCGACGAGGGTGCCGCGCGGGTGCTGGCCGCCGAGGTCATGGCCATCAGCCGACAGCTGGCCCGGCTGGCCGCGGCACGCTGGCCGGTGGAGGCCCGCTGAGCAGGTCGCGGATCAGCGGTTGCACCCAGTCGGTCAGTTCGTGGCGGGTCATCGCCATCGCCGCCGGAGCTTCCAGCACGTAGCGGGTGGTCGCCAACCCGATCACCAGCGAGCCGATCATCGCCGCCCGCGGCACCGGGTGGTCGGGAACGACGGCGGCGATCGTCGGTGCGACCTGTGTGGCGAACACCGCGCGCATGGTCTGCGCGGCCTGGGGGCTGGTCATCGCCGCGCGCAGCAGGGCGACGAAGGTCGTGTCGGTTTCCCACACCGCGAAGAACCGGTCGAGCAGCGCCGTGGCCCGGTCGTCGGGCGTCATCTCGGACAGGTCGGGCAGGTGCAACGTGAAGTCCGCGGCCGCGGCGAACAACTGCTGTTTGCTACCGAAGTACCGGATGACCAGCGCCGGATCAACCCCGACGTCGGCCGCGATCGCGCGCAGCGTGGCCCGCTCGTAACCCTCGGCGCCGAATCGCCCGCGGGCCGCGGCGAGGATCGCCGCGCGAGTCGTATCGGCATTGCGTGCTCTGGTCATACCGACAGCATAAGTCACCGGATGTTGACATCTGGGCGCAGCGCGCTATGGTCGATGTCAACGTTCGTTGACTTACTGTCCAGGAGGGCCCCATGACTTCCGACATCCCGGTGCTCATCGTCGGCGCAGGACCCACCGGCCTGACCGCGGCGATGGAACTGTCCCGGCTCGGCGTCGAGGTCCGCATCGTCGATCGCGCGCCACACGCCTTCGCCGAGTCGCGCGCCCTCGCCGTGCAGGCCCGCACGCTGGAACTGCTGAGGCCGCGCGACGTGGGCGAGGAGATGCTGGCGCTGGGCAATCGCGCCACCGCCACCAGTCTGTACCAGGGCGACCGGCGGCTGGCCTCGGTCGAGCTGCACCGGATGCCCAGCGACGACAACTTCATCCTGATGCTCGCCCAGTCCGAGACCGAACGGCTGCTGGCCGAACAACTGGCGCGCCAGGGCGTGAAGGTCGAGCGCGGTGTCGAGGTGACCGGCGTGCGGACATCGGAGCCGACGGTCTCGGTGACCCTGCGCAGCGCCGAAGGCGACGAGGAGCAGGTCGAGGCGAGCTACGTCATCGCCGCCGACGGCCCGCACAGCACGCTGCGCAAGGCGGTCGGACTGCCCTTCCCCGGGCGGACGCTGCCGCACAACTACGTGCTCGCCGACGTGCACATCGACGGCGCGACACCGCATGACCGACCGGAAGGCCCCGCGAAGGACCTGCCTGACGACGAGGTGTCCATCTTCCTCGCGGCGGGTGGGTTCGTCGCGGTCTTCCCCATGGGCGATGGCCGGTTCCGGTTGATGGCCACCGACCCCGACGGCGTCCTCGGTACCGATCTGGTTCCGAGTCTGGCTGCGATGCAGGAGCTCTACGACCGCACCGTCGGCATCCCGGGGCGTCTGCACGACCTGAACTGGAGTTCGCGCTTCCGGATCAACAGCAGGCATGTGCCCGCGATGCGGGCGGGCCGGGTGTTCCTCGGGGGCGACGCCGCGCACGTGCACAGCCCTGCGGGCGGCCAGGGGATGAACCTCGGCATCCAGGACATGGTGAACCTGAGCTGGAAGCTCGCGATGGTGCTCGACGGCCGCGCGCGCCAGGAGCTGCTGGACACCTATTCGGCCGAACGGTTGCCGGCGATTCGGAAAGTGGTGCGGTTCACCGAGTTCGGTACACGTGTCTTCAATTCGACCAACCCGCTCGCCCACGCCCTGCGGGTCCGGATGGCGCCGCGGGCGCTGGCGCGCGACGCCGTCCAGAACGCCGCGGCATCGATGTTCGGCCAGCTGTCGGCGACCTACCGGGGTGGACCGCTGACCGACGGCTGCGGCGGGTGGGACGGGTTGCGAGCCGGTGACCGGGTGCCTGATGTCGACGGCCGTTACGACGCCCTCGACCTGGGTGCCCTGACGTTGTTCGCCGGACCGCAGGCGGGTGGCATCCTCGAGGTCGCGCGCCGCTGGGACGGGGTCGTGAGCCTGCGCGAGGAGGTCCTGCCCGACCCCGAGTCGTGGTTACTGGTGCGCCCCGACGGGTACCTCGCCGCGACCGGAGGCCCCGGTGACGGCGACAGGCTGCACCGGTGGCTCGACCGGTGGTTCGGCCGGGTCTGATCGATATCCCTGTGCTGCAACGTTTTCGAACGTCACAGGGACCCTTGGCTGCGCCATCGCGGATTTGTTCCTACCATTGTGTGCCATGGCAGCGCCCCGCGAGGACCCGTCGCGGGGCCCGCTGCCCGCGACCCTCGTCGAGCTGGCCACCCACCGACTGCGTGATGCGATCCTGTCCGGACGGTTGATCCCCGGGCAGAAGGTCGTCGAGGAGCAGCTGTGCGCGGAGCTCGGCATCAGCCGCGCGCCGCTGCGTGAAGCCCTGCGCCTGCTGGCTCAGCAGGGCCTGGTCGAACATCTCCCCCGCCGCGGCTCCCGGGTGACCGAATGGTCACCCGCCGACATCCTGCAGCTCTTCGAGCTGCGGCACGTGCTGGAGCGGCATGCGATCGACAGCGCCCTGCCGCTGGCCGACCCGGTGGGCGATCTCCAGCCGGTGCGTGACGCCCTACACCAGATGGGTGCCGCACGCGACGCGCTGGACCGCGACGATGCGCACCGCGGCTTCCACGCCGCCGTGGTGGCGCTGGCGGCCAACCGCCAGCTGGACTTCGCGCTCGCCCCGATCCTGGTGAAACTGCAGCTGCCGATGGCCAAGAACCTGCGCGAGGAGGCCCGTCGGCACGATCCCATCGACGGTCTCGACCGCCACCGGGCGATCCTGGCGGCGCTGGAGACCAACGACGCGGCCGTCGTCGTCGAGGCGCTTCGCCACCACGGGCACCTGGACTATCTGAGCCTGTAGGGATGCGCGCGCGGGGTGATCCCGAAGCGCTAACACGGACGACACACGGTGGACTCGTATTCGCCATGATTCTGTCGACAATCGACGAATGCGCGACTATTCGCACGGCCCCACGGTCGGTCCGTCGGTGGCCGAGATCCTCGCCTCCCACGCCGCCGGCACCGGTTCACCAGCCAAGACCGCAGCGCGGGTCGCCGATGCCATCGCCGGCCGGGGCGACGACGGCACCTGGCTGTCGACCGTGCCGCGGGACGACCTGATCGCCGCCGCCGAGGCCATCGAACGGCGACCCGGCGCCCGCACCCTGCCGCTCTACGGCGTGCCGTTCGGCGTCAAGGACAGCATCGACGTCGCCGGCGTGCCCACCACGCTGTCCTGCCCCGACTACGCCTACCCCGCCGCGGCCACCGCACCCGCTGTGCAGCGGCTGCTCGACGCCGGGGCGCTCTACGTCGGCAAGACCAACCTCGACCAGTTCGCCACCGGGCTCAACGGCACCCGCACCCCGCACACCATCCCGCGCAGCGTGTACGGCGGCGACATGATCTCCGGCGGGTCCAGCTCGGGTTCGGCGCTGGCCGTCGCGCTGGGGCAGGTGCCGTTCGCCGTGGCCACCGACACCGCGGGCTCGGGTCGGGTACCCGCGGCGCTGAACGGGATCGTCGGCGTCAAGCCGTCCCGCGGCCTGATCAGCACCGTCGGACTGGTACCGGCGTGCAAGTCGCTGGACTGCCTGAGCGTGATGGCGGGCTGCATCGACGACGCCGACCGGGTGCTGGACGTGATGATCGCCCGCGACCACGCCGACCCCTGGTCGCGCGAGCGCGGACCCCGGGCGGATGGCCACGCGATCCGCGTCGGGCTGCCGCCTGCCGAGGAGCTGGAGTTCTTCGGCGACGACGCCATGGCGGCGGCGCACCTGGCGTTCCGTGAGCACGTACGCCGCACGCACACCGTCGTCGACGTGCCGCTCGAGCCGTTCCTGGCCGCCGGCGAACTGCTCTACCAGGGGCCCTGGGTGGCTGAACGACTGGTCGAGTTCGGCGATTTCCTTGCCGCACAGCCTGACTCGATCCATCCCGTGGTGCGGGAGATCTTCGAGGGTGGGCACCGCTACAGCGCGGTGGACACGTTCGCCGCCCTGCAGCGACTGCAAGAACTCAAGGCGGTGGTCGGCCGGCTCTGGCAGCAGATGGACGTGCTGCTGCTGCCGACGATCGCGACCACGTTCACCGTCGACGAGGTGCTCGCCGCGCCGATCGCGGCCAACACCCGACTCGGCCACTACACCCACTTCGGCAACCTGCTCGACCTGTCAGCCGCGGCGATCCCGGTCGGCACGACCGCCGACGGAAAGCCATGCAGTGCCATGCTTCTCGGCTCCGCCCTGAGTGACGACACCGTGCTGGCGCTCGCCGCGCAGCTGCTCGACGAACCACGCAGGACCCACGACCCCGCTGCGGCCTCCCTGCCGTCCCCCACCCCCGCCGAGGAGCTGCTGTGAACCCCATACCTGTCACCGCCGAACCGGCGCCGTTCGCGCTCGTCCCGAACCAGACCGCGCTGATCGTCATCGACATGCAACGAGACTTCCTGCTGCCCGGCGGGTTCGGGGAGAGCCTCGGCAACGATGTCGAACGGTTACGGACGGTGGTGCCCCCGCTGGCGGCGCTGCTCGCCGCGGCCAGGGCGGCGGGCATCCTCGTGGTGCACACCCGCGAGGGCCACCGGCCGGACCTGTCCGACTGCCCACCCGCCAAGCTGAACCGCGGGGCCCCGGCGCAGCGCATCGGCGACCCCGGCCGCTACGGCCGCATCCTGATCCGCGGTGAATACGGACACGACATTGTCGACGAACTGGCCCCCGCCGAGGGCGAGACCGTCATCGACAAACCCGGCAAGGGCGCGTTCTACGACACCGACCTGTCGGCGGTGCTCGGCGCAGCCGGCATCACCCAACTGCTCATCACCGGGGTCACCACCGAGGTCTGCGTCCACACCACCACGCGGGAGGCCAACGACCGCGGTTACGAGTGCCTCGTCGTATCCGACTGTGTCGGTTCGTATTTCCCGGAGTTCCACCGGGTCGCCCTGCAGATGGTGAGCGCGCAGGGCGGCATCTTCGGCTGGGTCGCCGATTCGGCGGCCGTCGTCCCCGCCCTGCACCAACTCGCCGCGGTCTAGAGAGGATCCACGATGAGCACCCAGGTCACCTCCCCCGCGACTCCCGAGAAAGCGGCCGCCGTCAGCTGGTGGACCCGTGGGGATCTGAATGCGTTCTTCGGGCTGGGCTTCAACATCCTGGTCAACGTCCTGACACTGACCGGGCTGATGATCGGTGTCGTCAAGGTGCCCGCGGGTGACGTGCTTGGCACCGTGCTGCCCGCCCTCGGCGTCGCCCTGATCCTGGGCAACCTGTACTACACGTTCCTGGCCCGCCGGCTGGCCAGGAAGGAGCGGCGCTCCGACGTCACCGCGCTGCCGTACGGGCCCAGCGTGCCGCACATGTTCATCGTGGTCTTCGTGGTGATGCTGCCGGTGTACCTCAACACCGACGACGCGATGCGCGCGTGGCAGGCGGGGCTGGCGTGGGCGTTCATGATCGGGGTGATCGTGATGATCGGGGCGTTCGTCGGCCCGTACATCCGCAGGCTCACGCCGCGCGCCGCGATGCTCGGCACGCTGGCCGGCATCTCGATCACGTTCATCTCGATGCGGCCTGCCGCGCAGATGTGGGAAGCGGCGTGGATCGGGCTGCCGGTGCTGGCCATCATCCTCATCGGCTTCTTCACCGACGTGAAGCTGCCTTTCGGCGTGCCGGTCGGGCTGGCCGCTCTTCTGGTGGGCACCGCGATCGGGTGGATCGGCGGGTTCATGTCGGCCCCCGACGTCGGGCAGGCGGTGTCGAACATCGCGCTCGGCGTGCCCGACCTGCGCGTCGACATGCTGGTGTCCGGGTTGTCCAACCTGGCCCCGCTGCTGGGCACCGCGATCCCGCTGGGCGTCTACAACTTCACCGAGGCGATGAGCAACGTGGAAAGCGCTGCGGCTGCAGGCGACAACTACAACCTGCGCAGTGTGCTGCTCGCCGACGGCGCCGGTGCGGTGGTCGGGTCGGCGTTCGGTTCACCGTTCCCGCCGGCGGTCTACATCGGCCACCCCGGCTGGAAGGACGCCGGCGGCCGGGCCGGCTACTCGCTGGCCAGCGGCGTGGTCATCGGAATCCTCTGTTTCCTCGGCCTTTTCGGGGTGCTCGACGCGCTGCTGCCCGTCCCGGCGATCGTGCCGATCCTGCTCTACATCGGCCTGCTGATCGGTGCGCAGGCCTTCCAGGCGGTGCCGCGGCTGCACGCGATCGCCGTCGTCGCCGCCATCCTGCCCAACCTCGCGCAGTGGGCCAGCGGGCTGATCGACAACGCACTGAACGCCGCGGGCACCTCGGCCTCGAAGGTCGGCATGGATGCGCTGGGCAATGCCGGCGTGGTGTACCAGGGCCTGCAGACGCTCGGCGAAGGGGCGGTGCTGGTCGGCCTGATCCTCGGCGCGATGGTGACGTTCGTGTTGGAGAAGAAGTTCGTCTACGCCGCGATCGCCGCGGCTGTCGGCGCGGTGCTGTCGTTCATCGGCCTGATCCATGCGCCCGAGGTGGCGTGGGCGGCGAATCCGCAAGTGGCGCTGGGATATGCGCTCTTCGCCGTGGTGTGCCTGCTCTACTCGCTGCTGCCGGGGGCGAAGACGCCGGTCACGGTCGACGAGACGGACGTGGTCGCCGGCCACTGACCTCGCGGGGCTCACTCCCGGACGAACGGCACCTCGGCGTCGTCGGCGAGGCGGACGTACATGCGCCGCCACGGATCGGTGCCCTCGAGGCGCCACTGGTGACCCGACCCGGTGGTGTCCTCGGCGTACAGGACGTCTCCGGGCTCGAGCCGGAACTGCTCCCCGTCGCGGGTGGTGAACTCCAGCACACCCGCCAGCGTCACCACGAGCTGGCGCACCGGCGCGGTGTGCCAGGCGAGCGTGCCACCCGACGCCGTCTCCTCGACGGTCACGCCGGTGGCCCCGAAGTCGGTGCTCACCAGGTCCCCGTTGCGGCCGGGCGTCATGTCGAGCCGCCCGATCTGCACATGGGAGGCGTCGTCGGTTCCCGTCCACAGCCGCACGCATCTGATCATGTGCGTCACCGTAGTGGCCGGCTCCGTCGCGCGTCACACCTGGAGCGGGTGCCGACGCACATCACCGCCCGACTTCGTGGACAACTGTCTACGAAGTCGCTTACGCTGACGGCATGACCGACCGCGGCCGCAGCGCCGACCCCCGCGCCGAGCGGGTCCGTGCGCGCCTGCACGACGCGGCGTTCGCGCTGGCCCACGAACGGCCCGTCGACGCGATCACGGTCGGCGAACTGGTGGCCCGCGCCGACGTCAGCAGGCAGGTGTTCTACCGGCACTTCCGCGACCGTGACGACGCGGTCGGGCAAGCCGTCACCCGCGCCTTCACCGACGCGGTGGCCGGCGACTGCGGCGATCCCCGCCGCCGGATCACCCAGTTGTTCGCCTTCGCCGCCGACCACAGGGCGATGTACCGCAACGTGGTACCCAGCGCCGTGACCCAGCACGTGGTCACGTCGTTCCGTGCCGCGCTGCTGCCCGCCTGCGAGCAGATCGCCGCCCAGGGCATGGCGGTGCTGTCGGCGATCGCGCCGCTGCCCGCCGACGCCGTGACCCGCTTCCTGGTCGGCGGCCTGACGGAGGTCCTGCGGTCCTGGATGGAGGACCCTGACGCCACCGACCTCAACGCCCGAGTCCGCGCCGCGCTCGACACCATCGACGCGCTGCTCGGCATCTCCCCTGCTGGACGAAAGGACCCGTGATGGGTAGACACCACACCCCCACAAAGCCCGACACCCCCGAAAAGCTTGCGGTGCAGGACCGTTCCGCGCTGCGCACCACGGTGCTGGCACTGGCCGGGCTGACCGTTTTCGTCGTCGCCATGGTCGCCAGCTACTCCGGCGCCTTCGCCAAACCGGTGCTGCACCACATGACCGTCGCGGTCGCGGCGCCACCGCCCATCGTCGACGGGCTGCGCGCCCACGATTCGTTGCAGGTCAACGAGGTCGGCGACGCGGCTGCCGCCCGGGATCAGGTCCTGCAACGGCGGGCCGACACCGCGCTGGCACTCACCCCCGACCATCGACTGGACATCTACGTCGCAGGCGGCGGCGGGCACAGCGTGGCCGCGGCCGCCGAAACCGTCGGGCGCGCGGTCGCCGACCAGGCGGGCCTGCCCGCGGTGGTGACCGATGTCGCCCCTACCGCGGCGGGCGACCCGACGGGCACCGTCGAGTTCTACGCGGTCATCTTCGTCTCGATCGGTGCGTCGCTGGGCGCGGCGCTGCTCGGGCGGCTGATGGGTGCCGTGCGCTCACCGCTCATGTTCGGTCTGCGCACGCTGTCCCTGTCGGCCTTCTCGGCCGTGCTCGCCGTGGTGGTGACGTTCTACGCCGACCAGGTGCTCGGAGCGCTGACCGGGCACCCGTGGCAGGTGTTCGGTGTGCTGTGGCTCTACGCGATGGCGGTGGCCGGCGCGGTCACCGGCGTCGCGGCGGCGTTCGGCAGCGCCGCCTCGGTGCTGCTGGGGCTGTTCCTCGTCGTCGTCGGCAACGCCGCCGCCGCAGGCCCGGTGGGCCGGCCGCTGCTGTCCGGGTTCTACTCGCTGTTCAGCACGATCGTGCCGCAGGGCTCGGGGGTGTCGCTGCTGCGCAGCATGTCCTACTTCGACGGGCACGGTGCGTCGGCGCCCCTGGCCACCCTGCTGATCTGGGCGGGCTCCGGCTGCGTGCTCGCGGTACTCGCCACCGCAGCGCGGCTGAATTATCGTGCCGGATATGAGCGCATCGCCGGGTGGCGTGGCAGCGACCGAGCCGTACTACGACCTCGGCTCCTACCGTCGGCCGACTGACAGCCCGGCACCGGCCGCGCAGACCTGGTTCGATCGCGGCCTGGTGTGGGCGTATGCCTTCAACCACGAAGAGGCGATCCGCTGCTTCGAGCGGGCGCTCGACCTCGACCCGGATTTCGCCATCGCGCGGTGGGGTGTGGCCTACGCCGTCGGCCCGAACTACAACAAGGCCTGGGAGGCGTTCGATCCGGTCGACCTGTCCGCCTCGCTGGCGCGGGCCCGGCAAGAGCTGGCCCTGGCCGCCAATGGCCGGGCATCGTCGGTGGAACACGGGCTGATCGACGCGCTGGCCGCCCGGTTCCCGACCGACGATCCGACCGACATCGACGCGCTGCACACCGGCCACCGCGCCTACGCCGACGCGATGATCGCACTGGCGCAGCGCCACCCCGACGACGTCGACGTCGCCGCGCTGGCCGCCGACGCGCTGGTCAACATCACCGCATGGGCCTTGTGGGACAGCCGAACCGGGAACCCGGCGGCCGGGTCGCGGGTGCTGGAGGCCAAACAGATCCTCGACGACGCGCTGGCCACCCCTGCGGGCCGGGCACACCCCGGAATCCTGCACCTCTATCTGCACACCATGGAGATGTCCACCACCCCGCAGGACGCGCTACCGGCAGCGGACCTGCTGCGCGGCCTGGTGCCCGACGCGGGCCACCTGCAGCACATGCCCAGCCACATCGATGTGCTCTGTGGTAACTACCACGACTCCGTGATCGCCAATCTATCTGCCGCACAGGTGGATCGACGCTTCGTGGAACGGTCAGGGCCGCTGAACTTCTATTCGCTCTACCGGGCGCACAACCTGCACTTCGTGGTGTATTCGGCGATGTTCGAGGGCAATTCGGCGACCGCCCTGTGGGCCGCCGACGAGCTGGCCGCCCAGTTGACGCCCGACCTGCTCGCCATCTCCTCCCCGCCGATGGCCGACTGGCTGGAGGCCTTCGTGCCGCTGCGCACCCATGTTCTGGTGCGGTTCGGCCGCTGGGCCGACCTGATCGCCACCCGGCTGCCCGACGACCCCGCGCTGTACTGCACCACCACCGCGACCATCCACTACGGTCGCGGAGTCGCCTACGCCGCGACCGGCCGGCTCGCCGAAGCGCATGCCGAGCGGGCGGCCTTCGCGGCGGCCTACGCGCGGATTCCCGAGAGCCGCTACCTGTTCAACAACACCAGCCGCGACATCCTGGCCGTCGCCGAGGCCATGCTCGACGGTGAGATCGCTTATCGTGCAGGCGAAGTCGAGCAGGCGTTCGCCCACCTGCGGCAGGCCATCACCCGAGACGACGAACTCCCCTACGACGAGCCCTGGGGCTGGATGCAGCCGACACGGCATGCCTACGGTGCGCTGCTGCTCGAACAGGGCCGCGTCGCCGACGCCGCCGCGGTGTACGCCGCCGACCTCGGCCTCGACCCGACACTCGCCCGCTCCTGCCAGCACCCCGGCAACGTCTGGAGCCTGCACGGCTACCACGAATGCCTCACGCGGTTGGGCCGCGACCAGGAAGCGGCGATCATCGGCAGGCAGTTGGAGCTGGCCGCCGCGCGCGCTGACGTGCCGATCAGGGCGTCGTGTGCCTGCCGCCTCGATGCGTAGACTGCCGCTGTGCCTGTGACCGCAGTCGACGTCGACTACCTGCGCCGCTGCGTGGAGCTGGCCGGCCGGGCGCTCGACGCCGGTGACGAGCCGTTCGGCTCGCTGCTGCTCGACGCCGACGGCGCGGTCCGCTTCGAAGACCACAATCACGTCTCCGGCGGTGACGCCACCCGGCATCCCGAACTGGCGATCGCGCTGTGGGCGGTCGAGAACCTCAGCCCCCAGCAACGCCGGGCGGCCACGGTGTACACCTCCGGTGAGCACTGCCCGATGTGTTCGGCGGCGCACGCATGGGTGGGCCTCGGCCGCATCGTCTATGCCGCGTCCTCGGCGCAACTGACGGAGTGGTTGCAGGAGTGGAACGCCTCCGCGCCGCCGGTCGCCTCGCTGCCGGTCGGTGCGGTGGCGCCCGCCATCCCGGTCGACGGCCCGGCACCCGAGCTGACCGAGACCATGAAAGCGTTGTACGAGAGGGCGTTTCGCCGATGAGTGAGCCGGACTGGGTCGAGCACGCGCTCTGGTGGCAGGTCTACCCGCTTGGCTTCGTCGGCGCCTATCCGGCCGACCCCGCGCCGGGGCCTGACGCGCACCGGCTGCGCCGCCTCGCCGACTGGCTCGACTACACCGTCGAACTCGGCGCCTCCGGGCTGGCGCTGGGGCCGGTGTTCGCCTCGCAGACCCACGGATACGACACCATCGACCACTACCGCATCGACCCCCGACTCGGTGACGACGGTGACTTCGGCCACCTCGTCGCGCAGGCCCGCACCCGGGGGCTGCGCATCCTGCTCGACGGCGTGTTCAACCATGTCGGCACCGACTTCCCTCGCTACCGCGACGCCAGGGGCGGCGGCGACCGATCCTGGTTCCAGGTGCGTGGCGACCGGTTCGCCACCTTCGAAGGCCATGACGGCCTGATCGCCCTGAACCACCGCAACCCCGAGGTCGTCGACTACGTCGTCGACGTGATGTGCCACTGGCTCGAGCGCGGCGCCGACGGGTGGCGGCTCGACGCGGCGTACGCCGTCCCCGACCGGTTCTGGGCCCAGGTGCTCCCCCGGGTGCGCGAACGGCATCCGCAGGCCTGGTTCGTCGGCGAGGTCATCCACGGCGACTACGCGGCGCGGATCCGGGACTCCGGCTTCGACTCGGTCACCCAGTACGAACTGTGGAAGGCCATCTGGAGCAGCCTCAACGACGCCAACCTGCACGAGCTGGACTGGGCGCTCAAGCGGCACAACGAGTTTCTCGACACCTTCGTGCCGTTGACGTTCATCGGCAACCACGACGTCACCCGGATCGCCAGCAAGCTGGACAACCCGGCCCACGTGGAGCACGCCCTGGTGGTGCTGCTGACCACCGGCGGGACACCGAGCATCTACGCCGGCGACGAGGCCGCGTACCGCGGTGTCAAGGAGGAGCGCTTCGGCGGCGACGACGCGGTGCGACCCGAATTCGGTACCCCGCACGAAGGAGTGGGCGAACACGGGCAGCAGGTGTACCGCGCGCATCAGCACCTGATCGGGCTGCGGCGGCGCCACCCCTGGCTGCACACCGCGCGCACCGCGCCGCTGCAGGTGACCAACCACGGCTACGTCTACGCCGTCCGCGGCGGCGGGAAGACGCTCGTCGTGGCACTCAACGTCGACTCCGAACCGCTTCCGATAGCGTTGCCCGCGTTGGGCTTTCGAGGGGGCAACGTGATCGCCGGGTCCGGTGCGCCACCGCAGGAGGAGTTCACCGAGACGGCGGTGCCGCCGCACGGCTGGCTGGTGCTCGCCGTCAGCTGAGCAGCTCGAGTGTCGCCGGATCTTCCTGACCCCCGTAGAACGCGTCGAGCACCTGCGCGAACACCGGCGGGCCGCCGGCGCGGGCGAACAGCGTCATCGACGAGCGCACCTTGAGATCGTCGGGGAAGCCGAGGATGTCGCGGGCGCTGCGACCGCGGTGGGCGATCAGGGCCTGAGCGCACTCACCCAGACGGGGTCCCAGCACCGGATGCGCCAGATAGGCCTGCGCCTCGGCCAGCGACACGATACCGAAATGCTCGGCGGTCGCGCTGCGGCCCAGCCCGCGCAGTTGCGGGAACACGAACCAGATCCAGTGGGTGCGTTTGGAACCGGCCCGCAATTCGGCCAGCGCCGTGTCGTAGGCGCCGTCCTGGGGATCGAGGAAGCGCGCGAGGTCGGGCTCGGGTGTGTTCATGGCTCCTCCAGTGTGGCAGCCGGCCGCCTTGGTCACTGGGCCGAGTCGTAATCGTTAGCCAACCGCGACCGCGAATCGCTGTGTCGGGCAGTCGATCGGGCGACCAGAGCGTGTTCCATTACGGACATCACGCAAGGCACGGATGCCAGGCATGCGTGACTCGGACAGGAAGGTGGGTTGGTTGCCGTTATGAAGTGGAAAGCGACGTTTCGAGGTCGGTGGGTGCGCCGGATGGCGGCACTCGCCCTGGCGGTCACCGCGCTGCCCGGGCTGATCGGCTTCGTCGGAGGTTCGGCGACGGCCAACGCATTCTCTCGGCCGGGTCTGCCGGTCGAGTACCTCGATGTGTTCTCGACGGCGATGAACCGCAACATCAGGGTGCAGTTCCAGGGCGGTGGGCCGCACGCGGTGTACCTGCTCGACGGTCTGCGCGCACAGGACGACTACAGCGGCTGGGACATCAACACCCCGGCGTTCGAGTGGTACTACCAGTCGGGCCTGTCGACGATCATGCCGGTCGGTGGCCAGTCGAGCTTCTACAGCGACTGGTACCAGCCCTCGCGCGGCAACGGCCAGAACTACACCTACAAGTGGGAGACGTTCCTGACCCAGGAACTGCCCGCCTGGCTGGAGGCCAACCGCGGGGTGTCGCAGACCGGTAACGCGGTCGTCGGCCTGTCGATGGCCGGTAGCGCCTCGATGACCTACGCCATCTACCACCCGCAGCAATTCATCTACGCCGCATCGCTTTCGGGCTTCCTGAACCCCTCCGAGGGCTGGTGGCCGATGCTGATCGGGCTGGCCATGAACGATGCGGGCGGCTTCAACGCCGAGAGCATGTGGGGTCCGTCGTCGGACCCGGCGTGGAAGCGCAACGACCCGATGGTCAACATCAATCAGTTGGTGGCCAACAACACTCGGGTGTGGGTCTACTGCGGCACCGGCACCCCGTCGGATCTGGACTCCGGCACGGCCGGCCAGAACTTGATGGCGGCGCAGTTCCTCGAAGGGTTCACGCTGCGGACCAACATCAGCTTCCGTGACCGCTACATCGCCGCCGGTGGCACCAACGGTGTCTTCAACTTCCCGGCCCAGGGCACCCACAGCTGGGGCTACTGGGGTCAGCAGTTGCTGCAGATGAAGCCCGACCTGCAGCGGGTGCTGGGAGCGCAAGCCTCCGCGTAGTCACCCTCACAACCCAGAGAGCCTGCCGTTTCCCCCGAGCGGCAGGCTCTCTGCTGTGTGCGGACGTGTCGATCATGTTGCCCCAGCGCGTTTCAACGGGTTACTCCGCGGGGTACCAACCGGTTCGACAGGCGTGCCTCCCACGCCGACGCTGCCGAACCGTTGACCCTGAGGAGCGCCGTGATCCCCTTCATCTGCCCGACCTGCGGTGAGGTCGACATCGACTCGATCGCGTGCGGCTCGTGCGATACGGCCGGCGGCCCCGAGGGCGCCGCGGCCTGACCGACGTCAGCCCTGACGGGTGGGCCGGATGGTCAGGTCCCCGATCTCCACGTCGTGCGGCTGCTCGATCGCGAAGGCGATGGCGCGCGCCACCGCCTCGGGCGGCAGGCCGAACGCGTCCATATCGGCCCGGACCCGCTCGCGCAGTGCCGCGTCGGTGATCGACCCGTCCAGTTCGGTGTTCACGAACCCCGGTGAGATCGACGTCGTCCGCACCACCCCGTCCGTCGACTCCTGACGCAACGCCTCCATCACGGTGCGCACCGCGTTCTTGGTCGCCGCGTACACGCCCATCGTCGGCACGATCTTCAACCCCGCGGTCGACACCGTCGTCACGAAGTGCCCGCGCCCCTGCTCACGGAACACCGGCATGGCCGCCGCGATGCCGTACAGCACACCGCGCACGTTGACGTCGATCATCGCGTCCCAACCGGGTACGTCGGCGTCGGCGAGCGGGCTGATCGTGCTGATGCCGGCGTTGGCCACCAGCACGTCGAGTCGGCCGAACCGCTCGACGGCGGTGTCGACGAGCCGTTGCACATCCCCGGCCACGGTGACGTCGGTGGGCACCGCCACCACGGCGGGGCCCAGCTCGGCGACCAGCGCGGACAGGCGGTCGGTGCGCCGCGCACCGAGGACGAGCCGGGCGCCGCGGGCCGCCAGCAGCCTGGCCGTGGCTTCTCCGATTCCGCTGCTGGCTCCGGTGATCGCGACGACGGAGTCGATGTTCTGATCTGTGTTCACAGTCGTTACGACCGGCACACCGGCGCGGCTATTCCATCGGGGAGCCATCGGGGAACAAACATCGCCGCCGCAGAGTTGAGCGCAACAGGTTCAACTTTCCGTTGAACGCCCCCTGGAGGATTGATGACCGAAGCTGACGCAACAACGCGTGCTGTGCCTGTTCTCTTCGTGAGCGAGCCCATCGTGCTGCCCGGGATGGTGGTGCCGATCGAGCTCGACGACGCGGCCCGCGCCGCGATCGAAGCGGCCGAGACCGCCGCTCCGTCCGGGACGTCCGGCAAGCTGCTCATCGCGCCGAGGCTCGACGATCGCTACCCCACCCACGGGGTGCTCGCCACGATCGTGCAGGTCGGCCGAGTGCCCGGAGGCGGTGCGGCTGCCGTCGTGCGTGGCGAGAAGCGCGCCCACATCGGTGCCGGGACCACCGGCCCCGGTGCGGCGCTGTGGGTGTCCGTCGAGGAGGTCGCCGAGCCGGCGATCACCGACGAGGCCCGCACGCTGGCCGCCGAATACAAGAAGCTGCTGCTGGCCATGCTCCAGCGCCGCGAGGCGTGGCAGATCGTCGACGTGGTGAACCGGATCAGCGATCCGTCGGCACTGGCCGACACCGCCGGGTACGCGTCGTACCTGACCGACGTGCAGAAGCGCGAACTGCTGGAGACCGAGGACGTCACCGAGCGGTTGCAGTGGCTGATCGACTGGACCGGTGAGCATCTCGCCGAGACCGAGGTCAACGACAAGATCGCCGAGGACGTGCGCGCCGGTATGGACAAGCAGCAGAAGGAATTCCTGCTGCGCCAGCAACTGGCCGCCATCCGCAAGGAACTGGGCGAGGGCGAACCGGAAGGCTCCGACGACTATCGCGCCAGGGTCGAGGCCGCCGACCTGCCCGAGAAGGTGCGCGAGGCCGCGCTGCGCGAGGTCGGCAAGCTGGAGCGGTCGAGCGACCAGAGCCCCGAGGGCGGCTGGATCCGGACCTGGCTGGACACCGTGCTGGACCTGCCGTGGAACGTCACGACCGAGGACTCCGCCGACCTGGCCGCCGCGCGCGCCATCCTCGACGCCGATCATCACGGCCTCGACGACGTCAAGGACCGCATCGTCGAGTACCTCGCCGTGCGGGCCCGCCGCTCACAACGCAAGATGTCCGTCGTCGGCGGCCGCGGCTCCGGCGCGGTGATGGTGCTCGCCGGCCCGCCCGGGGTCGGCAAGACGTCGCTGGGCGAGTCCGTGGCCCGGGCGCTGGGCCGCAAGTTCGTGCGGGTCGCCCTGGGTGGCGTGCGCGACGAGGCGGAGATCCGCGGCCACCGCCGCACCTATGTCGGCGCCCTGCCGGGCCGTGTGGTGCGCGCGATCGGCGAGGCCGGATCGATGAACCCGGTCGTGCTGCTCGACGAGATCGACAAGGTCGGCTCGGACTATCGCGGCGACCCGTCGTCGGCGCTGCTCGAGGTGCTCGACCCGGCGCAGAACCACACGTTCCGCGATCACTACCTCGAACTGGACCTGGACCTGAGCGACGTGGTGTTCCTGGCCACCGCCAACGTGATCGAGAACATCCCGTCGGCGCTGCTCGACCGGATGGAACTGATCCAGATCGACGGCTACACCGAGGACGACAAGGTCGCCATCGCGCGCGATTACCTGCTGCCCCGCCAAGCCGAGCGCGCCGCGCTGACCGCCGACGAGGTGCAGGTGACCGACGCCGCGCTGCGCAAGATCGCCGCCGACTACACCCGCGAGCCGGGCGTGCGACAGTTCGAGAGGCTGCTGGCCAAGGCGCTGCGCAAGGTGACGACGAAGCTGGCCTCCTCTGCGGCGCCGCTCGTCATCGACGAGCCGGACCTGGTCGACTACCTGGGCCGGCCGCGGTTCACCCCGGAGTCCGACGAGCGCACCGCGGTGCCAGGGGTGGCGACCGGCCTGGCCGTCACCGGTCTGGGCGGCGACGTGCTCTTCATCGAGGCGGGCGCGGTCGACGGTGAGCCGAGCCTGAAGCTGACCGGCCAGCTGGGTGACGTGATGAAGGAGTCGGCGCAGATCGCGCTGTCCTACGTGCGCGCCCACGCCGAGCAGCTGGGCGTCGATCCGGCGGCACTGAACCGGCAGATCCATGTGCACGTGCCTGCGGGTGCGGTGCCCAAGGACGGCCCGTCGGCCGGCGTCACGATGGTCACCGCACTGGTGTCGATGGCCACCGGACGTCAGGTGCGTGGCGACGTCGGCATGACCGGCGAGGTCACGCTCAACGGCCGGGTGCTGCCGATCGGCGGTGTCAAGCAGAAGCTGCTGGCCGCCCAGCGGGCCGGTTTGTCGACGGTGTTCATCCCGCAGCGCAACGAGCCCGACCTCGACGAGGTCCCGGCCGAGGTGCTCGAGGCGCTGGACGTCCGGCCGATGACCGATGTCGCGGAGATCGTCGCGCTGGCTCTGGAGCCCGCGACCGAGGCAGTCACCGCCGCGGCCTGACAACCCATTGGCGCGAGCAGACGCGAACTCGCACGGAATCCCGCGATTCTGTGCGAGTTTGTGTCTGCTCGGCGGAGAAAGGTGACCCATGCCTGAACGCGGACAGGCCCTGCGCAAGCTCGGCTTCCTCACGATCGGCCGCTTCGATCCGACCGATCCCGGGCCGGGCATGGAGGAGACACTCGCCGTGATCGACCGGGCCGAGGCGCTGGGCTTCGACAGCGTCTGGCTCCGCGATCGGCACCTGCAGCCCGGCATCTCCTCCCCCGTCGCCATCATGGCGGCCGCGTCGCAGCGCACCAGCCGCATCGAACTCGGCACGGCCGTCATCCCGCTGGGGTTGGAGAACCCGTTCCGGCTCGCCGAGGACCTCGCCACCGTCGACATCCTCTCCGGCGGCCGGGTCAATCCGGGGATATCGGTCGGCACCCCGATGATGTACGACCACTACAAGACCGCTTTGTACCCGGAATCGCATGACCTGCAGGACTTTTCGAAGGAACGGGTGCTGCGCCTGCTGCGGTGTCTGCGCGGCGAGCCGGTGAGCGACTTCTCCGGCACCGTGGGCATCGAGCAGTACACCGACCGTGTCCAGCCGCACTCGCCCGGGCTCGCCGACCGCGTCTGGTACGGGGGCGGCCTGGCCTCGGCGCGCTGGGCCGGTGAGCAGGGCATCAACTATCTGACGAGCTCGGTGGTCAGCATCGAGGGCTCCGAGTCGCGGGACTTCGCCACCATCCAGGCCGAACAGATCGATGCGTTCCGGGCGGCGCACCCCGAACCGGGGCGCGCCCGCGTATCGCAGGGCCTGGTCGTCATCCCGACCGATTCGGCCACCGACGACCAGATCCGCCGCTACCGCGAGTACGCCGCGAGCCGCTTCGAGCGGACGAAGACACCGCAGGGGCCGCGAGGCATGCTCTTCTCCCCCGACTACGTCGGGAGCTCCGACGAACTGGCTGACCAGCTGTTCGACCACGCGGGGTTCCAGCGCGCCGACGAGGTCGCCTTCGCGCTGCCGTTCACGTTCGGGGCCGACGACTACGCCCAGATCATCGGGGACCTCGCGGAGAACCTCGGCCCTCGGCTGGGCTGGCTGCCTGCCGGCACCTGAGGTGGGCACTCGGGGGTGACCGCGCGCCGAGCGTGCGCGTCTGCGGCCGACACTCCGTGTGAAAACCGGCGAACACGCACGCTCGCGCCGGGAAAATGAGGGGATGGCGTATGACCGGGAGCTGGCCGAGCGCGTGCGGGAGTTGATCGCGGCCGAGCGTGGCCTCGACGAGAGACCGATGTTCGGCGGGCTGGCGTTCCTGCTCGACGGCCACATGGCGGTGTGCGTCAGCGGCAACGGCGGATTGATGATCCGGGTGCCGGCCGAGGACACCGAGGACCTGCTCACCCGCGAGCACGTCGCGCCGATGATCATGTCCGGCAGGCAGACCCGCGGCTGGATCCGCGTCGCGGCTGAGGGCGTGACGACCACCCGGGCGCTGCGGTCGTGGGTCGACCGAGGAGTCGCGCACGCGAAGAGCCTGCCCCCGAAGTGAGCCGGTTCCGCCCCGGCACGCGCGGGTAGCCGGGAACGATGGTTCAGAAGGACACGATGAGCGAGAAGGACACCGTGCGCCGCCTGCTCGACGAGGCCGGCGCGACCTACGCCGAACAGGCGGGCATCCGGCTCGACGACAAACCGATGCCCCTGTTCGAACTGCTGGTGCTGTGCATGCTGGCCAGCAAGCCGATCGACGCGAACATCGCGGTCCGCGCAGCGCAGGAGATCTTCGGTGACAAGCTGCGCACTCCCGACGCGGTGCTCGGGGCCGAGCGCAAAACCATAATCGCTGCGTTCGGGCGCGCCGGTTACGCGCGCTACGACGAGAGTTCTGCCACCCGGCTCGTCGACATCGCCACCGCGGTGCGCGACGAGTACCACGGCGACCTGCGCCGCCTGGCCGCCCGATCCGAGCACGACAAGGCGACGGCCAAGCGCCTGCTCGAGGAGTTCACGGGCATCGGCGACACCGGATCCGACATCTTCCTGCGCGAGGTTCAGGACGTCTGGTCCTGGGTGCGGCCCCACTTCGACAATCGGGCGATCGCCGCGGCCCGCGACCTCGGGCTGCCCGGGGACCCGGAGAACCTCGGACACCTCGCCGAGCACAGGTGTGCGCCGCTGGCCGCGGCGTTGGTGCGGGTCTCCCTCGACAGCGACCTCCGGGACAAAATTCTGCAGTGATCCAATGAGAGGGTGCGTTCTGCGAAATGTGTCTCTGCGGTGCTGCTGACGGTGCTGGGGACCGCGTGCGCCGGGCCGACGGTCATCGACACCGACGACCGTGTCGCCTCACCGGCTTCTCCGCCGGCGTCTCCGGCACCGTCCACCCGGCCGAGCAACGCCCATCTCGCCAATGCCTTCGACTTCGCCGTCCCTGTCGAGGCCGAGCCCGGAGTCGGCACCGCCTACGCCTTCACCTCGCCCAGCGGCCGCTGGCAGTGCGTGATCGTGCCGCGCACGAGCGCGTCATGCGGCAAGGCCACGGGCACCTCCACGGCGATCGGTGTCACGGGGGCGCCCGACGAGGTGCCCGACGCCGACGGTGACCTCACAGCGCCGACGACGATCCTCGTCGACCGCAGCGGTGATCCCCGGTTCGCCGCGCTGCCGGCGTCGACGATCGACGATCCGCCGGAGCTGCCGTTCGACCGGATCCTTGCCGTGGCCGGCTTCCGCTGCAACGTGCAGGAGGCCACCGGCATCTCGTGCCTGTCGGAGTTGTCCGGCAAGGGCTTCACCTTCTCGGCCGACGGCTTCACGACCGTCTACACGGATGTGCCCGCCGACGCGCCGTGACCTCAGCTCACTGCAGCGTCGCGGTGCCGTCGGCATGCACCCGCACCGGCGCCCCGGCGATGTCGTCGGCGACGGTGGCCGCAGCCGCGTCGATACCGTTGATCACCGCCAGCACCCGGGCGTCGTCGGGGGTGCGCACAGCCAGGAAGGCCTTCTCGGGTTCGCCGTCGCGCCCGAACGGCGTGGTCCAGGTCTCGACCGTGCCGACGCCGGTCCAGTCCACCAGTTCGGTGCGCCGGGGCTCGCGATCGACCGTGTCCTGCACATCCTCCCAACGGAATTCGTGTGCGGCAGGCTCGGTGCCGTAGACGCCGAAGCTGTGCTTGGTGAGGTAACCACCGTTGGCGGTGACCAAGCCGCGACTGCCGTCGCCCGCCGCGGCCAGCTTCTCGGCCATCGTGGCGATCGAATGGGTGACGTAGTTGTTCCACGGCCCGCCGGCGAAGGTCAGCCCGCCGGTGACGGTCAGCGGACGGCCGGGGTCACCGAGCGGTAGTCCCAACTCGCGTGCGGCCACCTGCACCGCTGACGGGAAACAGGAGTAGACGTCGACGAGGTCCATGTCGTCGACGTGGCTGTCGGCCAGTTCCAGAGCGCGTCGACCGGCGATCCGGATCGCCGGCGAGGTGTGGAACTCCGCCCGCTCACCAATGGCGTACGTGTCGTGCGCGTCGGTGCCGGCATGCGGGAACACCCAACGCTCAGTGGGGATCTGGAGATGCCGCGCCTTCTCCGCCGACGCCAGGATCAACACCGCGCCCTGGTCGACCATGTTGTTGGAGTTCATCAGCTTGGTGTAGGGCCAGCTGACCATCCGGTTGTCGGCCGACGGCAGGTAGATCTGCTCGGCGGTGCGCGATTCCCGGCTCCACGCATGGGGATTGGCCGCGGCCACCGACGAGAACTGTGCCCACAGCTCCCCGATCCGGCGGCGGTGCGTCTCGGTCGACTCGCCAGCCGCGATCCGCAGGGCGGTCTCGAACATCGGGTACACGTACGCCGGCCGGTCGAGGCGGATCTTCAGGTCGCCGGGCCCGGCCATCGGCATGGTCTCGTCCGAGCCCGGCGCCAGTGGCACCGCCTCGTCCTGCCGGGTCCACGCCGGTTTGGTGCCGACGGCGCGCATCTTCGTGGTGGTGCGCCACACTTCGGCGCCCGCGATCAGGACCACCTCGGCGCGGCCCTGCTGGATGTCCAGGCACGCCTGGTTCACCAGCGTCTGGGGCACGTTGCCGCCGATGCCGGTGTAGCGGGTGACCGCTTTGCGCGCCCGAAGGCGTTGCGCCACAAGCAGACCCGCGTCACGATAGCGCCAGGACAGCAGGTTCACCACCCGTACGGCGTCCACCGCCTCCAGCACGCGCGGGTCGGCAGCCTCGCGGGCCGCGGCGACCATCAGGTCGACCGGCTCGCCCTCGGGGTTCTCGGTGTGCTGGTTGACCTGGCCGTAGCCGACGAGGACCGGGGTCCTGGGGTCGATGGGCATGCGGTCAGCCTTCCTGGGCGGGGCGGTAGTCGAACAGCGCGCCGTCGGCGATCAACGCGTCGATACGGTCGGAGTCCAGACCGAGCAGTCGGGTGCAGATCTCGCGGGTGTGCTCACCGGGCATCGGTGCCGGGCGCAGCGTCGCGACGGGGATCCGCCGGTACACCGCCGGTGCGGTCTCGGCCAGCATCGGCCGCTCCAGCAGCGGATGCACCATCTCGGTGAACAGCCCACGGAATCCGAGCTGAGGATCGGCTGCCACGTCGGCGGCCCGGTACATCGGCGCCGCGGGCACCCCCAGCCGCTGCAGCTGCTCGGCGACGTCGAGCTTGTCCCGGTCCGCGGTCCACGCCCCCACCACGGCGATCAGCTCCGCACGGCCGGCGGGCAGGGGGTCGCGGTCCAGGACGCCGGCCAGGGCCGCGCGGTCGGCCTCCCCCCGCACCGAGACCACGCACCACTCGTCGTCACCGGCGCACGGCAGGACCGCGTGCACGGCGTCATCGTCGTCCACGGACAGCCCGGCGTCGCGCGCCGATTCGCCGACGTAGTGCTCGGCGAGCTGGTTGATCGCCGCCTCGGCCTGCGAGATGTGCACGTGCGCACCGGATCCGGTGGTCCGCCGGCCGATCAGCACCGCCAGCGCCGCGACCGCGGTGAGCCGGCCGACGACATGGTCGGGGAACACCGTGGTGGCGTCGAAGAACGCGCCGGGGGGTGCGTCCGGCGACGTCCAGAGCTTGGTGATGCCGGTGGAGGCGCGCACCAACGGGCCGTACCCCATCTGCGCGCTCCACGGGCCGCGGTCACCGTAGGCGCTGCTCTCGGCCAGCACAATCGCCGGGTTCAGGGCGCGCAGCCGGTCATAGGAATAACCCAGACCGGTCAGGGTGCCCGGTTTGAAGTTCGCGAACACCGCATCGGCATCGGCGACCAGGCGTTCGAACAGGTGCGCGCCGTCGCGGTGGCGCAGATCCAGGCCGAGGCTGTACTCGTTGCGGTGGGTCAGCGCCCAGGACCGGCTCATCAGCTGACCGGCCATGGTCTGGCGCAACCCGTCGGGGTAGGCCGCGCCCTCGACCTTGATGACCTCGGCGCCCAGATCGGCGAACAGGCGCCCGAGTTCACCGCCCGCGACGATCACCCCGAGGTCGAGGATGCGCAAGCCGGCCAGCGGACGCGGATCCCGGTCGCCGTCCGCCACCGCCTGCGCCGGGGGACGGGGCTGCCACCGGCCGTCGTCGGATCCCGGATCCGGTGCGGTGGAACGGAATCCGCGGTGCGATCCGTCGACGACGAGCGGGCCGACGGGAACCGGCAGGGTTGCCCGCGGAGTCAGCGGCACCTCGGCCAACGCGCCCACGGCGTGAAAATGCTCCGCGCTCAAGGTCTCTCGTGGGGTGCGGACCGCCGCGATCGGCACACCGAGTTGCTGCCCCTGTGCCACAAGGACATCCATGGTCTGCGGGGCGCACAGCGCCGCGATCGCGGCGTTCAATTCGGAGGACGCGGCGTACCGCGCGGCGATGGTGTCGAACTCCGGGCCCGCGAAGCGCTCCGGCTCCCCCAGCCAGGCCCACATACCGCGCCATTGGCGCGGGGACAGCAGGCAGATCCGGACATGGCCGTCCCGGCACCCGAAGATCGGGTAGATCTGCTGATTGCGCGGCCGCCCGCGCCACAACTCGGCGGGTTGTTTGAGGCCGACGGCGGCCTGGCCCTCGGAACCGAAGGGTGGGTCGAGTGCCTGCACGACAGCCTCGTATCGCGAGAAGTCGACCAATTCGCCTGTGCCGGTACGTAACCGGTTGTAGTAGGCGATCAACACGGCCCACGCAGCCTGCACCGCGGCCGTCGCCGACGCGACACCGGCCGGGGGCAGCACCGGTGTGCCGGTGGTCGGGCCGGTGCGCGACAGCGCCGAGGACATCGCGTAGAAGACCGCATCGGTGGCCCGCCACGCCGAATGCGGCCCCGCCGAGCCGAAGTCGGTGACCGACAACGCGACCAGCTGCGGATGGCGATCCGCCAGATCAGCACAGGATGTGGCGAAAGCTGTTGCACCGTGGGGTGTTCCGTCGTCGATGACGATGTCGGCGGACGCGGCGAGATCGTGGAGGCGCTGTCGGTCGGCCGGCGCGGCCGGATCGAGGCAGACGCTGCGCTTGTTCGCGTTCGCCAGCGCGAACCCGATGCTCGCGCCCGTCACCGCTGGCAGTGCCAGGCGGGCCGGGCTGCCGCCGGGCGGCTCCACCTTGAGCACCTCGGCGCCGAGATCGGCCAGGATCCTTCCCACCCCGTCGGCGGGGCCGCAGCACAGGTCGAGCACCCGCACGGACGTCAGCAACCCTGCCTCGCCCATCGGTGGTGACCGCCCTTCCCCGTGGTGACCGCTAAGGGGAAGATTAACGCCCCGGCCACCGGGTACGGGTTGACGGTCCGCCGAAGCCGAGTTGGATGGTGAGATGACTGCCTGGACCACCGTGGATCGAGAACCGCTGCCCGACGAGATGGTCGGTCGCCTCGACCGCTGGTGGCGGGCGGCCAACTATCTGTCGGTGGGTCAGATCTACCTGCTGGACAACCCGCTGCTGCGAACGCCGCTGGCCCGCGAGAACGTCAAGCCGCGGCTGCTGGGCCACTGGGGTACCACGCCCGGGCTGAATTTCGTGTACGCGCACCTCAACCGGGCGATCGCGCAGCGTCAGCAGTCGACGATCTACCTGACCGGCCCCGGGCACGGCGGACCCGGGCTGGTCGCCAACGCCTACCTCGACGGCACCTACAGCGAGGTCTACTCCGACATCACGCCCGACGCCGAAGGCCTGCGCCGGTTGTTCAAGCAGTTCTCGTTTCCCGGCGGCATCCCGTCGCACGTCGCCCCCGAGACGCCCGGCTCGATCCACGAGGGCGGGGAGTTGGGCTACGCCCTGTCGCACGCTTACGGCGCCGCCTTCGACAACCCGGACCTGCTGGTCGCCGCCGTCGTCGGTGACGGCGAAGCCGAGACCGGGCCGCTGGCGACCAGTTGGCACTCCAACAAGCTGGCCAACCCGCGCCATGACGGCGTGGTCTTGCCCATCCTGCACCTCAACGGGTACAAGATCGCCAATCCCACGGTGCTGGCCCGGATTCCGTCCGACGAACTGCGCAGCCTGCTCGTCGGATACGGCCACAACCCCTACTTCTTCGAGGTACCCGACACCGACGACACCGACGACACCGACCCCGAGGCGGCCACCCAGGAGCGCTTCGACGCCCACCGCCGCTTCGCCACGCTGCTCGACGACGTGCTCGACGAGATCGCCGGCATCAAGGCACGCGCGGCCGACGGTGACGAATCACGACCCGCGTGGCCGATGATCGTGTTCCGGACGCCGAAGGGCTGGACGGGCCCGGCCACCATCGACGGCAAGAAGACCACGGGGTCGTGGCGGGCGCACCAGGTGCCGCTGGCCAACGCCCGCGACACCGCCGAGCACCTCGCCGTCCTCGGTGACTGGTTGGCGTCGTATCGAGCCGAGGAACTCTTCGACGACGACGGCCGCCTGCACGACGACATCGCGTCCCTGGCCCCCGAGGGGGCACTGCGAATGAGCGCCAACCCACACACCAACGGCGGGCTCCTGTTGAAGGATCTGCGCCTGCCCGACTTCCGGCACTTCGCCGTCGACGTCCCCGCGCCTGGCGCCACTGTCGCCGAGGCCACCAAGGTGCTGGGGCAGTGGCTCACGGAGGTGATCCGCCTCAACCCGGACAACTTCCGCATCTTCGGCCCCGATGAGACCGCCTCCAACCGCCTGCAGGCCGTCTACGACGCCAGCGACAAGCAGTGGAACGCCGAGCTGATCGGCCCCGAGGTCGACGAGCACCTGGGCCGGGTCGGCCGGGTGATGGAGATGCTCTCCGAGCACCAGTGCCAGGGCTGGTTGGAGGGTTACCTGCTGACCGGCAGGCACGGGCTGTTCAACTGCTACGAGGCGTTCATCCACATCATCGACTCGATGCTCAACCAGCACGCCAAGTGGCTCAAGGTGACCGACGCGATCCCCTGGCGACGTCCCATCGCGAGCCTCAATTACCTTCTGTCCAGCCATGTCTGGCGTCAGGACCACAACGGGTTCTCCCATCAGGACCCGGGGTTCATCGACCACGTCGTCAACAAGAGCGCCCACGTGGTGCGGGTGTACCTGCCGCCGGACGCCAACACACTGCTGTCCACCTACGACCATTGCCTGCGGTCGCGGCAGTACGTCAACGTGGTGGTGGCGGGCAAGCAGCCCTCCCCCACGTTCCTCACCATGGAGCAGGCCATCGCACACTGCACCCGCGGCCTTGGCATCTGGGAGTGGGCCGGCAGCGAGGAACTGGGCACCGATCCCGACGTGGTGCTGGCCGCCGCGGGCGACATCCCCACGCTGGAGGCGCTCGCCGCCGCCGACATCCTGCGCCGCCGGCTGCCCGACCTCAAGGTGCGGTTCGTCAACGTCGTCGACCTGATGCGTCTGCAGGACGACACCGAACATCCGCACGGGTTGTCCAGCCGGGACTTCGACATGATCTTCACGAAGGACCGGCCGATCATCTTCGCCTACCACGGCTATCCGTGGCTGATCCACCGGCTGACCTACCGCCGCACGGGTCATACGAACCTGCACGTGCGCGGCTACAAGGAGGAGGGCACCACCACCACGCCGTTCGACATGGTGATGCTCAACGACCTCGACCGCTACCACCTGGTGATGGACGTGATCGATCGAGTGCCGGGCCTGGGTTCGAGATGCGCGACGCTGCGTCAGGAGATGGCGGACAAGCGTCTGTCGGCGCGGGAGTACACCCGCGCGTACGGCGACGACATCCCCGAGGTCAAGGACTGGGTCTGGCCCGCGGCGCGGGAGTCCGGGTTCGGCACCGACGTGGCTGCGGCCGCCGCCGACACCGGGGGCGACAACGTGTAGCCCCTGACCTGCGTTCTCAGGTCGGGCACGGGTCCGATGGGTACGCTGAGGCGGCTATGACCGCCACGTCCGGCGCCGCCGCCACCGTCTCTGTCGAGCCCCACCCGCTGGTGGGGCAACTGGCGGCCCTGCACCACTTCCGCACCTACGTCGACGTCGCGGTCGTCGTGGTCGTGCTCGCGGTGACGAATTTGCTGGCGCACTTCACCACACCGTGGGCCAACGTCGCGGTGGTGCCCGCCGCCGCCGTCGCGCTGGTGGTGCTGATGCGGTCCCGCGGCCTGGGCTGGACGGATCTCGGGCTGGGCCGCGAACACTGGCGCTCCGGCGCGGGGTACGCGCTGGGCGCCGTCGGGCTGGTCGGGCTGGTCATCGCGATCGGCGCGCTGCTGCCCTGGACCCGGCCCATGTTCCTCAACAACCACTACGCGACGCTGTCGGGTGCCCTGGTCGCGTCGATGATCATCATCCCGCTGCAGACCGTGATCCCCGAGGAACTCGCGTTCCGCGGCGTCCTGCACGGCACATTGGATCGCGCCTGGGGTTTCCGCGGTGTTGCGGCCGCAGGATCGCTGCTGTTCGGGTTGTGGCACATCGCCACGTCACTGGGTCTGACGGCCGGCAACGTCGGTTTCACCCGCATCCTCGGCAGCGGACCGTTCGGCATGATCGTCGGGGTGATCGGCGCGGTCGTCGCCACCGCAGCGGCCGGGTTCGTCTTCACCTGGCTACGCCGCCGCAGCGGCAGCCTGATCGCGCCCATCGCGCTGCACTGGTCGCTCAACGGACTCGGCGCGCTCGCGGCGGCCCTGGTCTGGCACCTGACCTGACCGTCAGGCACTGACCTGACGGTCAGCCCGGTGTCAGCGCTTCTGCACCATGCCGACGATCCAAAGCAGGATCACCGAACCCAGCACCGCGGTGAACAGGGTGAACCACCAGCCGCCGCCTGCGGTGTCGAGGAAGAAGCTTAGGAGAAAGCCGCCGATCAGGGCGCCGACGATACCGATGACGATGTTCACCAGGATGCCCGATCCGGACCCCTTGACGATCTTTCCGGCAATCCATCCGGCGATGGCGCCGATGATGATGTAGCCGATCCATCCCACGCTCGTCTGTGTCGTCGAGCGTGCCAGATAGTCGGTCGCTGCCATGACGTCCATTTTCGAACTCCTACCTGTCGCCGGTGCCCCGGGGCGTGAATGCCCCGGGGCCCTGACTCAGGTATAGCCCTATCAGGTCACGGTTGGGCGTCAGGCCGGTGGCAACATCCCCGGAGCCGAGTTCGGGTCGACCGGCACCGGCACACCGACCGCGGGCCGCGGCGGCGGGGCGTTGGGATCCACCGGGGGCGGCGGGGCGTTCGGGTCCGGCGGCGGGGGCGGAGGAGGCGGCGGCGGGGGTGCCCACGGCCGGATCGAATCGGCCAGCGCCACGGCTTCGGGCTGCGGGATCGGGGCGTTCGCCGAACCCAACCACACGACGAACCACCGTTCGGGGGCCCGCTGGCCGCGCGGGGTGCCCGGCGCGGTCGGCGCGCCGACCACCCCGGCCCAGATCTGCCCGTTCGGCTTGTTCGTGTCGGTGAACTTGACCTCGTAGGAGGACGCGACACCGGTCATCCCGTTGGCGTTCAGCGGAACGGTCTGCTGGTTGATGCGGGTGCCCGGGAACGGCATGAAGAATTCGCCCATGTCCGAGGCGAGGCGCTGGGCGGCCTTGGTGTTGTCGGCTTCCGCTCCGGCGAACAGCTTCAGGTCGAGGCGCCCGAGCAGGATGCTGGTGTCATTGGAGGTCGGGGTGTTCGGCGGCGACCCGGCCGGCGGCAGCTTGTTCAGCAGAGCCTGTCCGTAGGACAGCTGGGCGGCGTCGGCCACTTTCCAGCCGGCAGGCAGGACGTAGCTGAACCCGCCCGCGGCGTTGTCGACACGGCCCGGTTCTGGGGCTGGCGGAGGCGGTGGCGCGTTCGGATCCGCCGGCGGCACCGGGGCGTTGGGATCCAGCGGACCGGCGGGCGGCGGCGGCACCGGGGCATTCGGGTCCGCGGGGGGCGCGGGTGCCGGCGCGGGTGCGTTCGGATCGGCCGGCGGCGCGGGTGCCGGCGCGGCCGGTGGCGGCGCACCCTGAACCGCCGGAGCGGGCGGCGGCACCGGAGTGGGCGCCGGTTGGGCCGCCGCGATGGCGGGCCACGTCAGCGCTGCGACGGTGGCACCGGTGAGAGCGACGAGCCCGACAGACGTCGGCAGGCCCCGGCGACGGTCGGAGGGTACGGCTGGATCTCGCATGGGGAAGAAACTACCGTGTTACAGCCGTGACGCAAGTGTGAGTAGCTGAGAATGTGCCAAATTGTGACATTGCCTGAAGCTGTGAATTACCTGTTCTCAGCGTTTTACAAAGTTGCTGGCACGCCGAACGCCCCACGCGTGGCGCGGGCGGGGATCGCTCACCTGAGCCCGTCGGGAAGGTGTCCGTCCGCAGGGTTCCGTTCCGGGTCTGCCGGGATTGTCGCGGTATGGTGCCACACCGTTACGGCACCGGCGCGCCGGGCGTCCCGGGCTAGCTACCGTCCAGTAACCTGAGCTGCACTCGCTGGGGGTTCAGCGCCGAACACAACAGGAGGCCAACGTGGATGTCTCGAAGGACGTCTTGATCACCGGGTGCGACACCGATCTGGGTCGCACGATCGCGGAGAACTTCAGCCACGCCGGACACCGCGTCATCGTCTCCGGGCGGCAGCGCGACGACCTCGAGGTGCTCGCCAAGGAACTCGACGCCGACGCGATCGTCGTCGACACCGCCGATGCGGCGGCCCTCGCGGCCGCGCACAACCAGTTCCCCGCCCACCTGGACACGGTGGTGAACGTGCCCACCCCGACCCGCACGGACGCCGACCCGCGCACCTACTCCCTCGCCGACCATGCCGCCGAATGGCGCGACCTGTTCGATGCCGGGCTCGTCGCGGCCGTGTTGGCGGTGCAGGTGCTCGGCGACCAGTTGCGCTCCGGCGGATCGATCGTCACCGTGATCGGCGACGGGTCCCGAGAAGGCAGCGCACAGTCCGCGGTCAAGGCCGCGGTCTCGGACTGGACTGCCGGACAGGCCCACCATTTCGGAGTTCGCGGCATCACCGTCAACGCGGTGGCGGTCGGTCGGGCCAGCGAACCCGGTTACGACGGACTCGGACTGACCTCGCCGTCGGTGAGCGCCGAGATCGCCCGGCTCTCGCTGTTCCTCAGCACACCGGCTGCACGGCACATCACCGGCCAGACCCTGCACGTGAGCCACGGCGCGCTCGCCAATTTCGGCTGACCGGCAACACCGGTGGGGCGCCGGTTATTCCGGGATTCGCGATGAGGAGAACCCGGTGCACACGAGCGCACCCCTTCCCTAGGGTCGATGCATGAGCATCAGACTCGGACTGCAGATCAACAACTTCTCCTACGGCACCGGTGTGGACGAGCTCTTCCCGACCGTCATCGCGCAGGCCAAGGAAGCCGACAGCTCCGGCTTCGACTCGGTCTTCCTGATGGACCACTTCTACCAACTGGCAGGCATCGGCACCTACGACCAGCCGATGCTGGAGGCCTACACCGCGCTCGGCGCGCTGGCCGCGGCCACTGACACCGTGCAACTGGGCACGCTGGTCACCGGCAACACGTACCGCAATCCCACGCTGCTGGCCAAGGCCATCACCACGCTGGACGTGATCAGCGCCGGGCGGGCGATCCTGGGCATCGGCACGGGATGGTTCGAGCTCGAACACGACCAGCTCGGTTACGACTTCGGCACCTTCACCGACCGTTTCGAGAAGCTCGGCGAAGCGCTGCAGATCATCCTGCCGATGCTCGCGGGCGAGCGGCCCACGGTGACCGGCAAGCACTACCGCACGCAGGAGGCGCTGGCCAGCCCGCGCTTCCGCGATCACGTGCCTCTGATGATCGGCGGCAGCGGCGAGAAGAAGACGATCCCGCTGGCCGCCAAGCACTTCGACCACCTCAACGTCATCGCCGGCTTCGACGAGCTGGCGCGCAAGATCGAGGTGGTCAAGCAGCGCTGTGAGGAGATCGACCGCGACCCCGCGACGCTGGAGACCAGCATGCTGTTGGGAGCCATGATCGGTGACGACCTGTCACCCGACGTGATCCCCGAGGACTTCCGGCAGCGGATGGTCGCGGGCAGCGTCGAGGATGTCGCCGAGCAGATCAAGACCAAGGTGCTCGATGCCGGGATCGACGGGGTCATCGTGTTCATCCCGACCCAGACGATCGGGTATCAGCCCGGCCAGATCACCGCACTCGGTGAGGCACTCAAACCGCTGGTCACGGGGTGAGCCGGCGCGGTGGGGCATCTCACCGCGCCGCCCGGAAGTGCGGCGGCTAAGGTCTTGGTTGTTCTGAATGGGTAAAGAAGTTCCGTCCAAGGACACCCGGAGAGCACTGCGCCAAGGAGTAGCCATCATGAGCCATCCCGGAGCCGTCCCGTCGGATCGCCACAAGGTGGTCATCATCGGGTCGGGGTTCGGTGGGTTGACTGCGGCCAAAACGCTCAAGAAGGCCGACGTCGACATCAAGCTGATCGCCCGGACCACCCACCACCTGTTCCAGCCGCTGCTGTACCAGGTGGCGACCGGCATCATCTCCGAGGGCGAGATCGCCCCTGCCACCCGCGTGATCCTGCGCAAGCAGCAGAACGCCCAGGTGCTGCTGGGTGATGTCACCCATGTCGACCTCAAGACCAACACCGTGCGCTCGGAGTTGCTGGGGCACAGCTACGTGACACCGTTCGACAGCCTGGTCATCGCCGCAGGCGCGGGCCAGTCGTACTTCGGCAACGACCACTTCGCGGAGTGGGCGCCCGGCATGAAGTCCATCGATGACGCGCTGGAGTTGCGCGGCCGCATCCTGGGCGCGTTCGAGCAGGCGGAGCGCTCCAGCGACCCGGCCCGGCGGGCGAAGCTGCTGACCTTCGTGGTCGTCGGCGCCGGCCCGACCGGCGTCGAAATGGCCGGACAGATCGCCGAACTCGCGGACTACACGCTCAAGGGCGCGTTCCGGCACATCGATTCGACGAAGGCGCGGGTGATCCTGCTCGACGCCGCGCCCGCGGTGCTGCCGCCGATGGGCGAGAAGCTCGGCAAGAAGGCCCAGGCCCGACTCGAGAAGATGGGCGTCGAGATCCAGCTCAACGCCATGGTGACCGACGTGGACCGCAACGGCATCACGGTCAAGGATCCCGACGGCAAGATCCGTCGGATCGAGGCGGCCTGCAAGGTGTGGTCGGCCGGTGTGTCGGCCAGCCCGCTGGGACGGGACCTGGCCGACCAGTCGGGCGTGGAACTCGATCGCGCCGGACGCGTGAAGGTGCTGCCCGACCTGTCGATCCCCGGCCATCCGAACGTCTTCGTCGTCGGTGACATGGCCGCCGTCGAGGGCGTGCCCGGCATGGCCCAGGGCGCCATCCAGGGCGGGAAGTACGCCGCCAAGGCCATCGCCGCGGGCCTCAAGGGCGCCGACCCGGCGCAGCGCGAGCCGTTCAGCTACTTCGACAAGGGCTCGATGGCCACGGTGTCGAAGTACAGCGCGGTCGCCAAGGTGGGCCCGCTGGAATTCGGCGGGTTCATCGCCTGGCTGGCGTGGCTGGTGCTGCACCTGGTCTACCTGGTCGGGTTCAAGACCAAGATCGCCACGCTGCTGTCGTGGACGGTGACGTTCCTCGGGAGCAACCGCGGCCAGCTCACCATCACCGAGCAGCAGGCCTACGCGCGAACGCGGATCGAGGAACTCGAGGAGATCGCCGCGGCGGTCGAGGAGAAGGCGGCCAGTTAGAGCCGCTCCCCCAGCCACGTCGCCAGGCAACCACCGCCGGCCAATGCCATGGGCAGGCCGGCGGTGTCGGCGCTCGGGGCGGGATAGTGCAGTTCGCTGACGCACGCCAGCGGCGCGGCGATCTCGTCGTCGGCGGATGAGCCCGCGCCGAGTTCGACCCGGTGCCGCAACAGCGCGACGCCGTCGACGTCGCTGTGCAGCGCTCCCGACCAATAGCCTTGCCGCTCACCAGTTCTGCCGATCTGCACGCGTTCGCGCAGCCGCACCGACGCCCCATCGGTGAGCACCAACCGGGTCGAGGTGACATGTCGCGACGGCCCGGCCACGATGGTCGGTTCCGGGTCGAGATCGAGCGTGCCGGCGACCTCGAGGGTCCAGTGGGCGTGCGACTCGTTTGTGGTGGCTCCTGGCAGCGCCACCGTTGCCGCCGCGGTGCGCACGGTGAGCCGCGCGCCTGCCTCGACCACCACCCGGATCCGGATCGCATCGCCGCCCAGCGGGGTGGCCGCCGCCGACACCAGGTGCACGGTGCCCGGCTCGGTGCGTCGGGCGGTCAGGCCCCCCGCGCAGTCGATGTCGGGCGAGCGACCCGGCCGCGCGACGATCAGAACGTCGGAGCGCACCTACACCGCCTGGGCGACCCGCAGCTGCTCGCGCACCCAGTCCAGCACGGGGGTGGCCGCCGGGTCGGCGGTCAGCGAGATCAGCGCGAAGGGACGCTCGCCGCGCACCGCACCGGCATCGCGGCGCATGACGTCGAGATCGGCGCCGACCATCGGCGCCAGGTCGGTCTTGTTGATCACCAGCAGGTCCGAAAAGGTCACGCCGGGACCACCTTTGCGGGGCACCTTGTCACCGCCGGCCACGTCGATGACGAAGATCTGCACGTCGATCAAGCCCGACGAGAACGTCGCGGTCAGGTTGTCGCCGCCGGATTCGACCAGGATCAGGTCGAGGTGGTCGTGGGCGGCGATCAGATCGTCGATGGCGTCCAGGTTCGCGGTGATGTCGTCGCGGATCGCGGTGTGCGGGCAGCCGCCGGTCTGCACCGCGGCGATCCGATCGTCGGGCAGCACGGCGTTGCGGCGCAGGAAGTCGGCGTCCTCGGTGGTGTAGATGTCGTTGGTCAGCACCGCCAGCGACAGATCGTCTCGTAACCGGCGGCACAGCGCGGCCACCAGCGCTGTCTTGCCCGAGCCGACCGGCCCGCCGATGCCGATGCGCAGCGGTTCGCCCGGCTGCCTGGTGCGGCGCGGACGCGTGGCGGACTCGTGGGAGTGGCCGACTCCGTCGATGAGATGTGGTGGCATGGCTACTCTTTCGGGTCAGGACGCGAACAGCGGGCGGTCGCGGTCGAGGTGGCGCTGGGCGAGGACGTCCAGCAGCGGATCGGACAGGTCGGCGAGGCCCTTGCCTGCCTCGGTGGCGGTGCGCTCACACAGCGCCGCCAGGTCGAAGGTCAGTGCGGCGACATCACCGGGGTCCAGCGCGAGCAACCGCTGGGCGGCCGTCGCCGAACCGGTCATCGTCGTGTAGACGACCGAACACGCCGTGTGCTCGGGGGCCAGACCGCTCGCGCGGCCGACCGCGCCCGCGACGACCGCCAGGTGCGGAGTGGGCCCCAGGGCGGTCCAGTCGCCGTCCGGCCAGACCCGGCGAGCCAGCCGGACCAGCCCGCGGCCCTGGGCACGCGACGCGGCGCGGGCCGCCGGAGACGGTGTGCGCGCGTCGGTTTCGAGATCCCCTTGGCCGCCCGCGGCGGCCGACACGGTGCCCTCGTGCACGGCCGCGGCCAGGGACGCGGCGACCAGGCCGGTGGTGCGGATGCGGCGGGTCAGGTACGCCCGCAGGGTGGGCAGGTCGACAACCAGCCCGCTGGCGACGGCCTCCTCGACACCGCCGGAGTGCACGTGACCGCCGGTGGGCAGCCGCGAATCCGACAGCGCGAGCAGGGTGGTGAGCATCAGAACAGGAAGAACCGTTGCGCCATGGGCAGTTCCGCGGCCGGTTGTTCCTGCCAGACCTCGCCGTCGATGCGCACGGTGAAGGTGTCCGGGTCCACCCGGATGTCGGGCAGCGCATCGTTGAGCGGCATCTGCGCCTTGCCGACACCGCGCACGTTGCCGACGGGAACCAGCTTGCGTCGCACCGCGATCCGGTCGGCCAGCCCGTCCTCGACAGCCTGCGGGGACACGAAGTGCACCGACGTCGCCGCGGCGGCGGCCGGGGCCGCGCCGAACATCGGCCGCGGCAGCACCGGCTGGGGGGTGGGTATCGAGGCGTTCGCGTCGCCCATCGCCGCCCACGCGATCATCCCGCCCTTGACCACCGCGTGCGGCCGCACGCCGAAGAAGGCGGGCTCCCACAGCACCAGGTCCGCGAGCTTGCCGACCTCGACCGACCCGATCTCGGCGTCCATCCCGTGGGCGATCGCGGGGCAGATCGTGTACTTCGCGACATACCTCTGCGCCCTGGTGTTGTCGGCGCGGCTGTCACCCGGCAGGAAGCCGCGTCGGCGCTTCATCACATGCGCGGTCTGCCACGTCCGCAGCACCACCTCGCCGATGCGGCCCATCGCCTGGGCGTCGCTGCCGATCATCGAGATCGCCCCGATGTCGTGCAGCAGGTCCTCCGCGGCGATCGTGGACGGCCGGATCCGGCTCTCCGCGAAAGCCAGATCCTCGGGCACGTGCGGGTTGAGGTGGTGGCACACCATCAGCATGTCGAGGTGCTCGTCGAGGGTGTTGACGGTGTGCGGCCGGGTCGGATTGGTCGAACTGGGCAGCACGTTCGGCTTCCCGGCGACGGTGATGATGTCGGGTGCATGGCCGCCGCCGGCGCCCTCGGTGTGATACGCGTGGATCGAGCGGCCCTTGATGGCGGCCAGCGTGTCCTCGACGAAGCCGGCCTCGTTGAGGGTGTCGGTGTGGATGTTGGCCTGCACACCCGCGGCGTCGGCCACGCTCAGACAGGCGTCGATCGCCGCCGGGGTGGTGCCCCAGTCCTCGTGCAGCTTGAAACCCGCTGCGCCGCCCCGCAATTGCTCCCACATCGCTTCGGCGCTGACGGTGTTGCCCTTGCCGAGCAGTGCGACGTTGAGCGGCCAGGTGTCGAGCGCCTCCAACATCCGGGCCAGATGCCAGGACCCCGGCGTGACGGTGGTGGCCTTGCTGCCCTCGGCGGGACCCGTGCCGCCGGCGACGATGGTGGTGATGCCCCCGCCGAGCGCCTCCTCCATGATCTGCGGGCAGATCAGGTGGACGTGGCAGTCGATCGCACCTGCGGTGACGATGCGGCCGTTGCCGGAGATCACCTCCGTCGACGGTCCGACCACCAGGTCCGGATGCACCCCCGACATGATGTCCGGATTGCCGGCCTTACCGATGGCGGTGATCCTGCCATCGCGAATCCCGATGTCGGCCTTGATGATTCCCCAGTAATCCAGGATCACCGCGCCGGTGATGACGGTGTCGGGGGCGCCGTCGGCGCGCGTCGCCCGTGACTGCCCCATCGACTCACGCAGCACCTTGCCGCCGCCGAAAACCGCTTCGTCGCCCGCCAGTCCGGGCCCGCCGCTGCGGTCCTCGGTGATCTCGACGAACAGATCGGTGTCGGCCAGCCGGATACGGTCACCGGTCGTCGGCCCGTAGAGGGCCGCATACCGCGCACGGGACAGTGAGCTCATGCTTCATCCGATCTGCTCATCGCGCGTCCAACCTGCCTGGCGCGTCCAGCGTCAGGCCGGGTACCTCACGTGCGCCACGCAACGGCACCAGGCTCACCCGCTGGGCGATCCCCGGTTCGAACCGGATCGCGGTACCCGCGGGGATGTCGAAACGGTGCCCGTGGGCGGCGGCGCGGTCGAAGTCGAGAGCCGAATTGGCCTGCGGCACATGGACGTGACTGCCGACCTGGACGGGTCGGTCCCCGGTGTTGACGATGTCGAGCTCGAGCCGCTCGGCGCCGGGATTGATCTCGATGTCTTCTTCGGCGAAGACGATTTCACCGGGGATCACAGCACCTGCCTCACGGAATCGGATCGTGGACGGTGACCAGCTTCGTGCCGTCCGGGAACGTGGCCTCGACCTGCACGTCGTGCAGCATCTCGGCGATGCCGTCCATGACCTCGTCGCGGCTGAGCACGTCGCGGCCACTGACCATCAACTCGGCCACGGTCCGGCCGTCGCGGGCACCCTCGAGGATGTGGTCAGTGATCACCGCGACGGCCTCGGGGTGATTGAGTCGCAGCCCGCGCGCCTGCCGGCGCCGGGCCAGTTCGGCTGCATACGAGATCAGCAACCGTTCTTGTTCATGCGGGGTCAGGCGCATAGACCGCGATCCTGCCACGATGCGGCGCAGTCAGCAGCGCTCGCGGAGGGCGGCTACTCCGGGGGCAGGTTCTGCAACCGGACCTGGCCGCGTGCCACCAGCCGGTCGGACTCGTCGGTCAGGGTGACCAGCCAGAGCTGCTGGCGCCGACCGCGGTGGATCGCCGTGGAGGTGGCGCTGACGGTGCCCGTCCGGATCGCCCGCAGGAAGTCGGTGTTGTTGTTCACCCCGACGACGTGGCCGCCGCCGTTGTCGTTGAGCCAGAACTGACCGGACACGCTGGCCATGCTCTCGATCACGGCGCAGTACACGCCGCCGTGCACGATTCCCCACGGCTGCAACAACTTCTCGGTGAT
>Ga0247757_10000200_pt1 | contig 49996 bp, 39 predicted proteins | sample UWRJL126311R4_FD_180929 | JGI IMG/M metagenome (GOLD analysis project Ga0247757, IMG submission 180929) | Plant litter microbial communities from Arlington Agricultural Research Station in Wisconsin, United States - UWRJ-L126-311R-4 | ecosystem: Environmental > Terrestrial > Plant litter >... | reverse complement strand
TACATGCTGCTGGCGCTCGTGGGCGGCGACCGGCCGGGGAAGAGCTGCCGGGACGAGCCGGGCGAGGCGGTCGACTGATGGCCCGTCGCCTGGCCCCCCTCCTGCTCGCCGGGCTGCTGGCGGGCGCGGTGGGCGCGCCCACCGCGGCTCCCGCCCGCCCCTCCTCGCTCGAGGACCGGATCGACCGGGTGCAGCAGCGCCTGGCCGCGCTGACCGAGGACGTGGACGACCTGCGCGAGCCCGTTGCCGCGATCGACCTGTTCGACCAGTGCGTGTTCACCCTCGGCGTCAGCGAGCACGGGGCGCGTGGCGGGCCGGTCGGGTACCTGTTCGGCGCGCGCCGCTGGCCGGCGCTGTCGCTCGACCTGGACGGGATCGGCACGCCGACCTACGCGTTCCTGGCCTTCCCGCAGGAGGAGCCGCCGAGCATCGAGTGCAACGAGGACGCCGAGCCGGAGCGAGCGGACGGCTGAGCGCCGCCCGCCCGCCCCGGATCGCGTCCAACGCCCGGGGGGCTCCACATTCCTCCCGAGGGGTGGGAGGAACGTGGAGCCCGTCCCGGGGTTTCGCGGGTTGGGCGGCTAGCCGAGCTTCAGCTTGACCGTGCGTCCGCCCGCGACCAGCGCGTAGGTGCCACGGGACAGCTTCGCCTTGGCGGTCAGCGTGAGCTTTCCCTTCGACGAGACCGTGCCGCGCGCGACCGTGCGCCTGCCCTTGACCAGGCGCGCCGACGAGCGGCGCGCGTTCGCGTAGCTCACCGTGCACTTGACCGACTTCTTGCCGGACAGCTTGCAGCTGACCTTCGCGTCGCGACCGGCCGCGCCGGTGTCGCCCTTCGGCCCGGCGGGACCGACGCTTCCGTTCGTGCCGTTGAGCCCGTTGGCGCCCGGAGCGCCCGTGGCACCGGCCGCGCCCGCCGCACCCGCGACGCCGGCCGGCCCGGCGGCGCCCTGCGCGCCGTCGACGCCGTTCGTCCCGTTGGCGCCGTTGATCCCGTTCACGCCGGGAGCGCCGTCCTGACCCGGACCGGCCACCTTGCTGGGCGTCTTGCCGTTGAGCACGGCGAAGATGTCCGTCTGGTCGATCGTGCCCTGGATGTTCGCGGCCTGCGGGCCCGAGGCCCAGACCGGCACCTCGGCGCCCGTGTGCGCCTGCGAGCCGCCCGTGGCCGAGCCCGAGCCGGTGTCCGCCGTCCCGTAGGCGACGCGCAGCGGCGCCCCGTCGACCGTCTGCACCGTGGCGTACGACGAGCCGGCCGCCGGCTTGGCGCCCGACGTGATGATCTGCGACGTGTGGGCGTGGTCGGCCGACACGATGATCAGCGTGTCCGGGTTCTCCCGCTGGAACTCCTGCGCGACGCCGATGGCCTCGTCGAAGGCCAGCAGCTCGCCGATCTGGCCGCACAGGTCGGCGGCGTGATCGCGCTTGTCGATGGACGCGCCCTCGACCTGCAGGGAGAAGCCCTTCGGGTTGCCCTTCAGGAGGTCGATGGCCTTCTTGGTCATCGCCGCCAGCTCCGGCTCGCCCGCCGGCCGGTTCGTCTCGTCGCAGCGCGTGGTCGCGCTGCCGCCCTGCACGGCCGGGTCGGCCGTCGGGTTGGCGGCGTAGTACGCGTCCGTGCGGGCGTACAGCGGCTTGAACTCCGTCGTCATGTTGCTCGCGTTGAACAGGCCCAGGAGCTTCTGGCCCGGGGCGAGCGAGGTGACGGCGTTGAGGCCGGCCGTGTCCTGCACGTACGTGTAGCCCTTGGTCGCCGCGTAGTCGAGCACCGTGGTCGAGCCCGACGCCGTCAGCGTCTGCTGGTAGCGGGCGCGCCCGCCGCCGAGGACGACGTCGAAGCCGTTGTCGACCTGCTGCTCGGCGATGGAGCCCAGGCCCGGGGTCGCGGCCGTCTTGGCCTCGCTCGGGCAGGTCGTGCGGGTGTCGGCCGGGCCCTGGCACGCACGCTGGGAGATGTGCGAGCTCGGCGCGGCCGGCGTGGCGTCGGTGATCTCCGCCGTGCTGACGTTGCCGGTCGACTTGCCTGCGTCACGGGCCATCTCCAGGTACGTCTTGAAGCCCTTGTTGCTCCCCGGGACGGCGTCCGCGCTGGACGGCCCCTGGGAGATGCGGTTGTCCTGGGTGCGCTTGCCGGTCGACCACGCGGTGGCGGTCGGGGCCGAGTCGCCCGCGTAGTTGGGCTGGTAGCTCGGGCCGGGGCCCGCGCGCAGGACGTAGTGCAGCGAGCTGCCGCGGAACGGGAGCCGGTCCATGTTCAGGCGTCCGGCGGCGCCCTTGCCGTAGTAGCGGCCGATGGTGACCTCGGAGTCGCCCATGCCGTCGCCGATCAGCAGGATGACGTTCTTGGGGCGGGACGAGTCGATCTTCGACGCCAGCGTCGCCGACTTCTCGTCGTCTTCGCCGGCGCCGATGGCGACGCCGGTCGTGATCATCGCGCCAGCGATGCCGCATGCGGCGAGCACTGACAATGCACGTGCGTTCATGCTTCCTCCGGGGTGGGGTGAGAGACGCTCACCACCTTGCGCCCGCCGCGGGCCCGCCAGGTTGCCCACCGGTGACCACGCGGTGACCATCGTGTGGCCGAACCGCCCGCCGAGCCCCACCTCGATCCCGCCGAGCGGGATCGAGGTGGGGCTCGGCGCCGGGGCGGTGCAGTAGCGGACTACTGAGGACGGACGGGCGGCGGGCCCCGATCCTGCTTCCATGCACCCGTTCCACCGTCCGTCGGCCGCTCCCGGCCGGGACCACGCGCTCATCCGGTTCACGCACGACGACTTCCGCCTCGCGGCGGAGGAGGCGCTCGGCGCCGCGCACCGGGGCGCGGCCGACGTCGGCGAGGTGCTGGCCACCGTGACGCGCATCCCCGACGGCGACGCGGACGCGTGGCTGCGGGAGTGGTGCGACGTGGCCGGCGCCGTGTGGACGGCCGCGCGGGACGCCGACGCGGCGGAGCGCCGGGCCAGCGCGCTGGCCCACTACCGCCGGGCCGCGACCTACTACGCCGCGGCGCTCGCCCTCGTCGCCCACTCGGGCGAGCCGGAGCGGGAGCGGCCGCTGTGGCGCCGGCAGCGGGCATGCTGGGATCGGGTGGTCGGCCTCTCCCCCGGGCCCGGCGAGCGCGTGGCGATCCCCTACGAGGACATCACGCTGCCCGCCTGGTTCTTCCCCGCTCCCGACGCCGCCCCCGGCGAGCGCCGCCCGCTCGTCGTCCTCAACAACGGCAGCGACGGCGCGACGTCCCAGCTGTGGGTCCACGGCGGGGCGGCCGCCGCGGAGCGCGGATACCACTGGATGACGTTCGACGGCCCCGGCCAGCAGGCCGCGCTGCTGGAGCAGGGCCTCCCGTTCCGGCCCGACTGGGAGGCGGTGCTGACGCCGGTCGTCGACGCGATGGTCGTCCGCCCCGACGTGGACGCGCATCGCCTGGCCGTGGTCGGGATCGGTCAGGGCGGCTTCTGGGTGCCCCGGGCGCTGGCCTTCGAGCACCGCTTCGCGGCGGCGGTCGCCGACCCCGGGGTGGTCGACGTGTCGGCGTCGTGGCTCGACGCGCTCTCGGCGCCGCTGCGCGGGCACCTGGAGCGGGGCGAGCGGGCGGCGTTCGATCGCGAGATGCACCTGGCCGAGCTGTTCTCCGCCCGGACGCGCACGACCCTGGACGTCCGCGGGCGGCCCTACGGCGTCGCGGGCGACTCGCGCTTCGCGCTCTACGAGGCGGTGCGGGCCTACCGGCTGGGCGACGAGGCGCGCGACATCCGCACCCCGCTGCTCGTCACCGCCCCCGCCGACGAGCGGTGCTGGCCCGGGCAGGCGCAGCAGCTCTACGACCGGCTCCCGGGCGACGAGCACGCGCTCGCCCCGTTCGGAGCGGCCGAGAGCGCCGCCCGGCACGGCGAGCCGGTGGGCGTGGCCGTGCGGGAGACCCGGATCTTCGACTGGCTCGACGAATATCTCGCCGAGCCCCACCTCGCGCCCGCTGAGCGGGTTCGAGGTGGGGCTCGGCGGGACGTTGGCGGTGGGTGATCCCCCGCCGTCCCGGAATCAGAGGTCCCGGCGGTCGCTCACCCCGAGCTTCTGCATCGCCCGGTAGATGTGGGACTCGACGGTGCGGACCGAGAGCACGAGCCGGTCCGCGATCTCCGCGTTGGTCAGCCCGCGGCGCGCCAGCCCCACCAGCTGCTCCTCGCGCGCGGTCAGGCCGAGCGCGGCGGCGTCGACCCCCTCCACCACCGGCGGCACGCCGCCCTGTCCGAGCGCGAACAGCTCGCGGCCGCGCGCCGCGGCCCGGCGGGCGGAGTCCTCCCGGCCCGCCGCGTGGAACGCCCCCGCCGCGTCCGCGGCCGCCTCGACCGCGAAGCGCCGCATCCCGATCGCCTCCCACTCGTCGGCGGCGGCGTTCAGCGCCGTGCCGTCCCGCGCGGCGAGCGCGCCGGCATGGCCCGCGTACGCCGCGGTCATCCGCGCGTCGCACCGCGCGGCCAGCGCGGCCAGCTCCGGCGCCAGCGCGCTCGCCGGCGCCCCCGCCCGGAGCGCGTCGTAGGTGAGCTGGGCGACGTAGCCCGGCATCTTGGAGGCGGCCGCCGCCTCCCGCAGCATCGTGCGCGCCCCCGCCCGGTCCCCGGCCTCCCAGCACGCCCAGGCCTCCGCGCGGACGACGTACGGGGCCAGGCTGGGCAGGGCGTCCCGCCAGCCGGCCGTGGCCCGCCCCGCCTCGAGCGCCGCCGCGGTCGCGTCCGCGTCGCCCGTGGCCTGGGCGACCAGCACCTGCGTGGCGCGCGCCGCGACCAGGGCGCCGAACGGGTCGCGCCGCTCGAAGTGCACCTCGGCCTCGGCCAGCCAGCGCGCCGCGTCGCTCAGCCGTCCGTCGAACAGCCGCAGCCCGCCGAGCGTGAGCGCCGCCATCGCGGCGGCCTCGTCGTCGCTGGCCCGGATGCCGTCCTGGAGGGTCTGGACCATCCACGCCTCCAGCCCGGGGAAGTCCTCGCCCGTCTCCAGGCCGATGATGCACCAGTTCATGAGGGCGATCGACTCGCCGTGCCCGTCGAGCGGCACGGACGGCCGCAGCCGCGCGGCCAGCGCGTAGGCCTCGCGCGTCCGTCCGCCGTAGTACAGGTTGACGGTGTGCAGCGGCTCGAGCTGCCGGCGCATCTGGGGATCCAGCGCGGGGTCGGCGAGGATGCTCCCGGTGACCGCCACCGCCTCGTCGAACCCCTCCGACAGCGAGGCGAGGTGCAGCCGGATCGGGTCCATCCGGCGCTGCCAGGCCTGGTCCGGCCACCACGCCCGGGCGCGGGCGACGAGCGCCAGAGCGTCGTCGGGCCGGGCCAGCCCCCAGTAGAGGACGGCCACCGCCCGCTGCTCCAGGTAGCCGATGGCCGTGTCCTGCTCCTCGATCGTCCCCTCCACCGGGGCGAGCACCGCCTCGGCCTCGGCGAAGCGGTTGCGCACCACGTGGGCGCGAGCGAGCAGGAGGACCGCGTCGATGCCCGCCTCCTCGCCGACCGCCCGCTCCGCCAGGCGCGCGGCGAGGTCCGGGTCGCCCGAGCGGTTGGCCGCGCGGGCCGCGTCGACCAGCAGCGCCGCCGGGATCGGCTCTCCCGCATCGAGCAGCCACCGGGCCACGCGCAGCGCGTCGCCCGGCGTGAAGGCGGCGCGGGCCTCGACCGTGCGGGCCAGCCGGCGGCGCAGCTCGCGGGCGCGCAGCGTTCCCAGCTCGGCGGCGAGCACCTCGCCGTAGAGCGGATGGGCCAGGCGCACCTCGGCGCTCGGGCCGAGGTCATCGACGGTCACGAAGCCGCGGGCCTCGGCGGCGATCAGGGCCGCCTCCCCGGCCAGGACGTCCAGCTCGGCGATCCGCAGCGGCTCGCCCACGGCCAGCAGCTCCAGGAGGTCGCGCGCGCCGTCGCCCAGCCCGACCATCCGGGCGGCGACCAGCTCGGCGAGGGTCGCGCTGACGGGCGGGCGCCGGGGCATCCGCCACAGCTCCCCGACGCGGCGCAGCGCCCCGCCGTCCACGGCGCCGCCGACCAGCTCGCGGACGTAGAGGGCGTTCCCGCGGCTCGTCTCGTAGGCCCACAGCCGGGCCGCTTCCTCCACCGGACCGCCGGCGATGGCCTCGACCAGCGCGCCGACCTCCGGCTCGCTCAGCTCGCCCAGCTCGATCCGCTCGGCGCCGGCGTCCTTCCACAGCGACACGATGGCGTCGGGGCACGGCTCGCCGCTGCGCACGGTCGCCACGACGGTGACCCCGGCCGTCATCGCCAGGTGCAGCACGAGCGCCGCCGAGGTGGGGTCCAGGAGCTGGGCGTCGTCGACGCCGAGCACCACCGGTCGGCCCGCCGCGCGCTCGTGCAGCAGGTCGCCGCTGCGGCGCATCAGCTCAAGCGACTCGTCGGAGCGCACGTCCTCGGGGATGAGGTCGGCGAACGCCCCGAACGGCACCGTGGCGGCGCTGCGCGTGGCCTGCACCCATTCGACGAGCGCGCCGTCGGCCTCGGCGGCCGCGACCGCCTCCCGGGCCAGGCGGGACTTCCCGACGCCGGCGGGCCCGTGGAGGACGGCTCCCGGGGCTCGGGCGGAGCGCAACGCGGCGATCCGGGCCAGCTCGGGCATCCGGCCGACCAGCGCCCACCCGGCGGGGCGTTCGGTGCGCGGCGCGGATGCGGAGTCCTCGGGCACGGAGCGCGCGCAACTCTACCGGCGCCCCGGACGGCCCAGGACGCGCGAAGGGCCCCGCCGGATGACGGGGCCCTCGGCCGGCGTGCGCGCGGACGACGCGCCTACTTCGTGAGCTTCACCACGAGCTTCGTGCTCTTGCCGGGCGCGCTCGTGTTGGGATCCTGCGGGGCGATCGTCAGCGTCGCGACGGGCGTGCGGCCCTTCTTCAGCGCGCTGGCGATCCGCTTGTTCACCGACGACGGCAGCTTGATGGCCAGGCTCTTCGTCGCCTTGACCTTGGTGAACGCGGCGTCCTGGGCGTAGCTGGACCCGCCGGGGATCCTGATCGACGCGTCGTAGGCCACGGTGCAGGTGCGGTTGCACGACGCCTTGAAGACGATGCCCTTGCTCGTGAGCTTCTGCCTGCTCGCAGCCGAGGCCTTCAGCGTCGGGGCCACGCCGGCCTCGCTGATGTACATCGACCCGTCGGAGGCCTGCACGATGCCGTAGGCGCCGCCGATGCTGCTCTTGCCGCCGGGCGCGGCGACCGTGAACTGATGGCCCGTGGTCGGGTTCACCTGGATGATGCCGGCGGTGGTGTCCGCGACGTACAGGTTGGCGTCGCCAGCGTAGTAGATGCCCTGCGGCGTCCGCAGCAGGCCCTGGCCGGCGCCCGTGCCGAGCGTGCTCACCTTGCCGGTGGCCGGGTTCACCCGGACGACCTGCGGCGTGGCCTTCGTGTTGCCGCTCGTCGTGCTGCTGCTCGTCTCGGCGACGAGGAGGGTGCCGGCCGGCTCGACGGCGATGCCGCCCAGCGCGGCGCAGCCGAGGTCGGCGACCTGCGTCTGCGTGCCGGTGGCGAGGTTGACGGCGATCACGTACGCCCCGCCGCCCCCGACGGAGTCGCAGGAGCCCGAGGCGGTGGTGTACAGCGTGGTGCCGGCCACGACGCCGAACTCCGGATCGACGCCGAGGGAGTCGTACAGCTGCCCGGAGGACAGGACGGTCTGCGTCGCCGGGGCCGTGGTGGGCGCGCCGATGACCTTGTCGCCGTCGAGCGAGTAGAGGGTGTTGCCGTTCAGGATCACGTCCTGCGGGGCGTAGGTCGGGGCGCCCGTCACCAGCGGCGTGAACGCGGTCGGCTGCGACACCGTGTTCGCGTTGGCCAGCGTGTAGATGCCGGCGCCCGTCGGCGTGGGGCCGATCGGACCCTGGTTGGCGACGTAGACCGTGTTGGCCGCGTCGACGGCGATGCCGCCCAGGTTGGTCCACGGCGCGCCGCCGCCCAGGACGGTCTGGACGCCGTTCGGAGCCAGGCGGATCACCTGCGGGTTGCCCACCGTCGCGGCGGAGGCGAGGGCGGGAAGGGCGAGGGCGAGGGCGGCGCCGAGGGCGGCGGCGGCCGGGCGGAGGTGGGACAGGGATGCGGACATCGGATGCTCCTGGGGGTGGATGGCGGAGTGCGTGATGACGACACGATCCCGCGCCGGCGCCGGTACGTCCTCAGTATGGGGTACTGCACTTCGCACGCGGGCCGGTACTGCGCCGGTTTCCCACCGGCGCGGTGGTTGGCGCCCGTCCGCGCGCCAAACCCACACACACGTGATTTCTCCGCATAGGAAAGCCCGAGAACGGGCATGACCCGGACATTGTGCGATCCGTCTCGATCGACACGCCGCCGGGTCCAGCAACGACGTTCCTGCCCGCCAAGCTCTCGCCGCCGCCCGCGGTGCCGGGGCTCGTGCTCCGGCCGCGCCTGCTGGACGCCCTCGACCGTGCGGCCGCCGAACGGCCCCTGACCGTCCTGACCGGGCCCGCCGGCTCGGGGAAGACGACGCTCCTGACCGACTGGGCGACCCGGAACGCCGCCACGTGGGTGACGCTCGACCCCTACGACGACGACCCCGCCCGCTTCTGGTCCCTCGTGCACCGGGCCGCTGGGGTCCCCGCCGACGGCACCGCCCAGGATCCGGCGAGCGCGCTGGCCGCCCACCTCGCCGAGACGCCCGGCGCCGGCCCCCTGGTGATCGACTGCTTCGACACGATCACCGATCCGCTGATCCTCTCCAGCCTCGACCTGCTCGTGCGCCGGCCGCTCCCCCGGCTGCGGCTCGTCCTCGCCACCCGCCGCGCGGTCGACGCCCTGCACCTCACCCGCCTGCGCATCGAGGGGCGGGCCTGCGTGATCGAGGCGGACGAGCTGCGGCTGACGCTCGGCGAGACCCAGCAGCTGCTGGGCAACGTGGGGATCGACCTCGACGCGGACGCCGCCGCCGCGCTGTGGATGCGGACCGAGGGCTGGCCGGCGACCGTCGGCCTCGCCGCCTTGGCGCTGCGCGACCGCGACCACCCGCGGGAGCACGTCCAGCGGCTGTCCGGGGACGAGCCCTACCTCTGCGACTACCTGACCGAGGAGCTGCTGACCGACGTCGACGAGGACGTCCGGGACTTCCTGCTGCGCACCGGGATCGTCGACGAGCTGTCCGGCGACCTGGCCGACGTGCTCACCGGCGAGCGGGGCGGCGGCGCGACGCTGGTCGGCCTCCAGCGCGCCGGGCTGCCGATCTCCCCGCTGGAGGCGCGGCGGGACACCTTCCGCTACCACCCGCTGTTCGCGGGGATGCTGCGCTCCCGCCTGGCGCGCGAGGACGCGCCGCTGGAGCACGAGCTGCACCGGCGCGCCGCGACGTGGTTCGCCGCGCACGGCCCGTCCCACCAGGCGATCCGCCACGCGGTGCGGGCCGAGGACCCGGAGCTGACTTCCGCGCTGCTGGCCACGCGCGTCGTCCCGGCCATGCGCACCGGCAACCTGCCGCTGGCCCTGCGGGCCTTCGTGCCGCCGGGGCGCGCGGAGGCGACGCGCGCCCCGGGAGCCCGGCCCGGGCCGGGCTCCGCGGCGGCCGTGCCCGCCTCCCGTGCCGTCGCGCCCCCGCCCACCCCGTCGATGCACGCGAACGCGCTGCCCGAGCCGCTGAGCCCCGCGGAGCTGGCGATCCTGCCCTACGTGATGACGGGGATGACCAACCTCGAGGTCGCCGGCGAGCGCTGCATCTCGGTGAACACGGTCAAGACCCACCTCAAGCAGATCTACCGCAAGCTCGACGTGGACAACCGCCGCGCCGCGGCCGTCCGGGCCCGCGAGCTGCAGCTCGTCGGGCGGGCCTGACCGGGCCACTCTCAGCCTTCCCCAGGTTCGCGGTCCAGGGTCGCGGCATGTGTCCCATCGCCCTCGTCATGACCACCCTGGCCCTCGGCCTCGTCACGGCGGGGTGCGGCGCCTCTTCGGATCCGTCGTCCGGGACGACCACCGCGAAGCCCACCGGCACCGTGCCGTCGGGCCGGCTGGCCAGCGGGGCCCAGGCCCCCGGAGAACATCTCGACGACGTACGAGAAGCCGTGAACGATCCGCTCAGCCCTCCGGCCGCAGATGCGCGGCCAGCTCCCGGCGGGAGCGGATCCCGAGCTTGTCGTACGTCGCGCCGAGGTGCTTCTCCACCGCCTTGACCGTGACGAACAGCTCGGCCGCGATCGCCTTGTTGGTGCGGCCGGCGGCAGCCAGGGTCGCCGTTCGCCGTTCCGCGGGCGTCAGCGCCTCCACCCCCGACAGCGCGTTGCGGCGTGGCCGGGCGCCGGACACCGCGAGCTCCTCCCGGGCCCGCCGGGCCAGGGCGAGCAGCCCGAGCTCGTCCGCGGTGTGCAGCGCCTGGGCGAGCGGCTCGCGCGCCTCGCGCAACCGGCCCGAGCGGCGCAGGGCCGTGCCCAGCTCGACCTCTGTACGCACCCGCTCCAGCCCCGACGGCGACGCCCGCAGCACCTCGTGCGACTCGGCCAGCAGCGCGACGGCGGCCTCCAGGTCGACCTCCGTCGTCGCCAGCGCCAGCGAGCGCAGGGCGGTGCCGACCGCGCGGGGCGCACCCCAGCGCCGCGCGAGCTCCAGGTCGCCCGTGGCGATCTCGTGCGCGCCCACGCGGTCGCCGGCCTGCAGCCGCGCGAGCGTCTCGATCGCCCCGCGGTCCAGCAGCGCCGGGTTGCGGGCGCCCGTCACCTGCTCCAGCTCCCGCACCTGCGCGGTCAGGGTCAGCGCGGCGTCCGTCTCCCCCCGGGCCACCGCGATCCGCGCCTGACCGCACAGCAGCAGCGGCCACAGGATCGAGCCCCGCCAGGCCGGGCGCGGCTCCAGGTCCGCGGCGGCGGCCGCGGCCTCCGGCTCGTCCCGCTCCAGGAGCGCCAGGCCGAGCACCGCGCGCGCCGGCGGCATGTAGGCCCAGTCCGTCGGCGCCTCGTCGAGCGCCGCGCGCACCGAGGAGATCGCGCCCGCCGCGTCACCGCGGTAGTAGCGCTGCCACGCCCGGCTGTACCGCGCCGCGGCCAGGCCGAGCCGCGCGCCGCGGGCCTCCTCGGCGACGACCAGCGCCTCCGTCACCTCCAGGCCCAGGTCCAGCGCGTCGGCGGCGGCCAGGGTGCCGGTGACGAAGCGCAGGGTGATCCCGCCCGCCGTCTCCTCGCTCAGCAGCGCGCCGCCGGCCAGCGCGCGCCGGCACAGCGCGACGGCCCGCTCGTGGTCGAGCGTGAGCATGAACGTGCCGGTCATCGCCTCGACGGCCAGGCCGGACCGCTCGATCGGGCCGGCGTACTCGGGCGACAGGCGCTCCAGCTCGGCGATGCGCTCGTGCGCGTCGACCTGCAGGTCGTTGACGGCGACCACCGCGCGGGCCGCCCGCAGCTCGTCGGCGAGCGGGCCGCTCACGTCGCCCGCCAGCTCGATCATCCCGTCGAGCAGCACGCCCGCGCCGGCCCGGTCTCCCGCCACCATCAGGAGCTGGCCGAGCCGCAGCGCGCACCGGGCCCGCTCGTCCGGCAGCGCGGACAGGCGCATCGCCTCCCGCAGCCGGTCGGCCGCCTCGGGCAGCCCGGCGTCGGCCTCGGTGAACGCCAGCTCGCGCAGCACCCGGGTCCGGCGTTCGGCGCCCGGCGGCTCGTCCAGGGCGCGGCGGCCGAACGCGACCGCCTCGTCGTGCTCCCCGGCCGCCCGGGCGCGCAGCTCCGCGTCGAGCAGCGTGTCGACCGCCCAGTCGCGACCGAGTCGGTCGGCGTCGAGCAGGTGCGCGGCGATCTCGTCCAGCGGCCCGTCCGCGGCGTGCAGCAGCTCCGAGGCGCGCGTGTGCAGGCGCGTCTGCTCGCGGGCCGGCATGCCGGCCACCACCGCGCGCCCGGTCAGGGGCTGCACGAACCCCAGCTCCGGTCCCCCGAGGATGAGTCCCGCGGCTTCGAGCGTCTCCGCCGCCCGGTCGACCGTCCCCAGGTCGAGCCCGGCGACGGCGGCCACCAGCGCCAGCGTCGCGGGGCGGTCGAGCACGGCCAGCGCGCGGGCGACCGCGGGCGCGTCGCCGTCCAGGCGCCGGAGCTCCCTCGCCACGCGCGAGACGACCGCGGGCGGCACGGGGGCCCCGAGGCTCGACGTCTCGCCCCGGGCCACCGCGTCGCCGAGAGCCACGAGCAGCAGGGGGTTGCCGGCGGCCAGGCGCAGCAGGCGGTCGACGGAGCCGGCGGGCCCGAGACGGTCGTGCAGCACCGCCCGCGCGGCGTCGTCCTCCAGAGGACCCAGCGGGAGGATCGTCGCCGCGGCGCGGTACAGCCCGGAGAGCGGCGCGTCCGGGCCCGGCTCGGCGTCCCGCCGGACGGTGGCCAGGAGCGAGAGCCCGGCGGCCCCGGGCGCGGTGGCCAGATGCGCCAGGAGCGCGAGCGACGGGCCGTCGGCGAGGTGCGCGTCGTCCACGCTCAGCAGCAGCGGCTCGGTGGCGGCCCGGCGCAGGAGGTCGTCGGCCAGCGCGCGCCGCAGCGCCGTGCGCCCGGCCCCGTCGAGGGTGTCGGGCGCCCGCCCTTCCCGGCCGGCGCGGGCCAGCGCCGCCTCGGCCCGCTCGGGCCCGACGAGCGCGAAGGCGACGCCGAAGGCGTGGTCCGTGGCGGCCTCGGTGGCCGGGACGTGGGCCACGTCGATCCCCCGTTCTCGCGCCTCGTCGCCCGCGGCCCGCAGCAGCGCGGTCTTGCCCGCCCCGAACGATCCGGCGAGCACCAGCAGCCCTCGGTCCCCACCGGCGTGGAGCGCGCCGATCTCGGCGAGCTCGCGCGCCCGGCCCACCAGCCCCGCCTCGACTATGTCGCCGTCAACTCCACTCCCGCACCGTATCCCAGCCCCGGGCGCGCCGACGCGCCGCGCTGCGGTGTCACCGTCCTGGCGCGCCGCCCCACCGACGTTCTCCACATTCCTCCCGAGGGGTGGGAGGAATGTGGATCACCCCTCGGCGGCGGGGGTCTCCCCGGGACGTACGAACCCGCTCTCGTAGGCGAGAACCACCGCCTGCACCCGGCTGCTGAGGTCGAGCTTGCTGAGGATCCGGGTGATGTGGGTCTTGATCGTCGCCTCGCTGAGGTGCAGCTCCTCGGCGATCGCCCGGTTGGACAGGCCCCGCGCGACCCGGTGCAGGATGTCCCGCTCGCGCGGGGTCAGGTCGGCGAAGCGGGCCCGCAGCGCGCTCTCCGTGCCGGCGGTGTCGAGGTGGCGCTCGATCAGCCGCTGGGTGATCGCCGGGGCGAGCAGCGAGTCGCCCGCCGCCACGACGCGCACGGCGTCGGCCAGGCGCTCGGGCGGCGAGTCCTTGAGCAGGAACCCCGCCGCGCCCGCCCGCAGCGCCTGCACCACGTACTCGTCGTGGTCGAACGTCGTCACCACGATGATCCGGGCGCGGGAACCGGCGGAGACGAGGCGGCGCGTGGCCTCGATCCCGTCCAGCCGCGGCATGCGGATGTCCATCAGGACCACGTCGGGATGGGTGCGCAGGACCAGCTCGACGCCCTCGGCGCCGTCCTGCGCCTCGGAGACGACCTCGATGTCGTCCTGGGCGTCGAGGATGGCGCGCACCCCGGTGCGCAGCAGCGTGTGGTCGTCGACCAGCGCGACCTTGATCATGCGGGTTCTCCCAGCGGCAGGGTGAGGCGGACGGTCCAGCGGTCGGCACCGGCGTTCGCGCCCGCGTCGCGACGCAGGCGCAGGGTGCCGTCGAGCATGTGGGTGCGCACGCGGGCGCGGCGCAGGTCGAGCTGGGCGCGGGGCGAGCGCGGCGCCGTCCACCGCACCCCCAGGTCCAGCCGCAGCACGCCGCCGGCCACCGCGATGCGCGCGCCGGCCAGGCCGGCGCCCGGCTGGGCGTGCAGCTGGTCGAGCACGTCCCGGGCGACGCGGTAGGCCGTCGCGGCCACGCTCCCGGGGATGACCGGTCCGGCGCCGCCGTCGTCGACCGCGGCCGCGGTCTCCAGGCAGACGCCGCCGCCGTCGCGACGGACCCCGTCGAGCAGCTCCCGCAGGGCCTGGAGGTCGGGCTGCGGCCGGTACGGGACGACCGCCTCGCCGTCGATCACCGCGTGCATCCGGCGCAGGTCGTGCATGGCCGCCCGGCACGCGATCTGGATCGCGTCGATGGACGCACCGGCGTCCGCCGCCCCCGGCGTCTGCAGCGCCCCGGCGTGCACGTGGATCTGGCTCACCGCGTGGGTCACCTGATCGTGCAGCTCGCGGACCAGCTGCGCACGTTCCCGGTCGGTTGCGGTGGCCTGGGCGGACATGTGCGCGGCAGGCTACGCGCCCGCGCGGACCCCCGCATCAGACGAAGGTCGCGCGGTGGCGGGGTCCATCCCGACCAACGAGAGACGGGGCGCCCCGTCCCCCGTTGGCACATCCGTTCCCGATCCGGGCACGAATGTGCCAACGCGCCGGTTCCCGGCTGGGACTGCGTCCGGGGCGCGGGGCGCCCGCTAGGGTCCGGCCGATGATCCGGATCGGACTCGTGGCGGCCACCATCTCGCTCTCGCTGCTCGCGGTCACGGCGACCGGCGCGACGGCCGCCGCGCCCGCCCCGCCCGTCACGGTCCGCTCCCCCGACGGCACGCTCGTCGCCTCGGTCCGCATGGCCCACGGCGCGCCGGTCCTCTCGGCCCGGATGGACGGGAAGGCGCTCCTGGCCCCCACCCCGCTCGGCCTGCGCCTGGAGGGCGCCGACCTGCGCTCCGGCCTCACGCTCGCCTCCGTCAGGCGACGGACCGTCAAGGAGAAGGTGCACACCGTCACCGGGCCCCGCCAGGACCGCACGCTGCGCGCCGGTGAGGCGCTGCTGACGTTCCGCGGCGCCCGCTCCCTGCGCCTGCGCGTGCGGGTCGCCGACGACGGCGTCGCCTACCGGTACGAGGTCCCCGGCGCCGGCACGAGGCTCCTGGCCGAGACGGGCGGCTTCGCCCCGGTCGGCCAGCGCCGCACCTGGACCGCGCCGCACACGCCCAACGGCGAGTCGCTGTGGCAGGCCGGCGACGCCACCGCATCCGGGGACGAGGAGCTGCCCACCGCCCTGCTGCAGCTCGACCGGCGCGACCGCTACGTCCTGGTGACGGAGGCGGGGGTCGACGGCCGCAACGCCGCCGGCCGGCTCGTGCGAGACGGGAAGCGGCTGCGCTTCGGCCTCGCGCGGCAGGGTGGGACGACCGCCACCGGCCCCGTCGAGTCCGGCGAGCCGCTCCCCGTCAGCCTGGGCCGCGACTGGTCCTCCCCCTGGCGCCTGGCCATCGCCGGCACGCTCGGCGAGGTGACGATCTCCACCCTCGTCGCCGACCTCAACCGGCCCCCGTCGGGCGACTTCTCCTGGGTCCGGGCGGGGAAGGCCGCCTGGTCGTGGTGGTCGGAGGCCGACTCCCCCGGTTCGCTGGAGCGCCAGCGCCAGTACGTCGACTTCGCCGCCGCGCACGGCTGGGAGTACTCCACCGTGGACGCCGGCTGGGAGAAGATGGGCGAGGCCGGCCTCGCCGAGCTCGCCGCGTACGCGAAGGCCAAGGGCGTGCGGCTCGTGCTGTGGTTCGGCAAGTGGTCGCTGTCGGATCCCGCGGCGCGCGCCCAGGCGCTGGACCGCGTCGCCGCGCTCGGCATCGCGGGGGTCAAGGTCGACTTCTTCGACGACGAGACGCAGCCGACGATGCAGCTCGTCGACGACATCCTGGCCGCGGCCGCCGCCCGGCAGCTCGTGGTCGACCTGCACGGCTTCACGGTGCCGCGCGGGCTGGAGCGCACCTGGCCCAACCTCCTCAGCTACGAGGGCGTGCGCGGCGCGGAGTTCTACCTGCTCGCCCAGCAGTACCCGGGCCTGATGCTGCCGCCGTCCCCGACCCACAACGCGATCCTGCCGTTCACGCGGGCCGTCGCCGGGCCGGCCGACGCCACCCCGGTCACGTTCACCGCGGTGGGACGCAGGACGAGCGACGCCCACGAGCTGGGCCTCGCCCTCGTGCTGCCGACCGGCCTGCTGCACCCCGCCGACGCGATCGAGGCCTACGCCGCGCGGCCGGCCGCCACCGCGGTGCTCGACGCGCTCCCCGTCACCTGGGACGCCTCCCTCCTGCTCCGGAGCACGCCCGGGAAGGAGGCGACGATCGCCCGCCGCCACGGCTCCGCGTGGTGGATCGGCTCGGTCTCGGCCGGCGCGGCCCACACCGCCGAGGTGCCGCTGCGCTTCCTCGGCGCGGGCCGCTGGCGGGCCGACGTCACCCAGGACGCGGCCGGCCCCGACGTGGCGACGACCACCAGGGACGTCACCGCCAAGACGGTGCTGAAGCTGAAGGTCGAGGCCGACGGCGGGTTCGTCGTCCGGCTGCGGCGGGCGCGCTGATCCAGCCCCTCACTCCCCCACGATCACCACCTTGCCGGCGTGCCCGCCCTCCTCGGCGAAGCGCAGCGCGCCCGCAGCGTCGGCGAGCGGGAAGCGACCGGCGACCTGGGGCACCACCGCGCCCGCGGCGACGAGGGCCAGGACGTGCTCGAGGTCGCCGCGCAGCCGCTGCTGGAACCGCGCCCGACGGCGGCTTCCCGCCCACAGGTTGAAGAAGCTGGCGCTGCGTCCGTTGGGCAGCAGGTTCCACGTCCACAGGCGCCCGAGCAGCTTCAGCACCGGCACCCGCGCGTTGCCGGGGTCGTCCTTGGTCGCCGCCGTCCCGTACGAGACCAGGGTCCCGCCGCGCGCGAGCATCCCCCACGAGGCGACGATGCCCGGGCCGCCGACGTGGTCGAACACCGCGTCGACCCCGCCGGGCGCCAGCTCCCGCACCCGGCGCGCCACGTCCTCGGCGCGGTGGTCGATCGCGATCGCACCGAGCGCCGCCACCGCGGCCTGCTGGCGCGGGCCCGCCACGCCGATGACCCGGATGCCGGCGTGCCGGGCGAGCTGCGTCAGCACCGAGCCCACGCCGCCGGCGGCGCCGAGCACGACGATCGTCCCCCCGGCGGGGACGCCGGCGGAGCGGTGCAGCATGCGCCACGCGGTGAGGCCGTTGACGATCACCGTCTCGGCGTCCACGGCGTCCACGCCGTCGGGCACGGGGACGAGGTCGCCGGCGTCGAGCACGACCCGCTCGGCCCACGCTCCCGTCTTGGTCAGCGCGGCGACGCGCTGGCCCACCCGGATGCCGTCGATCCCGGGGCCGTCCCCCGACGAGGGCGGACCGACCGCCTCGACCACGCCGACGAGGTCGTAGCCGGGCACGAACGGGAACGGGGGCTGGTCGTAGTACTTGCCGCGCCGCATCTGCTGCTCGGCGAAGGAGACGCCGGTGGCCTCCATGCGCACGAGGGCCTGGCCGGGGCCGGGAGCCGGCAGGGTGCGGCGGCGGGGTCGGAGGGACTCCGGCTCGCCGACGCCCGGGAGCTCGATCTGCAGCGTGTCCATGGGAAGGCCTCGATCCGTGTCGGGAAGGGTGGTCGCCTGCGTGGTCGTCGTCATGAGTTACAACATATCACTCTTTTAGAGCTTCCCACAAATCGTAGGTATTGTTACCCTCTTCCCCATGGCCTCCCCGACCCTCACCCGCCGCGAGCGCCTGCGCCGCGACACGCTCGCCGAGATCCGCGTGCGGGCCCTCGCCCAGATCGCGGACGGCGGCCCGTCCGCCGTCTCGCTCAACGCGATCGCCAAGGCCATGGGGATGTCGGGTCCCGCGATCTACCGCTACTTCGCCTCCCGGGACGAGCTGCTCTCCGCCCTCGTCGCCGAGGGGTACGCCGAGCTCGTGGCCACGCTCGAGACGGCCGAGGCCGCCGCCCGTCGCCGCCGGCCCGCCGGCCGGCTGGACGCCGTCGCGGACGCCTACCGTGCGTGGGCGCTGGCCCACCCCCACCGCTACGCGATGCTGTTCGGCGTCCGCCCCCCGGGCGTCACCGACACCGAGGCGGCCATCGACACCGTCCACGCGGGCATGCGCGTGCTCCTGCGCGTCCTCGGCGAGCTCGTGACCGATCCGCCGCCCTCACCCCCCGCCGGCCGGCTCGGCACCCAGCTCGCCCGCTGGGCCGCCCGGCACGACGACGGGGACGTCCCACCCGCGGTCCTCCTGCTGGGGGTCCAGGCCTGGACGCGGATCCACGGCATCGTCAGCCTGGAGCTGGCCGGCGCCTTCGCCGACATGGGCGTCGACGCCGAGCCCCTGCTGCGCGCCGAGCTGGCCCAGGTCCTCGCCGCGGGGCGCTGACCGGACCGCCGTCGCGCCGAGCCCCACCTCGGTCCCGCTGAGCGGGATCGAGGTGGGGCTCGACCGATGACGGACCGACCGCTAGCTGAGGTTCTTCGTCACGACCATCTTGAACGAGGCCTTGTCGCCGTCGACCTTGTCGACCGTGGCCGTGATCTCCTGCTTGCCGCCGTCCGCGTAGGTGAGCGTGCACTTCACGGACTTGCCGACCTTGGCCTCCAGGTCCGGGCACGACACGTCGGACACCTTCGTCGTGGCCTGCTTGCCGATCTCCGTCTTGACCTGGGCGGCGACGTCGTCGCCGGACACGGACTTCTCGCCGCACGCGGTGGCGAAGAGGACGCAGGGCAGGGCGAGCAGCGAGAGAGCGGCGGGGCGGGCGATCGTCATGTTCGCGGGAGTCCTTGTGGCTCGGGGGCGCGCCGGACGGCCGTCCGACGCGCGGGCAGGCTACCAGCGCCGGATCGCGATCTCGCGCCCAGCCCGCGATCTCGCGCCCACCCCGCGATCTCGCGCCCAGCCCGCGATCTCGCGTCGAGCCCCACATCGCGCCCGCTCAGCGGGCGCGATGTGGGGCTCGACGGGAAGGGGGCGGGATAATGGACGGATGCCCACCGCCCACGGCTATGCCGCCACCGCCCCCGACGCGCCCTTCTCCCCCCTGCGCTTCGACCGCCGCGACCCCGGTCCGACCGACGTGCAGATCGAGATCCTGTTCTGCGGCGTCTGCCACTCGGATCTGCACATGGCCCGCAGCGAATGGGGCGCCGCGCCCTATCCGCTCGTGCCGGGCCACGAGATCGTGGGGCGCGTGACCGCGGTCGGCGACGAGGTCACGGGCTTCTCCGCCGGCGATCTGGCCGGCGTCGGCTGCATGGTCGACTCCTGCCAGGAGTGCGCCTCCTGCCAGGAGGACCTCGAGCAGTTCTGCGAGAAGGGCGCGACGATGACCTACGGGGGCATCGAGAAGCAGACGGGCAACACCACCGCGGGCGGGTACTCCAGCTCGATCGTGGTGGACGAGGCGTTCGTGCTCCACGTCTCCGACCAGGTCGACCTCGCCGCGACCGCGCCGCTGCTGTGCGCGGGCATCACGACCTACTCCCCGCTGCGCCACCACGGCATCGGCGAGGGCTCCACGGTCGGCGTGGTCGGGCTCGGCGGGCTCGGGCACATGGGCGTCAAGCTCGCCGCGGCGATGGGCGCGAAGGTCGTCCTCTTCACCACGTCGCCGGGCAAGGCCGACGACGCGCGGGCGCTGGGCGCCGACGAGGTCGTGGTCTCGACGGACAAGGACCAGATGAAGGCGATGCGCGGGAAGCTGGACATGATCCTCAACACCGTCGCGGCGCCGCACGACCTCAACGCGTTCCTCAAGCTGCTCAAGCGCGACGGCGCGATGGTCCTCGTGGGCATCCCGTCGACGCCGCACCCGCCGGTCGCGGTGGGGATGCTCGTGGGCGGCCGGCGGTCGCTGACCGGCTCGGCCATCGGCGGGATCGCCGAGACCCAGGAGATGCTCGACTTCTGCGCCGAGCACGGCATCACCTCCGACGTCGAGCTGATCGCGATGGACCAGATCGACGACGCCTACGAGCGGATGCTCAAGGGCGACGTGAAGTTCCGCTTCGTCATCGACCTGGCGACGATGCCGGCGACCGCGTAGCGACGGCGAGGGGGCGCGGTGAGTGTCGCTGGATGGTTGGAGGGCAACCACCCAGCGACACTCACCCCGCCGGTGGGGCCTCCGGGTCGACCCGGAAGGCCACCCGGCCATAGCGCTGGCCGTTGACCTGCAGCTCCAGCGCATGGTCGCCCGCATGGTGGCGGCGGGTCGTGAGCGGGCGGAAGGCGTGGGTCCGCACGACGGCCAGCCGCTCCCCCGGCGCGAGCGTGCGCGTGGTGAGCTTGAAGACCTTGGGGGCCAGCGTGCCGTTGGCCTTCTGGTAGTGGACGACGTAGTCCACCGCCAGCCGGACCGGAACGTCCCCGCCGTTCTCCAGCTCGGCCGCGAAGTCCAGCGTCTCCCCGATCCGCACCGTGCCGGCCGACAGCCGCGGCCCGGCGACCACCAGCCCGGCGACCGGGCCGAAGCCGAGCAGCTCCAACGCTCCCGGGTCGCCCTGCTTGATCAGCGTGCGCAGCGCGTGGCGGACGACGCGGGGGGTGGTCTCGATCGGAGACGCCAGCCACCGCGCGGCGGTGTCCACCGCCAGCTCGGGCCGCGCCCGGCTGACGTCGTTGAGGTGGTTGGCCACCGAGCGCCGCACGTACTCCTCGTCGTCGCGGTACAGGGCGTCGAGGATGGGGATCGTCGCGTCGGGGCGGTCGGTGAGCGCGGGGACGCGCAGCGCCCAGGGCAGCCGGGGCCGGGTGCCCTCGGTGGCGAAGCGGCGCACGTGCGGATCGGGGTCGTCCGTCCAGGTCCGCACGATCGCGAGCGTGCGGTCCAGGTCCGCGCGCAGGAAGCGGCGGATCGCGGCCTCGGCGGTGTGGCGCGGGGTCAGGGCGGCCAGCAGGGCCAGGCCGGCGTCGAAGGCGCCGTCGTCTCCCGCCTCCCACGCCGCGACCGACCGCACCGCGACCGCGTCGGCGACGGCCCAGATCATCCAGCCGCGGAACGCCGGATCGTCCAGCGCCACGCGCAGGAGCGCGTCGAAGGCTCCGTGGTCCTCGGGCAGGTCGGCGAGCACGCCGTCGCGGACGGCCGCCACGCGCTCGCCGAAGGCCAGGTCGTCGAGGTCCCCCTCGACCGCTTCCAGCGCGGGCAGCGGCCGGCCGGGCGCGGCCCGTCGCAGGACGGCGATCAGGTCCTGGACGGTCTCGCGGCTCAGCAGCTCGTCGGCGGTCGGCATCGGTCGATCATCGGGCACCGGCCGGATCGACGGGGCCCGCCCTGCGTTGGCACATCCGTTCCCGATCCGGGAACGGATGTGCCAACGGAGCGGCCCGGCCCACCCCGAGGAAGATCTACAGCCAACCTGTAGACTTTTTGCGGTGGCCATCCTCCCCTCCCCGGGCACGGCGGGCGCCGCACCGGACGCCGCGCCCGCCGCCGCCCCGCCCGACCGATACAAGTGGATCGCGCTGTCCAACACCACGCTCGGCGTGCTGCTCGCCACGCTCGACGCGTCGATCACGCTCATCGCGATGCCGGACATCTTCCGGGGCATCCACCTCGACCCCCTGGCTCCGGGCAACAGCTCTTACCTGCTGTGGATGATCCTCGGCTACCTCGTCGTCACCAGCGTGCTGATCGTCAGCCTCGGCCGCCTCGGCGACATGTTCGGCCGGGTCCGTACGTACAACCTGGGCTTCGTCATCTACACCGTCGCCTCCCTGTTCCTCACCGTCACCTGGCTGGAGGGCACCGCCGGCGCCACCTGGCTGATCGCCTTCCGGGTCGTGCAGGGCGTCGGCGCCGCCTGCCTGCTCGCCAACTCGGCGGCGATCCTCACCGACGCGTTCCCCGCCAACCAGCGCGGCACCGCGCTGGGGATCAACAACATCGTGGCCGTGAGCGGGATGTTCGTCGGGCTCGTGCTCGGTGGCCTGCTCGCCCCCATCGACTGGCGGCTCGTCTTCCTCATCTCCGTCCCCGTCGGCCTGTTCGGCACCGTGTGGGCCTACCTCAAGCTCGAGGAGCGCAGCACGCCGCGCCCCGCCCCGATCGACTGGTGGGGCAACCTCACGTTCGCGGTCGGGCTGATCCTCGTGATGGTGTCGGTGACCTACGGGATCCGGCCGTACGGGAGCCACGCGACCGGTTGGGGCAGCCCGCGGGTGCTCGGGCTGCTCGGCGTCGCCGTCCTCTTCCTGCTCGCCTTCGTGTGGGTCGAGCGGCGGGTCAAGGAGCCGATGTTCCGCCTCCCCCTCTTCCGCATCCGCGCCTTCACGTTCGGCACGCTGTCCACGTTCCTCGCCGCGCTCGCCCGCGGCGGGCTGATGTTCATGCTCATCATCTGGCTGCAGGGGATCTGGCTGCCCCAGCACGGCTACGACTTCACCGACACGCCGCTGTGGGCGGGCATCGCGATGCTCCCCCTCACCGTGGGAATGCTCCTCGTCGGCCCGATCTCCGGCCTGCTGTCGGACCGCTTCGGCGCCCGCTGGTTCGCGACCGGCGGGATGCTCGGGGCCGCCGTCAGCTTCGGGCTGCTGATGCTGCTGCCCACCGACTTCCCCTACCCCGCGTTCGCGGCCATCCTGCTCCTCAACGGCATGTCGATGGGCCTGTTCGCCTCCCCCAACCGCGCGGCGGTGATGAACAGCCTGCCCGCCCGCGACCGGGGCGCCGGCGGGGGCATGAACCAGACGTTCCAGAACTCCGCGCAGGTGCTGTCGGTCGGCGTGTTCTTCACGCTGATGATCGTCGGCCTGGCCTCGAGCCTGCCCCACGCGCTGACCACCGGCCTGGAGGCGCACGGCGTGGATCCGGCGACCGCCCACCACGTCGCCGCCCTGCCCCCGGTGTCGATCCTCTTCGCCGCGTTCCTGGGCTACAACCCGATCGAGCACCTCGTCGGGCCGCACGCGCTCGGCGCGCTCCCGCCCGCCGACCACACCACGCTGACCGGCGGGTCGTTCTTCCCCCAGCTCATCTCCGGCCCGTTCGACACCGGCCTGCACGCCGCGTTCACCTTCGCGATCGTCGCCTGCCTCGTGGCCGCCGTCGCCTCGTGGATGCGCGGCGGGATGTTCCACCACGGGGACGCGCCCTCGGCCGAGCGCTGAGCGGTGCACGGCGTTCTCCAAGTTGTTGCCGAGGGGTGGCAACAACTTGGAGAAGGGGGTGCGTCACCCGGGCGCTTGCGGAGCCGTCAGTGAGCCCGGCGGGCGCAGGCGATGCAGAGGACGCTCTCGGGCGCGACCTTCAGCCGGCCGGGGGCGATCGGCTCGCCGCACGCGTCGCAGATGCCGTACGTGCCCTCGTCCAGCTTGGCCAGCGCCCGGGTGACGCGGTCCTCCGAGACCTCCAGGCTCCCGCCGACGCCCACGTCGTTGAGCCGGCTGACCGCCTCCAGCGTGCCGTCACCGATGCGCTTGCCGAACCCCAGCTCCGCACCGCGCTCCGGCGGCTTGGCGAACTCGGTGATGCGCCCGCGCAGCTCCTCCTGCCGCGCGAGCAGCCGCCGCCGCACGTCCTCGAGGTCCAGCGCTTCGGTGGTCATCCCCTCAGGCTGCCCTCGCCCGTCGCACGGGAAACCGGTGCGTCGGGTTCGCACGGCGCATCGCCGGACGTTCGCCACGTTGTTGCCGACAGGTGGCAACAACGTGGCGAACGGGTGGGGGTGCTCCACATTCCTCCCGAGGGGTGGGAGGAAAGTGGAGAACGTCCCGCCGGGGTCAGGCGGCCAGGGCGGCCGGCAGCGCGTCGCGGCCGGTGATCTCCAGCTTGCGGTAGGCCTGGCGCAGGTGCGTCTCGACCGTCTTCAGGGTGACGAACAGCTCCTGGGCGATCTCCCGGTTGGTCATGCCCGACGCGGCGAGCACCGCGACCCGGCGCTCGCTCGGCGTGAGCGCGTCCACCCCGTTGATCCGCAGCCGGCGGGGCCGGCCGCCCAGCACGACGAGCTCCGCCCGGGCCCGTTCGGCGACCGCCAGCGCCCCGCACGCGGACGCCAGGTCCGCCGCCTCCTCCAGCGCGGTGCGTGCGGCCGCCCGCGAACCGTCCCGCCGCAGCGCGACGCCCAGGTCGGCGGCGACGCGCGCCGCCTCCAGCCGGAACGGGCTCCCCTCCACCACCGCGCGCGCCTCCCGGAGCAGCGCGGTCGCCTCCTCGGCGGGACCGAGCATGGCGTGCGCGCGCAGCGCGGCGCCCAGCGGCCCGGGGTTGCCCCACGTCCGGCACAGCGCCAGCTCCTCGGCGGTGAGCGCCAGCGCCGCCTCGCGATCGCCGGTGGCCGCCGTCGCCCGCGCGGCGTGCAGGCGCCACGGCGTGTTGCGGTCCTCGTAGCCGATCATCCGCGCGGTGGTCCCCACGGCGGTGAGGTCGGCGAGCGCGTCGGCCGGCCGGCCCTGGGCCAGCGCGACCATGCCGCGCGCCTCCAGGCCCCACACCAGCTCGGGGCGGGACGCGAGATCGTGGGTCTCCTCGATGCCCGCCACCAGCTCCGCGGCCCGCTCGGGGGTGCCCTGCTCGATCAGGACCTCGGCGAGCCAGGCGGCACCGATCGACAGGACCCGCAGGGCCACCTGGTTCTCGCCCCAGTCGCGGGCCAGCGCGATCGCGGACACGCCGTGCGCGGCGGCGAGCCCCAGCTCTCCCCGCTGGCGCCCGACGTCGAGCTTCATGATCTCGTAGAGCAGGAACTCGACCAGCGACCCGCGGCCGCGGGCCCGCGCCCGCACGTGCTCCAGCTCCCGGTCCACGCCGTCGAGGTCCCCGGCCATCGTCAGCGCGTAGATCGGCGGGCCCATGACCGCGGTCGGAGCCAGCTCGTCGCCGGCCAGCCCCCCGTCGGCCAGGGCGTTGCGGGCGATCTCCGCCACGTCGGCGGCCCGGGCCGCGGGGTCGAACGCGCGGGCGATCGCCGCGCTGGACAGGGCCAGGCGGTTGGCCGGGGTGTCCCCGCGCAGGTCCGCGAAGGCGAGCATCCGCTGCCGGGCCGCGACGGTGCGCGCCGGGTCGAACAGCGAGAGGTTGGACTCCTGCACCCACAGCCGGGTCGCCGCGTCGCCGCTCAGCGCGCCGGCCGTGTCGGCCAGCATCTCCACGGCCTCGCTCGTCGCGCCGCAGGTGGCGAGCGCGTCGGACAGGTGCAGGGCGATCCGCACCCGGCGACCCTGGTCGGGCTCCTCGGCCAACGCGACGCGCAGATGCCGGGAGGCCGCCTGGGCGTCCCCCATGGCCATCCGGGCCCGGCCGAGGTCGAGGTGCGCCGCCGCCCGCTCGGGCACGGCCGGCGGCTCGGCCACCGCGCGTTCCAGCAGCGCGGCCGCGATCGCCGCGTCGCCGCGGGCCAGCGCCGCCGCGCCGGCCAGGGCCAGGGCGCGGGCGCCGTCCGCGTCGCCCGCCGGCTCGGTCGACAGCAGGTGGTGCGCCACGCGCTCGGGGCTCGCCCCCGCGGCGCCCAGCGCGCGGGCCGCCCGCTCGTGGAGCATGGACCGCCCGGCACCGGTGATGTCGCCGTAGATCGCGGTGCGCACGATGGGGTGCACGAAGTCCGTGAGCCGGTCCGGCGCGGTGATGCCGGCCCGCGCGAGCGACTGGAGCGCGGCGAGCACCGTCTCGCGCGGCCGGTCCGCGACCGCGGCGAGGTCGACCACCGCGGCGCCGTCCCCCAGGACGGCGAGGGCGCCGGCCACCGCGCGAGCGTCGTCGCCGAGGGCGCCGAGGCGCAGCAGGATCGCCCGGCGCACCGCCTCCGGCACGAGCGAGCGCACCAGGGCGACGACCTCGTCCTCGGCCGCGGGCCGCTCGCGCAGCGCGCCGCCGACCTCCCCGAGGAAGAACGGGTTGCCGCCGGTGACCTCGTGGCCGGCCGTCACCGCGGCGGACGGCAGCGCGGAGCCCGCCCGGCCGGCCAGGAGCGCGGCGGAGCCGGCGGCGCTCAGCGGCGCGGGCTCCAGCACCAGCGCCCCCGGCTCGCCGCCGAGCTGGTCGAGCAGGATGGCCTCCGCGGGCAGCGTGTCGGAGCGGGCGGCGACGACGACGAGGACGCCCAGCCCGGACAGGCGGCGGGCGAGGTAGAGCAGGAAGCCGAGCGACGCCTCGTCCGCCCACTGGGCGTCGTCGATCAGCAGTGCGTGCGGGCCCGCGTCGGCCAGGTTGGCCACGAGCCAGAACAGCCCGTGGTGCAGCGTGCCCTCCTCGGGCGCGTCGTCGGCCGGCCGCGCGCTCAGGCGCAGGGCGGGCAGGGCCAGCCGGGCCGGGCCGTCCAGCAGCCGGTCGCGCTCCGGCTCGCCCGCCGAGAACACGCGGCGCTCCAGGAGCTGGCGCACCACGCCGTAGACGAGATCGCGCTCCAACGCACCGCCGCGCGCCTCCAGGACGGTCATCCCGGCGGTCGTCGCCTGGGCCCGGGCGACGTCGAGCAGGCTCGTCTTGCCGATGCCGGCCGGCCCGCGGACGACGACGAGCGGTCCGTCGCCGGCGACGGCCCGCGCGACCGCGCTGGCGATGGCGGCCTGCTCGTCGTCGCGCTCCAGCAGCTGAGGGCCCCCGCTCACGCTGGCGAACCCTACGCCTCCGGGGAGCGACCACGCGGAGGGCTGGCGTCCCGGAAATGTGGACCGCGCGCCATGGACCGCGGCGCTCGCGTGACCTAGCGTGCGGAGAACGTGACCGACCTGTCCCCCACCACCGCCCCGCCGGAGCCGAACGGCGACGCGCTCGCCCGCGACACCACGCTGCTGGAGACGCTGCTCGGCGAGGTGCTGACCGAGCAGCGCGGCCCCGCGTTCGCCGCCGCCGTCGGCGAGCTGCACGCACTGGCCCGCGCCCTGCGGGAGGAGCGCCAGGACGTGCTCGGCGAGCTGCTGGCCCGGCTGCGCGGCCTCGACGACGACGCGCTCACCGCCTCCATCCACGCGCTGACCATGCAGCTGCAGCTGGCGAACATCGCGGAGGAGACCGAGCGGGTGCGCCGCCGGCGCGAGTACGACGCCAGCGGACTGACCCAACGCGAGTCGCCCGCCGAGGCCGCGGCGCTGCTGCGCGTGGCGGGCCAGGACGTCTCGACCGCGCTGGAGGGCATCCACGTCGAGCTCGTGCTGACCGCCCACCCGACCGAGGCGACGCGCCGCTCCGTGCTCGACCACCAGCGGGCCGTCGCCCGGCTGATGGACGCGCTGGGCGACCCCCGTCTCGGGCCGACCCGGCGGCGGGCGCTGCGCGACGAGCTGCGCGAGATCCTCACCGTGTGGTGGCAGACCGACGAGGTCCGCCGGCTGCGCCCGCGCGTGGAGGACGAGGTGCGCCGCGGGCTGTTCGCGTTCGAGGCCACGCTCTACGACGCCGTGCCCGACCTGCTCGACGAGCTCGAGCGGGCCTTCGACGCGCCGGCCGCCTCCCGCACCCTCACGTTCGGCAGCTGGGCCGGCGCGGACATGGACGGCCATCCCGAGGTCGGGGCCGAGACGCTGGCCCGCACCCTGGCCCTGCACCGCGAGACCGCGCTGCGTCTCCTGGGCGACCGGGTCGCGGCGCTCGCCGCGCGGTTCTCGCACTCCAGCCGCGCGGTCACCGTGTCGCCCGCCCTGCTCGCCTCCCTGGAGGAGGACGCGGTGCAGCTCCCGGGCGCCGCCGTCCTACGGCGCCCGCACCGCACGTTCGAGCCGCTGCGCTCCAAGCTCGGGTTCGTCGAACGGCGGCTGGCCAACACGCTGGGCGGGGACGGCGCCGGGCGCGAGGGCACGTACGCCGGCCCGGACGAGCTGCGGGCCGACCTCGAGCTGGTGCGGGACTGCCTGGGGTCCGCCCACGTCGCCCACGGCGCGATCCGCCGGCTGCTGCGCCAGGTCGACCTCTTCGGCTTCCACCTCGCGTCGCTGGACGTGCGCCAGGGCGCGGACGTCGTCCAGGAGGCGGTCGCCGCACTGCTCCCCGGGTACGACGGCGCGGCCGAGCCGGAGCGCCAGGCCCTGCTCGGCCTGGCGCTGGGCGAGGACCGCCACGGGCTCGAGCACGTCCCGGAGGGGACCGCCGGGGAGTTCCTGCGCGTGCTCGACACGATGGCGCTCGCCGGTCGCGCCTACGGGCCACGCGGCGTGCCGGTCATCGTCCTGTCGATGAGCCGCCGGCCGTCCGACGTGCTCGCCGCGCTGTGGCTGACCCGCCGCGCCGGGCTGCGGGACGAGCGCGCGGTGCGGATCGTCCCCCTGTTCGAGACGCTCGCCGACCTCGATGCCTCCGAGGCGACGATGGCCGCGCTGTACGCCGATCCCGCCTACCGCGCCCACCTCGACGGGCTCGGCGGCCGGCAGACGGTGATGATCGGCTACTCCGACTCGGGCAAGGACAGCGGCGCGGTCGCCAGCCAGTGGGGGCTCTACCGCGCGCAGGAGCGGCTGGCCGCTCAGGCCGCGGCGGCCGGCGTCGAGCTGGAGCTGTTCCACGGGCGTGGCGGCTCCCCGTCCCGCGGCGGGGGCCGGGCCCACCAGGCGATCCTCGCCCAGCCGCGCGGGGCGCTCGCGGGCGGGCGGATCCGCATCACCGAGCAGGGCGAGACGATCTCCGAGCGCTACAGCGACCCGGAGCTGGCCCAACGGTCGCTCGAGCAGACGGTGTCGGCGGTGGTGCTCGCCGCGCATCTGCCCCCGGCCCCGATCGAGGAGCGCTGGCGCACGGCGATGGATGCGCTGGCGGAGCGCTCCCGCGCGCACTACCGCGGCCTGGTCTACGAGGATCCCGACTTCAACCGCTTCTGCGTCCAGATCACCCCGCTGGCCGAGCTGGCGGACCTCAACATCGGCTCGCGCCCGCCCAAGCGGGGCGGCGACGCCGGCGTGGAGTCGCTGCGGGCCATCCCCTGGGTCTTCGCGTGGACGCAGAACCGCATCCTGCTCACCTCCTGGTTCGGGGCGGGCACGGCGCTGGCCGCCGGGGACCTGGAGCTGCAGCGGGAGATGCTCGCGCGGTGGCCGTTCTTCCGGGGCCTCGTGTCCACGCTGGAGATGGCGCTGTTCAAGACCGACCTGGGCGTCGCGGAGCAGTACCTGCGGCTCGTCGACGAGGACCTGCGCGAGCGGTGCTGGGCGATCGTCGCCTCGGAGTACGAGCGGGTCGTCGACCGGGTGCTGGCCATCACGGGGAGCACCCGGCTGCTCGACGGCAGCCCCGCGCTGCAGCGCCGGCTCGATCACCGCAACCCGTGGGTCGACCCGCTGTCGCACCTGCAGGTCGAGCTGCTGGCCCGGGTGCGCGCGGGCCGCGATGCCCGGGACCCGCTGCTGGCGTCCATCGCCGGCATCGCCTCGGGCCTGCGCAACACGGGGTGAGGATCAGCCTCGCCGAGGGTCACCTTTGTCCGCCATACCCGGCAGAAGGTGACCGTCAGGGCCGGGGGCGAGCGGCGATCTCTCCCAGCGCCCGCCAGAACCCGCGGGCCGGGCCGCTCAGCGCCGGCCGGCGGCGGCTGATCGCCTTGAGGTCGCGGTGCAGGTCGACGCCGCGCACCGGCAGCCGGCACAGCGTGCCCGCGCGCACCTCGTCCTCCACCGCCAGCTCGGAGAGCAGCGCGAACGCCCCGGGCACGTCGAGCAGCGCCCGCTTGATGCTCTGGTTGCTCGTGGTCTCCATGGTCGGGCTGAGCGCGATGCCGATCCCGGCCAGGCCGGCCGCCGCCACCGAGCGGTTGCCCGAGCCCAGCTCGCGGGTGACGTAGGGGTTGCCAGGCGCGGTGAGCGCGCCGGCCGGCACGCCGCGGCGGCCGGCCCACGGGTGCCCCGGGGCGACGACGGCGACGATCTCGTCCCGCTGGAGGGTGAGGGCCTGGAGCCCGTCGAGCGCGTCGACGCCCTCCACGAAGCCGATCTCCGCCCGGCCCTCCCGGATGTCCGCCACGACCGAGGCGGAGTTGGAGATGTGCACGCGGGCCTGGACGTCGGGCTGCACGGCGCGGAACGCGGCCAGCCAGCCGGGGACGAGGAACTCGCCGGTCGTCTGGCTGGCGCTGAGCGAGAGCCGCACGGCCGAGCCGGCGCGGAGCTGGTCGAGGGCGACGGCCGCGTGGGTGAGCGCGTCGAGGGCCCGGCGCGCCTCGGGGTAGAGGACGCCGCCCGCCTCGGTCGGCTTGACGCCGAAGCGGCCGCGCTCCAGCAGCGTCAGCTCGACCCGCCGCTCCAGCCGCTGGATGCGCTTGGTCGCCGCGGACTGCGTCAGGGCCAGGGCGTCGGCGGCGCCCCGCACGCTGCCGAGCTCGACGGCGGCGGCGAACGCCGCGAGGTCTGCCGCGGAAAGGGGGTCGGACCGCCAGCGGTCGTCGGGCATGGGGTCAGCATAGCCCTCGCCCATTCCCATTGGGAATGCATGCGGGCGAGGGGTCGGGGGCAGGGGCGGTCACGCCGCCGCGATCGACGTCACGCCTCCGGCTCGGCGGGCCTACCGGTGTCACCGGACGTGCCCCGAGCACGCTCGCGAATCCACCGCCACGCCTTCGCCCCGATCCAGTCCTCGTCCTCCAGCGCGCCCAGCCCGCCGGCCACCGCAACGAGCGCGTCGAACTCCCGCTTCGTCGCATCGCTCGCCCGGAGCAGCATCAGTGAGGGATCCTTGCGGGCGCTCCGGGCCAGCAGCATGCGATGACGACCCTCGGGCCGACGCAGCGCCTGGCGGAGAACGTGCAACGCAAACCGCAGGCGCTCCTCGTCGACGGCCTCCACCTCGTCCGGCTCGATCGCGTTTCGCCCGTCCCAGGTCGTGGAGGCGAGCAGACACGCGAGGTTGTACAGCCCTCGGTAGGACAGCGCGTCGTGGTCGCGCGCGTATCGGTCGACGACCTCCCGGACCAGCTCACGCTGCCCCCCACGCACCGCACGATGGCCCGTGATCGCCAGGTTCAGGCACGGCACGACGGTCCCGTCGAGGAATCGTTCGAGCCGCCGGTCCTGGGAGCTGAGATCGCGCCGGAACCCCAGGCGCTGCCACCGTCGCCGGTTGCGAGCCTCCTGCCATGCGAGCACCGTGAGGGCGAGATCGCGTGTTTCGCGCCCGAGGCCCTCCACGGAGAGCGAGTCCGGTGCTCCTATCTCCATCCCGTCGATCTCGGCGTTGACCTGCTGTGCGACCAAGAGGTACGCCAGCCGGTAGGCGTTGGGATCGAAGGCCCACGGCGCCGCTCGGCGAGGGTCCTCCTGCCCGTCGGACCAGTCCACCACGCGATGCCACAGCGTCGTGATCCAATCGGCCAGCCCCCGCCAGAGGCGGGGGAGCCACCAGTCCGGCACGGTCCGCGACGTCCGGGCGCGCGCATCCTCCTCGAGTGCCTGCAACGTCTCCGCGGTGAGCCGCACGGCTCGGACCCGCGCGTCGGGATCATCGGCGCCTCGCACCTCGAACCGGTTGAGGTTGATCCGCGCCGTCCAGTTGCGGCGGTCGAGGCTGAAGGCGTCGGCGAACGCGGCCCGTGCCAACTCCGACTCGCCGTCACCTTCCAGGTCGATCGCCTTTCGCGTCAGCGCGTACGACTCGGCGGCCCCACCCGCGAGCGGCTGACGCAACAGGGCGTAGGCCACCTCGTACTGCACCCACACCGCGGCCGCATCCGCCAGGCGCAGGTAGTCGTCCCCGGTCGCCTGGTCTCCGGCGAGCGGCCCCTGCAGCCGCGTCGCCCCCCGGATCACGCCGTCGATCTCCAGCACGACGGTGATCCCGACGCCGTTCGGGCCCGGGGGCTCCAGCGTCCCGTTGACCGAGAACCGGGTCACCGGCAGCAGCGCGACGACGAAGTCGAGGATCGCGGTGACCGCCTTCGTATGGTCGGATATGCCTCCGGCCGCGTCCAGGGCCCGCTGCACCCGCCCGTCACCGGACACCTGGGCCACGAAACGCTCCGTCGTCCCGGCCAGGTCCATGTCGTAGTCGTCGGCCTGGGTGAGGGCCTGGTCCTGCATCTGCTGCAGGTGCTGCTTCATGCGCGCCGTGACCGCCGCGCCCACCTCGACGCCGCTCCCCTTATCGTCGAGTGCAGTGATCGCGAAGCGGGGGCTCAGGATCGTACGCGCCCAGGGCAGCGCATGGATGAACCGTCGCAGGACCGGCACGTGCCCGAGCAGCAGGACGACCACGCCGATGAGGGCGAGGATGGCGAGGACCTCCACCGCGGCCGTGGCCGCCTTGATGGCGTCGTCGATCCCGTCTTCGAGATCGTCGCGCACGCCGCCGGCGCCGCCGCCGGCGTCGACGCCCTCCTTCGCGCACGCTGCGTTCGGGTTCTCCTTCAGCGCATCCCGGTAGGCGGTCAGCGCGGTGGCCTCATCTCCGGCCTCGGCGAAGGCATCTCCGCGGACGCACAGCGCCTCTACCTTCTCGATGGCGGCAAGGCCCCCCGTCGCGCAGGATGCGCCCTGGGCCGCAAGCTCCTCGTACTTCCTGCGCGCGGCGAGGAAGTCCCCGTCGGAGGCCTCCTTGTCGGCCCCGACGCACGGCTGCGGGTCAACGAGCTTCTTGGCGTTGATCTCTTTCAGCCCGTCGATGGCGCACGTGAGCGTCGGGTCCGCCTCCAGGACGCGGAGGTACTCCTTGCGGGCGAGCGCCCGCTCTCCCCCCTCCTTCAGCCTCACGGCCAGCTCGCACTCGTCATGGAGTGGAGCGGCGCGCGTCGTCTCCGTGGTGTTCGTGGGCGTGGTCGGCGTGGGCGGCGTAGGGGTGGTCGAGGTGGGCGTGGTCGGCGTCGTCGAGGCGGGCGTGGTCGACGTCCGCGTCGGCGCCGCGACCGTCGTGAGCGTGGGCGCCATCAGCGTGGGCGTCAGCGCAGTCCGAATGCCGGCAGCGTTGGCGTCCGCGATCGAGCAGGTGACGACGAGCCCGCACACGGCAACGAGCACGGCGCTCCCGAGCCGGCGCGCCCATACGGCGGGCGCGGTCGATCGCTGATGAGAAGTCACGGGTCCCCTGGCGGATGAAGGGCTGGACCGCAGTTCGCACACACTAACGGCCACGAGACCCGTGGGGTAGAAATTTGACATACCTATATTGACTTATATAAGCTGTGCATGATATATTGCCCGCCGTGCACGCCTTCGACGTCCTGGGAGACCCGGTCCGGCGCCGGATCCTCGAGCTGCTCGCCGACGGCGAGCGCGCGTCAGGTGCGGTGACCGCGGTCATCCAGGAGGAGTTCGGCATCTCCCAGCCCGCCGTCTCCCAGCACCTGCGGGTCCTGCGCGAGCACGGCTTCGCCACCGTCCGGGCCGAGGGCGCGCGCCGGCTCTACGCCGTCGACCCGACCCCGCTGCGCGACGTCGACGGCTGGCTCGACCGCTTCCGCACCTTCTGGACCCCGCCGCTGCTCGCCCTGGAGACGGAGATCGCCCGCGGGAAGCGCGACCGCCGGCCCTCCACCGCCAAGACCAACCCCCCCACCAAGAAGAGGACCTCTCGATGATCGACGTGACCGAGCAGATCAACGCCGTGCGCCGCGAGGTCGGCGGGCGCACCCTCGACGCCGGTGAGGCCCGCGTCGTCACGGTCAGCCAGCGCTACGCCACCACGCCGGACGACCTGTGGGACGCCTGCACGAGCGCCGAGCGGATCCCCCGCTGGTTCCTGCCGATCACCGGTGACCTGGAGCTCGGCGGCCGCTACCAGCTGCAGGGCAACGCGGGCGGGACGATCGAGCGCTGCGACCCGCTCCGCTCCTTCGCGGCGACCTGGGAGTACGGCGGCGGCACGACGTGGATCGAGGTGACCGTCGCCGCCGAGGACGACGGCGCGCGGCTGATCCTGGAGCACATCGCCCCGATCGACCACGCCGACGAGCGGTGGGCCGAGTTCGGGCCCGGCGCGGTCGGCATCGGCTGGGACATGGGCCTCGTCGGCCTCGCGATCCACCTGGCCACCGGCGCGGCGGTGGCGCAGGAGGAGGGCATGGCCTGGGCCGCCTCGGACGAGGGACACCGCTTCATCGCGCTGAGCAGCGACGGCTGGCGCGCGGCGGACGTCGCGGCGGGCGCGGACCCGGAGCGGGCCCGCGCCGCCGCCGACCGCACCACCGCCGCCTACACCGGGGGCTGATCGGGCCGAGCCGGACGACGCGCCGAGCCCCACCTCGATCCCGCTGGGCGGGATCGAGGTGGGGCTCGGCGACGGATGCGGGCGACTCCCGGGCCCGACTAGGATCGTTCCCGTGGTCGCCAAGTTCCCCCAGGCCCGGCCGTCGGCGGGCATGTACGAGTCCTTCTACCTGCGCGCTGTGTCCCCGGACGCACCGCTCGGGATCTGGCTGCGCTACACCGTCGACAAGCGGCCGGGGCAGGCGCCGCGCGGCTCCCTGTGGGCCACGGTGTTCGACGGCGCGAGCGCCGGCCCGCCCGTGGCCGCGAAGGAGACGACCGACGCACTGACCGTCCCGGCCGGCGGCTGGATCGCCATCGGCGACGCGACGTTCGGGCCGGCCGCGGCCGAGGGCGCGTGCGGCCCGATCTCCTGGTCGCTGCGCCACGCGCCGCGCGCCCCGGAGCTGCGCCACCTGCCCCACGCGGCGCTCTACCGCGCACCGCTGCCCCGCACCAAGCTGACGAGCCCCGCGCCGTCCGCGACGTTCGAGGGCACCGTGCGCGTGGGCGACCGCGTCATCGACCTCGACGGCTGGTCGGGCATGGTCGGCCACAACTGGGGGGCGGAGCACGCCGAGCGCTGGATCTGGCTGCACGGCGTGGACTTCGCGGAGGACCCGTCGGCGTGGATCGACGTCGCGCTGGGCCGCATCGTGGTCGCCGGGCGCACGACGCCGTGGATCGCCAACGGGGCGATCTCCCTGCACGGCGAGACCCGTCCGCTGGGCGGCCTGCTGGCCCGCGGCACGCGGGTGCGGGAGGACGTCGGCCACTGCGCGCTGGACCTGCCGGGCCCCGGTGGCCTGATGGTGCACGCCACGGTCTCCGCCCCACGGGCCCACACCGTCGGCTGGCGCTACGACGACCCCGACGGCGGCGAGCACGACGTGGCCAACTGCTCCATCGCCTCCCTCGTCCTGCGCCTGCACGACCCGGCCGGCACGGGTCGCGCCCTCCGCACGGCCCACGGCGCGGCCTACGAGCTGGGGATGCGCGAGCAGGACCACGGCGTGCCGCTGACCCCCGTCACCTGAATCCGCGCCCCGAGGGTCATCTTTTGCCGCGATACGCGGCATTTGGTGACCCTCGGCGGCGGGGCTGGACGTGGAACGCCGGGCTAGCCGATCCCCACCCGGCGGTCGCGGGGCGTCGCCGCGCCCTCCCGGTCGGTGATGACGCGGTCGATCATCCCGTAGTCGCGGGCCTGCTCGGCGCTGAAGAAGCGGTCGCGCTCCATGTCCTCGTTGATCCGGGCCGGCGACTGCCCGGTGTGCTTGGCGTAGATCTCCTCGAGGTGCTCGCGCAGGTACAGCGCCTCGCGGGCGTGGATCTCGATGTCGGTCGACTGCCCCTGGAAGCCGCCGCTGGGCTGGTGGATGAGGATCCGCGAGTTGGGCAGGGCCATCCGCTTGCCGGGCGCGCCGCCGGCGAGGACGAGCGAGCCGCCGGACATGGCGATCCCGCAGCAGATCGTCGTCACGTCCGGCCGCACGAACTGCATCGCGTCGTAGATCGCCAGCGACGCGTAGACCGAGCCGCCCGGGGAGTTGATGTAGAGGGCGATGTCCTTGTCGGGATCGTCGGCCTCGAGGTGGACGAGCTGGGCGACGATCAGGTTCGCCACGTCGTCGTCGATCGCCGTGCCGAGGAACACGACGCGGTCGTTGAGCAGGCGGGAGTAGATGTCGAACGAGCGCTCGCCGCGGGCGCTCTGCTCCACCACCATCGGGATGAGGGGCACGTCGGTCCTCCGTCGTCGTCAGATGCGCAACCTTATGGTTGCCTGTTCGAAGACGCTAGCATATGCGCAACCCAACGGTTGCATCTTGGAGGTGCGCATGAGTGCCGACGTGGAGCAGGACGACGTGGTGCGGCGGGAGATCGAGCTCGACGGCGATCGCGAGCGCGTGTGGGCGCACGTCGCCGACCCGGCCGAGCTGGCGACGTGGCTGGCCGACGAGGTCGCCCTCGACGTGCTCGAGCCCGGCGCGGAGGGCCTGCTGCGCACCGGGGACACGCTGCGCGAGGTCATCGTGGACGAGGTCGAGCCCGCCCGCCGGCTCGCGCTGCGCTGGCGCACCCTCCCCGACGGCGAGGAGCGGCTGGTCGAGCTGACGCTGCACGACGTGCCGCCGGCGGACGGCGACGGGGCCGGGGACGACGCCTGCGCCCCGCCCCGCACGCGCCTGGTCGTGGTGGAGCTGCCCTGGGCCGCGGTGCACGCCGTCGGCCCCGCCGTGCAGACCGGCCTGCCGTCCTGGGGCCCGACGATGCTGGCGGCCTGATGCCGATGGCCGACGACGCGGTCGCCGGAGCGGTGTTCTCCGCTCTCGCCGACCCCACCCGGCGGCACGTGGTCCGCGCGCTGGCCGCCCAGCCGCGTGTGACGGCGTCGGCGCTGGCCGCCGACCTGCCGATCTCCCGCCAGGCCGTGGCCAAGCACCTCGCCGCGCTGCGCGACGCCGGCCTGGCCGTCGCGGAGCCGGCCGGACGGGAGACGCACTACCGCCTCACCCCCGCCCCGCTGGCCGACGCCATGCGCTGGATCGCCACCGCCGGCGGCGAGTGGGACGAGCGGCTCGGACGGCTGGAGCGGCGCCTGGCCGAGGACGACCGATGAGCGTCGTCAGGATCCTCGCGACGAGCGGTGCGCTGCTCGTCGCGCTCGCCCTCGCGGGATGCGGCGACGACGACGGCGCCCGTCCGGATCGCACCGCGACGACGACCTCGACGGCGTCCGCCCTCCCCTGCCGGCCCGCCGTCGCCTTCGGCGTGATCCCCGTCTGGGCCCGCTCGGGCTTCTCCGAGCGGGTTCCGCGCATGCACCGGGCGGTCGGCCGCCGGGGCCGCATCGCCGCCCTCGTCTTCGGCTACCCGCTGCAAGCCCTCCCCGGCCCGGGCCGCAGCAACAAGATCCTGTGGGTGCCCCGGGTGCGACCTCCCGCGGGCTCGAAGCTGCGGGTCAGCGCCCAGCGGATGACCGGCGCCACCGTGGTCGGCCGCCCGGTCGTGCGGGTCGTGGACCCGGGCCCGTCCACCGTCGACGTGCCCACGGCGGGCTGCTGGCGCCTGTCGCTCACCTGGCCCGGCGGGGCCGATCAGCTCGACGTGGAGTACGTGCCGGGCTGATCGACAGGCCGGCGGTCATCAAATGCCGCCATGGGCGGCATTTGGTGACCCTCAGGGCCTGGCTGGCTGGCATGGCACGGCACGGCGGGACGACGCGCCACTGCGGCGCGCCGCCCCCGTCCGCCGTGCGGACCTGCTTCGCGGACGATCTAGAGGATGCAGACCGTCCCGAGCGGGATGCCCAGGACCGTCAGGTTGCAGAGCCCCGACACGTTGTGGACCAGCCCGGCCGCCGCGTTCCCGACCGTGGTCTCCAGCGCGCCCGTGCGGGTGATGACCCCGGCCACGCTGGTGCCCAGCGTGCTCACGGTGCCCGCCAGCGTGCCGACCTGGGACAGCGCGGAGTTGGCCGTCGTCGTCACCGCGGCGAGCTGCCCGGCCTGGGTCGTGAGCTGGCTGCCGAGCGCAGCGACGCCGGTGGTCGCGTTGTTGACGGTGCCCGCCAGGGTCGACACCTGGGTGCCGAGGCCGTTGACCGTGGTCTGGAGCGAGCCGGCCAGGGCCGCGGCGCCGTTGGCGGTGGTCGTCACCGCGCCGACCGCGGTGTCGATCGTGCCCACCGTGGCGTTCAGCGCGGCCAGCTGCGCCTGGAGGCCGCTGTCGACGATGCCGGCCGCGTCGAGCGCGTCGGACAGGTCGGTCAGCCGGGCCAGGACGCCCGTGGCGGGGTCGTTGAGCAGGCCCTCCACGCCGGCGAGGCGATCCAGCGCGCCGCCGGGGCCGCTGACCGCCCCCGTCAGCCCCGTCACCTTGGTGACGAGGCCCGTCGACGCGTCGTTGATCTGGGTGTTCAACGAGGAGACCGCCGACAGCGCGGAGTTGGCCGTGGTCGTCACCGTGGCCAGGCTGGCCGCGTTGGCCGCCAGGTCGGTGGTCAGCGTCCCGACCTTCGTGACGAGCCCCGTGACCGGATCGGTGATCGTCGTCTCCAGTCCGCCGATCCGCCCGAGCGCACCGTCCACCGTGTCGTCCAGCCCGTCGAGCCGGGCGAGCACCCCCGTCGTCGCGCCGTTGACCGCGTCGTCCAGGCCATCGAGCCGGCCCACGAGGCCGGTCGTCGGGTCGGTGACCAGGGCCTTCAGCGCGTCGAAGTCGTCCTGCAGCGTGGCGCTGAGCCCGAGGTCGTCCAGGCTGTCCTGCAGCCCGTCGAGCTGCGACTGCAGCCCGCCCGTCGTGCTCGTCACCGTCGTCGTCAGCGCGTCCAGACGCCCGGCCAGCCCCGTCGTCGGGTCGGTGACCAGCGTGGTCAGCGCCCCCAGGCGGTCCAGGACGCCGGTCGACGGATCGCTGAGCAGGCCGCTGATCGCCCCGACCTGGCCGGTGAGCGTCGACAGCGACGACGTCAGCGTATTGACCTTCGTCACCAGCCCCGTGGTCGGGTTGGTCACCGTGTCGGTGAGGTCGGTCACCTTCCCCATCAGGCTGCCCGGGCCGGTCAGCACCGTGTCGGTGAGGGTGCCCAGGTTCCCGGTGACCGTGGCGAGGTTGCCGCTCAGCGTGCCGACCGTGCCGGTGAGGGTGCCGAGGCCCGCCTGCACGGTGCCGAGTTGGTTGGTGAGGTTGGTGACCGTGGTCTGCAGGCCGAGCAGGCTCGTGAGGTCGCCGTTGGTGATCGAGCCCAGGACGCCCTGGATGTTCAGGACGCTGCCCGCCAGGTTGGTGACCTGGGTGACGAGCCCGCCGAGCTGACCCTGGACGGCCAGCACCTGCGCGATCACGCCGTTGAGGTCGGCGCGCAGCGCGTCGACCCCCGACTCCAGAGAGAGGATCCGCCCCAGGGCCGTGGTCAGCGAAGCCTTCAGCCCGCCCACGTCGGAGTCGAGCAGGTCGATCCGGGCGTTCAGGTCGACCTTCGCCGCGTCGAGGGCGAGCGACAGCGAGGCGATCGAGCCCTGCATGCCGGTGAAGTCGCTGCGCAGGCCGTTGAGGTCGACGCGCACCGCGGCGATCAGGGCCCGGAGCTGGGCCAGGTCGGCGCTGTTCTGCCCCTGGTACGTGGTGACGAACGTGGCGAGCGCCTGCAGGTCCGTCTGCGTCTTGGCGAGCTGGGCGGCCAGCTCCTCGGTGGAGAGGAACGGGCTGCGGACGGTGACGACGAACGCGCCGTCGGCCGCGACCATGCGGGGGAAGGCGGACTTGCGCATCGCCGACGTCATCTTCGCGGCGAGCCGGAAGTGGTCGCCGGAGCGGAGCCCGCCGGCGGCCACCGTGCCCTCCTTGCCCGGCACGCGGATCTTGCCGGTGCGGGACACCGTGACGATGCCGACGGGCGAGCGCAGCTTGGCGGCGCGGGTCGTGGCCCGCGAGAACATCACGGGGACGCCGGAGGTCGAGGCGGACGCCGAGTAGGCGGAGCCGGTGACCGTGCCGCGGAGCGTCACGGTCTTGGCCGCCTTGGCCTTGGACTTCGCCTTGTGGGGGGCGGCCGCGTGGACGGCGGGGACGGCCGCGAAAGACGTTGCGAGGATGGACAGGACGACGAGCAGGCACCGCATCGAGAACCCCTCTCCAGGGCTGGCGAACAGTTCGGAGGCCGTCGTCGTCGAATGCCCCGACACCGGCGGGACGATCCTCCTGTTGCCCGAGAAACATACGCACTTCCTCGTGCGTTGTGTTGCATTTGGCGCGTCACGCACCGCCGACGTGTTCAAATATAACCCGCATCAGTCTGTGTGCGACGAGACGTCGCATTACTGTCACATCCCGCTCGTGGTGCGGGATCACCGCCCCCGGTTGGCGACCGAAAGTCGGAAGCGGTACCGCCCGTTGTCGGAGCGCACCCCGGCCGGGCCGTCGAGGCCCTGGGCCAGGCCGGCAGGAACCCGTTGGACGAGCACCGTGTCCCCATCGGCGACGACCGTCACGACCAGCGTGCCGTCCCCCCGGACCCGCGTGCGCACCTCCAGGCGGTGATCGGCCGTGTCGGTGGCGGCGGGGTCCCCCGGCCGCGGCACGCGGGCGATGTCGACGTACCCGCGGTTCCCACACTGAGCTGACGTCGTCTGCCCCGGGTTGCGCTTGGCCGACACCACGATGGAACGTTCCGGGAACTGGCGCCACATGACGTAGACGAGGTTGCACGGATCGCCGGCGCGGAGCTTGAGGCCGATCTGCCGTCGCACCTCGCCCGAGCCGAGCGGTGCGGTCTGGGCGCTCGGCCCGCGGAGGCGGAAGCGCAGCAGCGCCGAGGCGGCGTGCCGGCCCCGATCGCGCTCGACCGCGCGCATCCCGGGGCTGGCGGTCTGGAGCGCGCCCGAGCCCAGCGTGGCGATCGATCCGCTCGTGACGTCGAGCGTGGACGCCGGCACCGGCGTCCACGCACGCGCGACCGCCGGGACGAGGACGGGGACGGCGAGCGCGGCGAGCGCGAGGATCGAGGGAAGGGCGGCGCGGGGAGCGATGAGCATGACGGCCTCCGGAGGTGGGAGTGGGCGGGCCTCCATCGTGCGCCCCGCCCGGTCCCCCGTCGCGCGCGTCGCCGACGTCCGGGGCGTCGGGTCCGCGACACAGGGGCGCGGCGCCGGTCCCCGGTACGCTCGGTCCATGGAGTCCATTGCCCCCGGCGAGCTCGTGACGCTGTCCACCACCGGCGCGCCGCTCGACGGCATCGTCGTCGACCTGCCCAGCGCGACCAAGGCCGTCGTCGCCGTCGTCGACCGCAAGCGCGGCCCGGTGCTGCGCACGGTCGACCGGCAGACGCTGTCCGAGCGTGCCGAGCCCGGCGCCGACGACCGAGCCCTGCAGCTGCTGATCCGCCGCACCCCGTCGGCCGTGAAGGCCAAGGCGCGCGGCGGCGCGAACGCCAGTTCGAGCCGCGACGCCCACACCCGCGCCGCGATGCACCGCACCACCGGCAAGTAGCGCGCGGGGCCGGACGTCCGTACGCGACGCTCGCCGGGCGAACACGCCGTACGGAGGCTCGTGGGACAGCGTATGGACGACCTGTGTACGAGGTGGCCCTCCCCTCCCGTTCCGGGTACGATCGCGTCCATGTCCCGCGCGTTGCCCGCCGCCCTCGCCGTCGCCGCACTGCTCCTCGCCGCGCCCGGCGTGGCCGCCGCCCAGGACGAGCCCGACACCCTGACCCCGGAGGGCCCGGCCACCGTGTCGAGCGTCTGGCGGGGGGCCGTGACCACCGAGGGACGCGGCCCCGAGGTCCTCACCGGGGTGCGCGTCACCGTCGGCCCTGGCGGCCGTGGTGGGCCGATCCGCCTGCGCGTCACCAGCGGGCTGGATCCCGACCGCGCCACGCAGCTCGGTCCGTGGGTCGATCTGCCGGCCGAGCCCGGCGTCTACGCCTTCCCCGCCCCCGCGCTGCGCTGGGACTACCGCGGCGGGGTCATCGCGATCGACCAGCAGCTCGGCGGCCACGCCATCGTGCGGACGTCGGCGTGCACCCCCGAGCGGGGCCAGCACGGCGACGTGTGCCAGCTCGTCTCCCTCGACGTGTTCCACGACCTGGCGGACGGCGACTCCGGCGCCGGGACCGACACCGCCCCACCGGAGCGCCGCGCGGGCCAGCAGCTCGCCGTGACCGGCGTGTTCACGGGCGACCGGGACCGCGACCGGGTGCCGGACGCGGAGGACCGCACCGACCTGCGCCTCACCGCGACGCGGACGTTCGCCGCCGACGGGTCGAGCACGATCCGCGCGACGATCGCCAACGTCGGGCCGCGCACCGCCGACCTGCCCATCCTGGCCACCGACGCCGGGCTGCGCCGGGAGGCCTGGAGCCCCGCCTGCCGGACCGAGGAGCCCACGCCCGGCCTCGGCGGCTCCTTCCCGCTCGGGGTCCAGGCGTGGGACACCGTGAGCTGGTGCCCGCTGGACGCGCTGGCGCCCGGCGCCTCCGTCACCCTCGCCGGCGCCCTCTCGTCCGCCATGGCGTACGAGCGGGTCACGGTCAACGCCTCCGGGGACGGCGAGGACCTCACTCCCGCCGACAACCTGGTGCGGCTGGCCGCGCAATCCCCCGTCGAAGGCCGCCCGGCCGTCGTCCTGCGCACCCCCGGGCGGCAACGCATCGGCCGCCACGGCCTGCGCGTCGCGGTGCAGACGCGCCAGGCCGGCACCCTGCGGGTGACGGTGCGGATCGGCGCGCTCCGCACCGCCCGCGTGGTGGGCGTCGGGACGGGCTCCCACCGCCGCACGCTGACGTTCCGCCCGCGGCTGAAGGGCACGCGCGCCCGCACGGCCACGATCACGGCCCGGCTCACCGCCCGCGACGGCACCGTCACGCGGACGTCGAGCCGCATGGCCGTCTCCCGCTGACCCGGGAGACCACCCGTCCCGCCCGACGATGACGCAGGTATGCGCGTACAGCGCGCATACCTGCGTCATCGTTCGGCGGGTCGTCATAGTTCCCGGGGTGGACGAGCGTCGCGACATCGAGGACCGGGCCGACGTCGAGCGGCTGGTCCGCGCGTTCTACGGTCGCGCCCTGACCGATCCCATCATCGGCTTCCTGTTCGTGGACGTGGCCAAGCTCGACCTCGAGGAGCACGTCCCGGTGATCGCGTCGTTCTGGGAGACGATCCTGCTCGGCGCGCAGACCTACTCGGGCGGCGCCTTCGCCGTCCACGCGAGCCTCAACCGCCTGGCCCCCCTGCGGCCCGGGCACTTCGCCCGCTGGCTGGCGCTGTGGGACGCGACGGTGGACGAGCTGTTCACCGGCGAACGGGCCGAGCTGGCCAAGGCCCACGCCCACCGCGTGGCCGGCGCGTTCTCCCGCCGGCTGCAGGGCCTCACGGAGGAGCCGCCCGCCGGCCTGCCCCCGGGCGGGCTGCCGATCACCACCTGGCGCGGCTGACCGCGGCGCCGAGTGGCGCCTTTCGCGTCATATCGACCACGAAGGTGACGCTCGGCGACTGGGCTGTGGCGGTCAGGCCGACCCGAACTGCACGCACAACGCGCACACGTCGTCCGGGTTGACGTCGCCGGGCGCCAGCGCACCGACGAGCCCGTCCACGAACGGCTGCGGCGGCTCCAGGCGCCACTCCGAGATCTCGACCACGAGCCGCTCGATGCCCCGGTCCAGCGGCTCGCCCCGCCGCTCGACGAGCCCGTCGGTGTAGAGGAGCAGACGGGCCCCCGGGCCGAGCGTCAGCCGCCCGCTCACCGACCGCGGGACGTCGGGCGCGAAGCCGAGCGGCAGCGAACGCCCCTCCCACAGCACCTCGGGGTCGGCGCCCGGGGTCACCAGGATCGGCGGAGGATGCCCGGCGCACGCGTACCGCACGACCCCCGACTCCAGGTCGAGGTCAGCGTAGACCAGCGTGGCGAGGAGGGCGAGCGGGACCCCGGCCGCGAAGCCGTCGAGCCGGGCGAGGACCTCCGCCGGCCCGCCCAGTCCCGCGCCCGCCAGCGCCCGCGTGGCGCTGCGCAGCTGCCCCATCGCCGCGGCGGCCTGGATCCCGCGGCCGACGACGTCGCCCACCACGATCCCCACGCGGCGCCCGCCCTCCACGGGGAACGCGTCGTGCCAGTCGCCGCCCACCTCGAGCGCCTCGACGGCCGGGCGATAGTGGGCGCCGACCGCGATCCGCGGCTCGTCCAGCGGGAGGCTGGCGAGCATGCTCTGCTGCAGGATCGTGGCGACCTCGGCGGCCTCGCGCTCCAGCCGCTCGGCGCGCTCGCGCATGTCCCGCTCGCGGTTGCGGGCCAGCACCAGCTCCTGCTCGTAGCGCCGCCGGTCGGTCGCGTCGAAGATCGTCGTGCGGATCATCAGCGGCTCGCCGCCCTCCCCCCGCTTCAGCACGGCGTTGAGCAGGACGGGCAGCCGTGAGCCGTCGGCGCGACGCAGCTCCACCGCGATCTCCCGCACGCGGCCCTGCATCGCCAGCAGCGGCGCGTAGTGCGTCTCGTGGTAGATCCGGCCTCCGGCCGTGAGGAGATCCGCGAAGCGGCGCCCGCCCAACAGCTCCTCGGCGGTGTAGCCCGTCCAGGCCAGGAAGGTCCGGTTGACGCGCACGATCGTGCCGTCGGGCAGGGTCGAGAGGTACCCGCACGGCGCGTCCTCGTAGAGGTCCTCGGCCCGCTCGCGGAGCGCGTCACCCAGGGGAGTGCCGGTCGGTTCCCCGGCGAACGAATCGCTCATCGCGCCTACAGGAAGGAGCGAATCGCGGCGATCGTCGCCGCCGGCGCGCTCAGGTTCGGGCAGTGGCCGGTGGCGTCCAGGAGCACGTAGGCGCTGCCGGGGATCGCGGCGTGCACGTACTCGCCGACGGATTGCGGGGCGATGGCGTCCCGGGCGCACTGCAGCACCAGCGTCGGGACGCGCACCCCGGCCAGGTCCGTGCGGTTGTCGGAGCGGAACGTCGCCTCCGCGAACTGGCGGGCCACGTCGGGATCGGTGCGGCAGAAGCTGTTGGTCAGCTCCTCCCCCAGCTCGGGCCGGTCGGGGTTGCCCATGATCACGGGCGCCATCGCGCTCGACCACCCGAGGTAGTTGCTGTCCAGGGAGCCCAGCAGCTCGTCGATGTCGTCCGGGGTGAAGCCGCCCGCGTAGCCGTCGTCGTCGATGTAGCGTGGCGACGGGCCGACCATCACGAGCGCGCCGAACCGGTCCGGCTCGGCATCGGCGGCCAGCACCCCGATCATGGCGCTGACCGAGTGCCCGACGAACACGACGTCGTGCAGGTCCAGCTCCCGCAGGAGCTCCAGCAGGTCCTCGGCGTACGCGTCGAGCATGCCGTACCGCTCGAAGTCGTACGCGGTCAGGTCCGAGCCCCCCGCGCCGACGTGGTCGAACAGGACGATCCGGTGATCGTCCGCGAACGCCGGGGCGACGAACCGCCACATGTTCTGGTCGCAGCCGAAGCCGTGGGCGAAGACCATCGGACGCCCGTCGGGGAGACCGGAGAGCGTGACGTTGTTACGACGTATGACATCTGACGACACACGTTCACCCTACCCCCGGCGCGCAGATCCACGCACGGGCCGCCACGAGGATCCAGCCGATGTCCATCCTCGTCGTCTTCGCCAGCGGCCACGGGCACACCGGCCGGATCGCCGCCCGCATGGCCGAGGTCCTCGCCGCCGACGGCCTGCCCGCCGATCGACGAGCTCCTGGCCGAGACCGGCTGGACGCCCGACCTCGTCACGCCGATGGCCGGTGCGCTGCCGTACCGCGAGTACAACCGCTTCACCCCGCCCGCGACCTGAGGACGCCTGGGCGCTCGGGGCGGCCAAGGCGCCAGGCCGCCCGACGCCCGCTCAGTCGAGCGGATCCAGCGACGAGAGGCCCAGCACGTCGTTGCGGTGGGCGTGCGCCCAGTCGATCGGCACGTGCACGGCGACGGGCCGCGTCTCGGGGGCCGGCTCCCGCGGCGCCGGCGCGACGACGCCCAGCCCCTCCAGGTACGGGGCGAGGTAGCGGCTGGCGACCTTGGCCGGCGGCCACCACAACGGGTGCGCGTCCGACTCGCTGGAGGCGGTGCCGACCGGCCGGCGCAGGAACCGGTCCTCGCGCCCCGCGAGCAGGCGGCCGCGCAGCTCCAGCAGCGGCGGCTCGACGGTGACGTCGGCCCCCAGCGCCGCGGCCAGGCGCACCGCGACCGCGTCGGCCTGCTGGCAGGCCAGCCCGCCCTGCTTGATCGGCTGCTGGGTGGCGTCCCCCACCGCCCACACGTCGGGCAGGCCGGGCACGTGGCCCTCGGCGTCGACCGCGACGAACCCCTCGTCGTCGACCGGCAGCCCCGCCACGCCCGGCCCCCGCATGCGCGACAGCGCGACGATGCTGTCGACCACGAGCTCGCCCTCGATCCCCAGCTCGACGTGCCCGGCCCGCGGCACGTCGGGCGACACGGAGCCGTGGAACGTGATGCCGGCCGCGCGCAGCAGCTCCGCCACCGCGTCGCTCGCCTCGTGCCCGAAGACGGCGAGCGGCCGGGCCTCCGGGGTGACGACGTGCAGCCCGACGCCCTCGGGACTGGCGTTGGCCACCCGCTCGGCGGTCATCAGCGCCAGCTCGTAGAGCGGCAGCGGCCAGGTGACGCCCGCGGGGACGACGAACGCCACCGAGCGCGAGTAGCCCTGCTCGAGGTCGGCCACCACGCCGCTCAGCGCGTCGGCGTCGAACGGGTCGAAGGTCAGCGCGCGGTCGAACGCCGGGGCCGTGCGCGCGCCGGTGGCGAGCACCAGCGTGTCGTAGGCCAGCTCGTCGCCGCCGCCGCAGCGCACCACGTGCCGCGCGGCGTCGACCGCCTCCACGGTGTCCTGCCGCAGGACGCCTCCGTGCGCGGAGAGGACGTCCTGGAGCGACGCCGTCGGCGCGACGCCGCGGCCGAACGGCACCATCACCGACAGGGGCCGCAGCGAGAACGTGGGGCTCGGCGAGACGAGGGTCACGCGCACCCGGCCTGGGGCCAGGTCGTGGAGGGCGAGGACCAGCTCGAGCGCCGCGATGCCGCCGCCGGCGATCACGACGTGGTGCGGATCCGGCGCGGGGTCTCTCGGGGTCTGGCTCATGTCGCACGCTCCTGGGAAGGGGGTCCTGATCGTCGCACGCGCATCCGGCGGGCCCATCCGCAGCGCTCCCCGAGGGTCCCGCACATCTCCCCCGGCCGCCTCCGTAGTTCCCCCGGATGGCGGGCCGAACGCCCGGGAGAAGGATCCTGGACGTGACCGCTCTCGACCTCGCCCGCATCCAATTCGGCACGACGACGATCTTCCACTTCTTCTTCGTGCCCGTCTCCATCGGCCTGGCGTTCTTCGTCGCCGTGTGCCAGACCCTCCACCACCGCACGGGCAAGGACGTCTACGCCCGCCAGGTGCAGTTCTTCGGCAAGCTCTTCCTCATCTCGTTCGCCGTCGGCGTCGTGACGGGGATCATCCAGGAGTTCCAGTTCGGCATGAACTGGTCGCAGTACTCGCGCTTCGTCGGCGACATCTTCGGCGCGCCGCTCGCGATGGAGGGGCTCGCCGCCTTCTTCCTGGAGTCGACGTTCATCGGCCTGTGGATCTTCGGGCGGGACCGGCTGTCCCCCCGCCTGCACCTGATGACGATCTGGCTCGTGTCCGGCGGCACCGCGCTGTCGGCCTGGTTCATCATCGCCGCGAACTCGTGGATGCAGCACCCCGTCGGCTACAAGATGGAGGGCGGCAAGCCCAAGCTCGACGACATCGGGCAGGTGCTGTTCTCCTCCACCACGCTGTGGGCCTACGCCCACGTGCTGCTCGCCGCGCTGCTGACCGGCTCGCTGCTGGCCCTGTCCGTCGCCGCCTGGCAGCTGCGCAACCGGGGCGACCGAGCGCTGTTCGGCTCGGCCGTGAAGGTCGCGCTGCCGATGGTCTGCGTCGGGCTGATCGGCTCGTTCGTGATCGGCGACGGCCTGATGCGCAACATGGTCCGGTACCAGCCGATGAAGGTGGCGGCGGCCGAGGCGATGTTCGACACCGAGGCGCCCGCCCCGTTCAGCCTCTTCGCCACCGGCGACTTCACCCGCAACCCCGGCCACACCAACCGCGACCTCAAGGTCCCCCACGTCCTGTCGCTGCTCGCGACGCACTCGTGGAACGGCGAGGTCCAGGGCATCAACGACCTCAACGCCAAGTACCAGAAGCAGTACGGGCCCGGCGAGTACGCGCCCTTCGTGGCCGTCGTCTACTGGTCGTTCCGCGTGATGGTCTACACGTGGGGCGCGCTGGCCGCGTTCGCCGCGCTCGGCCTCCTGCTGTGGCGCCGCGGCAAGCTCGAGACGTCGCGCTGGTGGCTGAAGCTCGCCATCCTCGCCGGCGTCACCCCGTTCCTGATCAACACCGCCGGGTGGGTGATGACCGAGATGGGCCGTCAGCCGTGGATCGTGCAGGGGCTGCTCAAGACCTCTGACGCCGTCAGCCCGCGCGTCAGCACCGGCCAGGTGGTGACCACCCTCGTCGGCTTCGTGGCGCTGTTCACGGTCATCGGGGGGATCGCCCTGTGGCTGTTCCTGCGGGAGGCGCGCCACGACGTGACGCCGCCCGACCCGGACGACGAGGCCGCCGCCGGCGCGCCCGAAGACACCCTCTCCCTCGCGTACTAAGGATCGATCGTGGACGTCGACTACAGCTTCCTGCAGGCCCTCTGGTTCATCCTCATCGCGGTGCTCTGGCTCGGGTACTTCGTGCTCGAAGGGTTCGACTTCGGGGTGGGCATGCTCGTCCGCCGGCTCGGGCACGACGACGCCGACCGCCGGGCGATCATCCACAGCATCGGCCCCGTGTGGGACGGCAACGAGGTGTGGCTGATCACCGCGGGCGGCGCCACGTTCGCCGCCTTCCCCAACTGGTACGCGACGCTGTTCTCCGGGTTCTACCTCGCCCTCTTCCTCATCCTCGTCGCGCTGATCGTGCGCGGCGTCTCGTTCGAGTTCTGGGGCAAGTCCGACGACCGGCGCTGGCGCACCGGCTGGGAGTGGGCGATGGTCGGCTCCAGCTTCCTCGCCGCCCTGCTGTGGGGCGTGGCGTGGGCGAACATCGTCAAGGGCGTGCCGATCGACGCAGGTCAGGAGTTCACCGGCGACCTGTTCACGCTGCTGAACCCGTACGCGCTGCTCGGCGGCGTGACGACCGTGCTGCTGTTCCTCTCCCACGGGGCGATCTACCTGAACATGCGCACGGGCGGCGACCTGCCGGAGCGGGCCCGCGCCGTGGCCCGCTGGGCCTCCCCCGCCGCGGCCGTCACCGGCATCGCCTTCGTGGCGTGGACGGCGCTCGACGTGGCCGGGCAGGACGCCGTGGTGATCGCGTTGGCCGCCCTCACCGCCGGGCTGCTGGTGATCGCCGCGACCGCCGAGCTGCAGCGCCGGCCCGGCTGGGCGTTCGCCTACAGCGCCGGGGCCATCGCCGCGCTGTTCACCATGCTGTTCGTCGACCTGTTCCCCCAGGTGATGCCGTCCTCGACCAGCGCCGCGTTCGACCTGACGATCGCCAACACGTCGTCGTCGCCGTACACGCTGACCGTGATGACGGTGGTCGCCGTGGTCCTCGTCCCCGTGGTCGTGGGCTACCAGGCCTGGACGTACTGGGTCTTCCGCAAGCGCGTGTCCCCCGAGGACTTCGACCCGACCAAGCGCAACCCGCTGGACCTCATCAAGGCCTCCTCCGACGCGGACGCGCGGGCCTAGGCCGTGGCCTCCTCCCCCGACGGCGGCCGCGCCGCCGCCCGCGCCACCCAGCGCCGGCTGACGCGGATGGTCCGCGCCGCCCGGCTGCCGCTGGGCGGCGCGGTGGTGCTCGGCGTGCTCACCTCCGTGCTGGTCGTGGCCCAGGCCGCGCTGATCGCGGTCGTGGTGCCCCGGGCCTTCCTCGACGGCGACGGGCTGGACGCGCTGCGCGATCCGCTGATCGCGCTGGCCGCCGTGGTCGTCGCCCGCGCGCTGTGCGCGGGAGCGTTCGAGACGTCGGGCCGCATCGGCGCCCAGCGGGTGATGGGCGAGCTGCGCGAGCGGCTCGCCACCCACGTGCTCCGCGTGCGACCGACCGGCTCGCCCGACCGGCGCACCGGCGAGCTGGTGACCACCGCCGTGCAGGGCGTCGAGGCGCTGGAGGCGTGGTTCGCCCGCTACCTCCCCCAGGCGGTGCTCGCGGTCGCGGTGCCGATCGTCGTGCTCGCCTACGTGCTGCCGCGCGACCCGGCCGCGGGGCTGATCCTGCTGATCACCGTCCCCCTCGTGCCCGTGTTCATGATCCTCATCGGCCTGGCGGCCAAGGCCCAGACGGAGAGGCGCTGGACGACCCTGTCACGCCTCAGCGCCCACCTGCTCGACGTGATGCGCGGGCTGGAGACGCTGCGGGCCAACGACCGCGACCAAGCCCAGGTGGCGACGATGGAGCGGGCGGGCGACGCCTTCCGCCGCGAGACGATGGCCACGCTGCGCATCGCCTTCCTCAGCGCGCTCGTGCTGGAGCTGGTGGCGATGCTCGGCACCGCGCTGGTGGCCGCCACCGTCGGCGTGCAGCT
>Ga0247757_10000199_pt1 | contig 50038 bp, 43 predicted proteins | sample UWRJL126311R4_FD_180929 | JGI IMG/M metagenome (GOLD analysis project Ga0247757, IMG submission 180929) | Plant litter microbial communities from Arlington Agricultural Research Station in Wisconsin, United States - UWRJ-L126-311R-4 | ecosystem: Environmental > Terrestrial > Plant litter >... | reverse complement strand
GGATACGGGCGCGAGAGTCCATGGTTTTTTTTTTTTCTTGGGTGATGAAGTATGGGGTTATAGAAAGAGATGAAAGGTTTTGGAATAGAGTTCTAGCTTCGTTTAATGGGGTTGCTTATGAGGTTCCGCCGATAGCCATTGGATAAGTGGGGGTGGAATTGGGACGAAGGAGATGGGGTTGTAGAGGATTTTTTGGAGGCTTGATGTTCTCAATGGTTATCGTGATTTTTGATAGAAAACAAGGTGCTTCATAGGCCATGAGGATGAGTATGTGGTTGGGAGCACAGTTGCTGCGGGGTCTATCAAGTCTATCAATCGGATCGACCTTCCCCTTTAGGACTAGATTCAGGTGAAGCTATCAATTTAAGTACACACTATTGAAGTAGAATGTGTTTGAAACCCTAGATCAGTTTATTCCTTCTTGCAAGATTCCTTTTAGTGGCCCTGATTATCATCCAAAACTATCAGATTCAAAAAATTTCCGGTTCCTGGGTAAAGACCACGACATCCAGCAACACAAGCCATCACGTTGTCCTGCCAACGAAAGAAGAGATGATTTGCATCCCATAACTACATCTTCGCCCATTTTTCTCGCTAATCCTACTTAGTGAGCATTCCGTATGATTGATTTTGAGGCTCATATCTGCGGACGTAAGCTAGCAATTTGAACTTAAAATTAATCAAGCGGCTGCCATTGCAGCTATAAACCTCTTCCAACTATCTCCAAATGCATGATAGGCATCGGTTTTCCTATTGGTCACAAACAAGTATCCTGCCCTCTCTTTCAAGTTGCCAATCAATTCCTCGACCTCTTCGTCTGGTACCGCGTATAACATGAAACTCGTTTCTTCTCTCTTCAGAGGCGAAGTAGCCAACCAATCTCGATACTCTTGGGTTTTGAACTCAGCAAAGCATATCTCTGATATTGTCGCCACATCTAATCCAGGGACGAAGAGGCGCTGGTCCATTGAAGTTCCCGGATTATGGATTGTCTTGAAAGGAAATTCAGCGTGCTGACATTGACTGTCCTTGTAGAGATTACTTACCAACGCATCTCCTCCTACATCAATTGTTTGCTTCGCATTCTCCGTGACTGCACGCAAGTATCCTTCCGTCGTTTTCGAAAACACATTCGGCGTTTCATCGAAGAAGATGCCACTTACACCAAGCCCGGGATACCGGGTATCTTTGGACCAACCTGCGTATTTCTCGATATCGAAATGAACGTCCTGAACTGAACGCTTGCAGTAGGACGTATGCACGTAGCCCACTGTTCGTACATTTGAGTACGCATTCAGTCTTGATATTTCCCGGACATAGTCAACATTCGGCCACCAAGGCTCTGAACCCGGTCCGTTGTTCGGATTTACAATGATCACAAATTCTAGAGTGAGATTGGCTTCGATTCTGGCACAAGTTAGGTAGGAGGATAGTCGATAAAAAGAGTACAGTACGCTTCGTAAAGTGGGTTCCAGGCTCCCGGATCTGGATAGATGTACAGTGGCAAGAGAACCCTGGACTTTGGTACAGAAGACATGTGCTTTCGGTGTGATCTGCACTTCCGGGTTGTTGGGTGCAGCTTTATACATACATTTGCCGGAATCCCTGTCAGGCTGACTAAGTTATCCCGTACACAAGACTCTGAAGCATGCATCCGCAAAAGCCGTTTTCCTAATTGTATCTTCACCACATCAAACTAAGGAACTCTTCCCATCGACTGCCATATCCATCATATTTTCCGTCTCCTGCTCCGTCCGTGACGAAGAGCCATTCAACGTCTCTTCTCACGCCGTTAATGATTCTTCGAAGCGCACCTCGGCTTATGTTTTCGGGCGTCGAATGAACTAAATACGCGTAGTCTTCGCGCCTGTGCTCCAGGGCCTGTAACTTCGCTCTCATCTCCTCTTTCTTAGGCATATTCTTGTATTCGCCCTCAAACACGACCGTCACGTCGGCGGGATAACTTGTCAGATTGACATTCGGAACCGTTCCCGGGTTGTGAACCACAAGCCTTGGCTCGAGGAATCCTTCATGCCTGACGGCTGCACTGATGTTTTTCAAATACGTGCGCGCATCGCCCACATCTTCCGCCGGTGTCTTGTCGAAGTAGATGCCGTGAATCGCAATTTCCGACTTGCTCCACCCGGCGTATGTGGCGATCTCGTCGCGCACCGCAGCATTGTCGCGCGATCCGTTTGCGACGTCAATGTACCCGATCGTCCGTACGTTTGGCAAGGAGTGCAGTCGTTTGATGGGAGCAACGTAGACGCCAGAAGGCCATGAGCTGGTGGTAAGACCGTGGTTGATGCTCAGAACTATCGTGAAATTGAATTCCGGATGCTTGATAATGCTGATTTGATATGATCAGCAAGCGGGGACTGCGATGTGCGGCACAAGTTGTTTTCGGAGTTGAAGAGAAACTCACCCGCTGTACAACCTATCCCAAGCACCCGGATCCGGATATACGTAGAAGGGCATGATGACATTTACTGGTAGCGGGACCACATACTTCTGTGGAAGAATGGCACCTAGGGGGACCCCAATGAGCACCAATATTGCTAGAGTTATGGTGACGGATAAAGCGAGAACATGGCTGTCAATTTGCGTAGAGCGTTTCGGCAATCGTCTGGGCAGATGTGGATGGCCATGCTGGTATATAGATGATGATTTTACGGGTGATTTATGGTCCTCAATCGAGAGCTTTTTTGAAGAAGAAAATGCGCTCTTTGGGTGCAAGAGTTGCTCAGTCGAGTGATGGGCACTATGAAGCTTCTCGCGTGATATTGAAGCGCTTTGAGGATGTAAATAGGCAATTTCACTCAATTCAATTTGGTCTTGTGCAGAAGCCATTGTTATTAGTTCGTTAGGGTTTTGTGATGAATGATGAGTTTTCACGGAAAATTGGGTGGAAGTCAAATATGCTTTAAATTCTGCATTCCTCGCTACCTCGACAACAACCTGAAGCGCGCCAGCACCAGTTGTCCGAAAACGAAGTATTTTTACAGACTATTAACCTTATCCTCTTCCCCATAGAATTATGGTATCTTGACGGAAACAGATGACCGACTATATCACCACCACCCGGCCTCAACCCATCACGGCTAGAGCTGGACGACGGAGATTAAGCATACTCCTCTAGGACAGCCTGCAGGATCTTTTGGATATTCCCTTTCCGCGTCTTTTTGTCTCCAGGAAAATGGTCAGCTAGTTCTTCTACAAGGTTGGACCAGCAATACTTTCGGTTCGCCTTGTTGATCGCATGGTCTTTCCTGAGCCTGGTATCTCCAGGGTTTTTGTCGATGTCAGCGACCTGCTTCGGAAGAATCGAGCCATAATACAAAATGAGGCGCATAAAATCTTGCGCACGGAACGAGATAGGCAACGGCTTCTCTAGGTCCGCAAACACTTGTGCCAACCGCTCCTGGCTGGTAGGCTTCTTAAGCTTCTCGTTGTCGGACTTAAGGAACTCGTTTATTTGTGAGACGTAGACGTCGCGTAGCAAGACGAGTTTATTGTGCATGAGGTCGCCCATCTGCTCTTGAATCCTTTTGTTGCCGGACAACCGTCGCCGGGAAATTGGACCGCAGCGGGTCTTGGGTGGTACGGATAGTGTTGCGATGCGCTCGGATCCACAATAGATAGGACTAGCGGCCGTATTATGGCTGATATAATTCGTGTTGGGTTGAGTTTTCGCTTCCAGGGCAGTCTCATCGCTGGCAGCCTTCGCTTTGACGGCACGCTTCTTCTGCGCAGCCATTTTCCCTGACTTGTTGGATTGCTGTCCCAGGTCCTATACAGTAACTTACCCTTGCCCTTGCCTGGCATGATCCAGAATAAAGAAGAGTTTGTTTGAGTGCAAACGTGTGTAGTGTTTGCGTTTCCGTATTCGCTGGCGTGTGTGTGTTTGTAGAAGCTTGTGTTGTTTCGATGCGTCTCCCAGGTCTTCACTCTGGGTCGACGGGTCAATCACCTAGCCAACGCACTTAGGTCTACTTAGAAATTTGCGTGAACACTTTCTCGACGTTGGTTCGGTTTTAGGCGGCCATTTCGTGGACCGACATGGATGATCAGCTGGATCTTTCAAGAGATTCGGCTAGAAATCTCTTGTGTATAGTACAGCGATGAAAAGACATGACAATTGGATAGAAATATGTTCGTGTTTGTTTGTCATGTGGAGATACAGACGCTTACTATTCTTCCAACGCTCTCAGCACTGTATACAGCCATGACTCTACCTTTAAACCCGTGAAGTGGGCTTTTGAACTTATGTGTCTAGCTGGAATCTTTGTGTCTAAAATAACCAGAAAACATTTTCTGCTTTACAAATTCCAATAAGCACACATACGTAAAACGCGAAACTAGCTGTTGGGCTAAGCTTTCACTTTAGAGATCAATTGCGTAATTTTTCGACGAAAAATAAGTGTGCGGTAGAGGGTTGAAAATCAGCAGATGAAAACAATAACTGTGGTCTTGACGAAGTCAATCGAATGCGCATAGCAATTATCGCCCTATATATAATTTGAATTTGGTAAAGTAGTCATCGAACCAATTATCCACAAATTCGTATAAACGCACCTCGGGCTAGGGCCTCTCTTGAAAGCAGCTCTAAGGAGTTGGGGGTTACGAGGGGGCGGTTCGATTTTTGCTCCCGCCATTTTCTTTTTTGCCATTTTTTGCATTTTGATTTGATTGACGCTATAGGAGTTCATTTACCACGTTCAAGGAATGATGAAGTACCTTGTGTTTCTAGTATGTTTTTATGCCATTGTAACTTTCTATTATGATCGAAATACTATTGATGCCGCCATCCGGTCCCTAGCTACCAACAAGAGCAATGGATGATACGCAACATTGACCAAACTCGAATCTCATATAAAAACCAGTCTGATCCCCCACTATACGAAAGCAATGCTTCTTGAGATTTAAGAGCTCCTAACCGCATACAGATAGTGGTTCCCTATTACCTGGGTTTAATATTTTTGAAAGTTTTCGTGATGTTGGTAATCGCTTCTTCAACCGGCAACCTCTCCATTGAGCTCGCCCCATAGAAGCCATGTACACCCTTCGTCCTTGAAATCACATATTCCGCATCTTCAGGCGCAGCAATGGGGCCACCATGACACAGAACAATGATGTCGGAATTCGCCTTTATCGCCTCATCTCTAATCCCCTGAACTAGCTTCACACAATCATCCAAACTCTTTCCACTTGTTGCACCTATGGACCCCGAAGTGGTGAGTCCCATGTGTGCAACGATGATATCAGCACCGGCTTCGCTCATCTTTTTCGCTTCCTCGATGTTGAACACGTATGGAGTGGTGAGGAGATCTAGTTCGCGCGCCTTCTTGACGAGGTCGACCTCCGCATCGTATCCCATACCAGTTTCTTCGAGGTTCTGGCGGAATTGGCCATCGATGAGACCAACAGTGGGGAAGTTCTGCACACCTGCAAAACCCAGCTCTTTCAACTGCTTCAGGAAGCGCTCAATGTCCCGGAAAGGGTCGGATGCGCATACTCCAGCAAGCACGGGTGTCTTCTTCACAATGGGGAGCACCTCGTTTGCCTGAGGTTAGTGGTCAGCTGTCTGGGCCGACATTCACATATTATACAGCGCACCATTTCTAGCACAACGTCGTTCGCATTGCCGTAGGGCATAAGGCCTGCTAACGAGCCCCTGCCCGCCATGCGGAACCGGCCGCTATTGTAGATGATGATAAGGTCGCCGCCGCCCTGTTCGATGAATTTCGCCGACAGGCCGATGCCGGCGCCAGCACCGACGATGAGCGTGCCATCGCTGATGGACTGACGCAACTTCTTCAATATATCTGCGCGGTTGTTTGGGGGAACCATGCTGGGGCCGGAGGTTTTATTTTTCGTCCTGTGCTGACCCCGCGCTTTGAGATGTCACCCATACAACGATGCTGCTGACGTCAACATTGCGGGGCCATTTGTCCACTCCAAAGCTTCATTCGAACGCCATCCGCATCCACCATGGCCACCATCGCTTTGTTGGGCACTTGCGATACCAAATTGGATGAACTACTGTTCCTGCGAGGAGCTATCGAACAGGCCAACTCCGAGGCCAAAGTCACACTACTTGATGTTGGGCGGCATGAGACCCACCATGGGGCCATCGACATTACACAAAATGAACTACTAAAGAGATATGGAGAGGACAGAAGAGTCGATGAGCTACCTCGAGGCGAGGTCATAAAAGTAATGGCATCATGTGCTACAAAGGCTGTGAAGGAACTGTTCGAGCGTAAAGCCATCCAGGGCGTAGTTTCAGCTGGCGGATCCGGAGGCACGTCCCTAGCCGCAGCAGTGATGAGAGACGCCCTACCCATCGGGTTCCCTAAGATGATTGTATCTACCGTTGCCAGCGGAGATACAGGTCCGATTGTTGAAGAAACTGATATCACGTTGATGTACTCCGTAGTGGATGTCGCCGGGTTGAATCAGGTTCTACGTAGTGTTTTGAGTAATGCTGGTGCAGCTATTGCGGGCATGGCTCTCTCCTACGCATCGAGAAATGTGAAGGATACCTTATCCCCTAAAAAGAGGATTGGTATCACCATGTTTGGGGTCACTACACCAGCTGTAGATGCCATACGCAAACACCTTGAGAAAGATTCCGAGGTCGAGACTTACGTCTTCCATGCTACTGGTCATGGTGGGAAAGCTATGGAACGTTTGATCCGCGAAGGCGGGCTCGACGCTGTGCTTGATCTTACCACCACAGAAGTTTGCGACCACCTTACAGGCGGCGTAATGAGCGCTGGAGCAAATCGCCTAGAGGCTGCAGCAGAAGCGGGCATACCCAACATCGTTTCAGTGGGCGCAACGGACATGACCAACTTCGGGCCAAGGAACTCAGTGCCAGACCGATACAAATCTCGAAAGCTGTATGAACACAATCCCATGGTTACTCTAATGAGGACGTCCGAGACAGAAGCAGGCCAAGTTGGAGGATTCATTAGCGACAAACTGCGGCGGTATGCCAAGGAGCCATCTGTGGTTGAAGTCTGGCTGCCAAAAGGGGGTGTGAGCATGATCTCAACACCAGGTGGGCCTTTCTCAGATGCAGCGGCAGATGATGCTCTATTCAAAGCTATCAAGGAAGGACTGCAGAACAGTGGCATCGAGGTGAAAGAAGACAGTCGCGACATCAACGACGACGGGTTTGCGCGAGACATTTCTGACGCACTTTTAGCCAAGATGCGTAGGGCAAAACGGGGTTGAAGGATCAAGTTTCAATTTGTAACCCGGTTGCTTATTGGCAGGGAAGGCAGAGTTGCCTGATTGAAGACCGTGCAGGATTGAGGCTGACGCTAGATGCCAAGCGCGGAGCGCGATGACTTAAGGCTACAGGAACCCCAACTCTGTAGCGTTACTAGTTGTTACACGGCTTTCCCGTATCGCTCATTCATCGCCATGTTCGCGTCCCTCGTTTCTCTGTCACTCGCTACTTCATTTTTTGCCGGTGTCGGTGCTATCGACCTGGACGTGAACAGCCAAGGTATGGCTAATTCAGGGGGAAGCGAAAGAGCCAGTCTAACCTGATTTAGACTCTATCAAAAATACTGCAAAAACTTTGGCTGGTGGCATTGCTTCTTTGTACAAGGAAAATCTAAAGGATGAGAGAATTCCTGGGCTGTTCAGTGATCCGTATTACTGGTGGGAAGCAGGCGCCGCTATGGGGAGCCTTGTTGACTATTCGCACCTTACGGGTGACAATCAATACGATGACCTCGTAGCGGAAGGTATCGTATTCCAGATTGGGGATTTTGATGCTTTCATGCCTGCAAACCAAACTAAGTCGCTGGGCAATGATGACCAGGCTACATGGGCCCAGACAGCCATGTCTGCCGCCGAGAACGGATTCTCCACGTCCAAGCTAGGAGACCGCAAGTGGGTGGATTTGGCTGTCAACGTCTTCAACACTCAAGTGGAGCGCTGGGACGCCGAATCGTGTGATGGAGGTCTCCGCTGGCAGATTTACCAGTTCAACAATGGATACGCCTGGAAGGACACTACGACTAACGGAAATTTCTTCCTCCTTGCTGCGCGCCTTGCTAAGATGACTGGCAACACAACATATTCAGAGTGGGCCGAAAAGGCTTATAAGTGGTCAACTGATGTTGGTCTGATAACGGATGAATTCCAAGTCTATGCCGGTAGCGACGCCTCAAATGACTGTGCGAATATCAATCACCTCCAGTGGTCTTATTCAACCGCTCTCTACACCGAAGGCGCAGCCATAATGTGGAATATCGTAAGCATTTGATCATACTTCTGCAGGGGTAACGCATCGCTAACTTGCACAGACCAATGGCGATGAGAAGTGGAAGTCTGCGCTGACCGGCTTGGCCAATAGTACCTCTACCTTCACTAATAATGATGTTCTCTATGAGGTCGCCTGCGAGAGGGTCAACAAATGTAACATCGACCAAAAGTCTTTCAAGGGTCTTGCTGCCCGCTCGTTGGCTCGTGCCGCAATCTCCGCTCCTTTCATCAACGGCTTGATAACCCCACTTCTCCAGGCCTCTGCTAAGGGCGCTGCAAAGGGCTGCAGTGGTACCGACTTGAAGTTGAAATGCTCCTTGAACTGGAGCGGGTCTGGAAATACTACGGACAGCGGCTTGAGCGAAACTCTTAGTGCTCTGGAAGTGGTTCAGGGGCTCTTGGTCCTGCAAGCAAAGGCTGCTACACCAGTGAACTCTGGTGCCTCGCCTTCGGGAACTGCTTCGCCTTCGCCTTCCTCGTCTTCGAATGGAACAGCAGCACCTGTTCAAAACGAAAACGCGGGCTTTGCGGTAGGTGTGTCAAGCACTTTCATCATTGGCGCAGCGGCCTTGGCTATTATCTGCTTGTGATAAGGTAATGAGAGGAGGAAGGGGACTTTATGATAGAATCGGTAAACTTCATAGAGAAATCAAGAAAGCATTAGCTTGTTGCTCGATGTCTGGCGAAATGTTGTCCCAGGCTTTTCATGAAATTTTGTTTTCTTCAGAGTCAAGCTCCAACATGATAGTCAGGACGCAAATCTCTGAAAGACTTTGTTCAGAATGAGCTTCTTTTACACAGTAATAGCTTATGGAAATATGGACGACCGCGCCGCGCGCCTAGCAAACACCCTCAGCGAAGCAAGGTGTTTGTTTTGGTTGACGCGTAGCAATTTGCTTGTTTACGTTTGCTTGTGCCTTCGAGGGGAGACATAAGCTACTCGCTCTCTCAACATCAACCACCACACCATTCCCACATCAACAACCGTGTCCCATATCACAAACTCAATAATGGAAGAGGTGACTAACCAGATGCAGCAGGTATCTATGGGAACAGACGACCAGAACGGCGCAGAGCCAAGCCCATCGGTCACTCCCACTGAAAACAAGATCACCATTAGCGGTTCAGCCAGTCTCGATGGGCTAGGCACGACCATTAGTCGTTCTCACACGGCAGCCTTCGCTTCGATTAAGTGGTCCGCCTGGGATAACGCCGCGCACAACATAGAGATACCGCAGCATCTCGAGGACAACAAGATTGCCTGTCAAGCAGGTCTCTTATACGCGATATCGAGTATAAGAGGTGCACGCGCCGCAATGCCTGCTCTTCACCAGATCGTCGATGTACCCACAATACGCTTCCAGCAAAGGCTCGCAGAAGACTTCCGATTCACTAGGGCCAGCTTGTTTTTACGGGTTGAAGAAGGTGATACAATCTTGCGAAGCTTCTATGTTGGGGTGTTGTTTGGGATTGAGATGTTGCGTGAGTTTGAGGGGGTAACGTTTGGGCTGACGAAGAGGGGGTGGGCAATTCTGACGAACCCTGGGAGGGTGGCTGTTGGTGAAAATGAGGTGGAAGAAGAAGACGTACCAGAAGACGTACAGAAGGGTGGGTGGCACATGCTGTTGAATGCATTTGAATCGAATGTGCACAAGACGTTTCTGGTCCGTATCATGGAATACAAAGATCAAAAGGATAATGCCGACGCCGACGACGACGACGACGACGACAACGATTATGATTACGAAGACGATGATTATGTTGATTACGATGAGAATCTATACAAAGCCATCTCAGAAGGTGACTCTGGTGGGAAGTTAGAAGACGGCAGCCAAGATAAGGACCAGGAAATGGACGAAAATTGCCAGCAAGAGACAAGTGAAGACAATCTTACAGATGAAACTTCAAAGGAAAAGACTCGAATCAGGGCAAAGAGTAAGAGAGCAAAAAAGCAGAAGAAGCAAGACAAGAAGGCTCGGAAGGAGAACTCTACAACCGACACTAATATCGACTCTATGGCTGACAACACTGCTACCGTCTAGTGACCGTAAGTTGACTCTGACGCCAGCATAATTTATCCGCTAACTTCACCTAGATGCTTCTTCAATCCAACTGAGCTGATACCAGCTTGAAAGCGCCGTGAAGGTCTTCAAGCTACGTTTTCAAACACTCAAAAACCGATTATTGTAACACGGTGAAAGCCCTTCAATAGGGGCGTTAAAGCGGTTAAATACCCGGTCTTTTGCTTTTCATCATACATTGATATTGAAATTGGATTGGCCGCTCAACTAGACATGCTCTAGGGCTGTACAACAAGCTGTAAGATTTTTTCCCTCAAGATACCACTTCTGGTGGCGTGCAGAGAGTGGTGGCTAAATGGAGTGTCTGACGAAGATGGTAACCACTCATCATGTGTGCTCTCATGCCTTTGTATACATGGTTCATGTTTCTTTAGTATAATTTGATAGGTGTATATCATTTGTAGAGCCTCTGTTTTTGTCTGACACTCATGATGACACATCTTATAGCACCTCCCCTAGAGCGCTCACAAAAGAAGAAAACCTTACTAAAGTTATTGCTCAAGAAAGTTTTGTATACAGTGCAAGTTGGGACAAATTTCTCCAAATATGTATACGTTCGAAAGTCAGCCGTCTATCTCTATAGCGCTCCAGCCCCCCTCACTACGTCGATTTCCTATGCATAACAGTAGCAGCCGCCTGATGGTTAGGAAACACTAAAGTGTCCGCTAGAACCACGTTCTCCCTCCTCCCGGCCGCAAACACCACCACTTCAGCAATATCCTCTCCTGTCAATGGCTCCACGCCCTCATACACCTTCTTTGCCTTGTCTTTATCCCCATAGAACCGTACGACGCTAAACTCGGTCTCGACCTGCCCAGGATCAACCTCGATGATCCGTATACGCGTAGCAATCAGTTCGCGGCGCAGGGCGTCAGTGAAGGAGCGCACGGCAGCTTTAGTCGCGCAGTAGATGGAGCCCCCTTGGTAGGGCTCGCGACCAGCTATCGAGCCGATGTTTATGATATCGCCACGGCCGCCGTCGGGGCGGGCTTTGAAGATGGGGAGGACAGCTTGGGTCATGTTAATGAGGCCGGTTACGTTTGTGCTGAACATGATGTTGATGTCTTCCGAGGTGATGTTGGGGGCTTGCGCAACGCCTTTGACGAGACCACTTGTAGGAGATTAGCTGGGTTGCTTGGTTTTTTGCATGCTAAGGCAAAGGGGTTAAAAAGCTCTGAGTCGTATGCTAGTGATGCGCATAGCAGATTGACTCACGCGTTGTTAACTAGGACATCGATCTCCTTGAACTCTTGCGGGAGCTCTCCCACAAACTGTTCAATCTCATCTGGCTTGCTCACATCGAGCTTCACATTGTGCACCTTGACACCTTTTGCGAACCCTGCAATTTCAGCCGCGACCTGCTCCAGCGCGTCGAAACGGCGCGCTGTGAGCACCAGCTTCAAATCATCTGGCTGTGTGCGCGCAAATTCGATAGCGCAAGCTTTACCGATACCGGAACTGGCGCCGGTTATAAGCACTGTTTTGCCCTTTAGGCGTTGGGCCATGGCCGACATGTTGGCGTGCTGCTCGAAGGTGTGTCGGAGGGACGGGAGGTGCGGGGAAGACAGGCTGCGGAGCGGAGCTCGGAGGAGGGTGCTCGCTGTGCGATGGAGGTAATGGGTGCGTCGCGAGAGAAAAGGCATATACAAGCACGCGTAGTAGATTGTGTGATGCACAAGGTTCGATTGGGGAATGGGTGGGGTATATGGCGCCTTCGGGGGATGTAGGGGCGAGTGGGGTGCCTCGGTGTATATCGGATTTAATTCCGAGGAGACATGCGAACCACGCACAAAATACTCTCATCTTAGACACGAGAAATGCGAACAAGCTTTGGCATGGCATCATTTCATTGTGCGGTCGTGAATGCTCCTATGCATCGCCCATATCTAAGTATTCATACAGTGTGCCTGTGCCTGTCTGAGCACATCTATTTCTTGCCCTTTTGTCGGAGATACTCCTCCTCTTCCTCTTGCAGCTCTTGATCGATCTTGGCGCCCTTGGACGGCTCGTTACCGTGCAGCCGTGCTGGTGCCGTTGAGTCTTTCTGAGAAAGTGCAGCCTCGGGGCTAATGTCTTCTGAGTCGCTGCGCCTCTCCTCGTTGGCGAGGCGGTTAGCAATCGAACGTTGATCCTCTGACAACACATTAGTAAATATATCTAATGGCATAGAGGAAGAGGAACACACTGGAATCGTTGGGTAGATGCGAGTTAGGCTTGCCCTCGTTGTAACGGTCGGCCTGATTGAGCTCGCTCTGCTTGTAGTTGCGCTGGTCACCAGCCTCGTAAACGGCGCGGTTGCCGACGTTAGAGTTTCCGGACATTTTGGAGAGGTTACGGATTGTGCAGACAAAAGAACAGTTGAATTAGGTGTGAGATCGTATTTTGGATTGTATTTTTTCTCGCGTGTGGTTTTCAAGCTTTATGTAGCTACTTGGTGCAGATTGGTTCTGATGACGTCGTGATGAACGCACTGGTGGATCGCGGCTCTGCCGCAAAATGCCCGCGTTTGCCTATACCCACCGATCTCGGGCATCAATATGTGATACAATCTATCAGGGCAAGTGCTTGCAATGTCTCTACCTCCAATTCGAAAAATGTTTTCTTCGCTGAGGTCCATGTTTTTGTGTGGGACGTATTATCAGTTTCACCTTCGGCTTTCACCATCCATGTTGCGCATTGATTCTACTCTGAACCAAGTCGAAAAGACCAAACGAGAAGATCTTAGATCTCACGTCCATACCGCCCTCACAAAGTCCTCTACATCATCCAACAAATCCGCACTCCTTTCCAACGCTGCATAATGGCCGCCAGCCTCATGCCTCCTATACCATACCAACTTCCCTGTCCTCTCCACCCACTTCTTCGGAATCGGCGCGATCTCAAACGGAAAGTAACTATACCCAAACGGTTTATCAACATATAGATGTTCTTGTCCATGCAAATACCCTTTCTTGTAGATCCCATACAAGTAGTCTTCCCGATAGGGATAAATAGACGTTGCCATGCACCCTGTAAACCAGTACAGACAAGCTTCCTCTAGAATCTTGTCGAGCGGGATATTAGATGCGGGATCTGACCACTCAATGTACTTCTCTGCGATCCACGCGAGTAGAGCGAGGGGAGATGCCGCGAGCACGGCAGAAATCGTGGCTGGTCGCGTTCCTTGGACACGGCCATATGCGGTTCCAGATTCGCAGAAGGCATCGAAGCTCGGCATACGCGCCTTCTCAAAGTCCTCTAGCTCGTCTTCCGTAGCATCATCGGGCTTTGGCATGTGGTTGTGATTGCTGTGGAAGGCTTTGACTTCAGGGTAGGTGGCGGCCATGATGCGACCAATGCCGGACCCAATGTCACCGCCGCTAAGCACATACCCTGAACCTCCAAAGCCGAGCTGCAGCATCAGTTTATGGAGAATTCGTGCTGAATCGGCGTAGGTCCAGTCCTTATCCAGGGGTGGCGGGGACGAGAAGGTCCAGCCAACTTGCGAGGGGAGAATGATGTGATAAGGGAGATCTTCCGGGGAGTATTTTTCTTGCAGAAGGGTAAGCAAGGGGAGTGATTCTGCAAAAGAGCAAGGCCAGCCGCTTAGACGGGCAACCGGTACAGCATCCTTTTTCTTAGAGAACAGAGCGACGAAATGTGTGGTGTACACCCGGCCATCATCGTCGGTAATTTCAGTAAGGAAATGCGGGAAGGTGTTCAGATGTGCCTCACGCTTGCGCCTAGATAATTGTGAGTATTAACTATCTGAAGTTCAGAGAGATAATTACCAGTCAAATTCGGTTTCCCAATGTTTCTTTGCATTAGTCAGCCACTCTTTTGTGATGCCACAATTCAACCCCTCCTTTGCTCTTGCTGTTTGGTTCTCATATGTATCTTGCACAAGCGGGCTTAGCCTCAGTAGGGTCTTAAAATCTTGTAACTTCTGCTCTTCAATGTTGATTGTAAAGGGTTTGACCTTGCCCTTGACAGTTGAAGGTAGTGCATTGTAGTTTGTCATCGTAAGTAAAATGCCAAGTATTTCGATTTGTTAGAAAGCAGTATTCAATTTAAATCGATCTGGGAACGTTAGGCAGGTAGCTTTTTGTATTCTTTCCAGTCGTCAAGGAGTACGGGTTCATGGACGCTCGCTGACAAACCCTCCAGGCAGTCGCAGGAACGCCATTGCTCAATCGGGTAGCTACACACCGTAAAACTTGGTACGGGGTTGGTCCCAACGGCTTTGCTCGTCATGATCAACACTGAATTCCAGCACTATAGATATTGATCCTTGGCAGAGATGTTCCGAAAAAGCACTCAAAGCATCCCTGAGGATTCTCTGTTGCCAGTATTCCGGCAGCGGTTCATTGCGCATGATATAAGTATAGAATGGGCTTTCATTTCTGTCATCTGGGGGTATCATGTCGTCTAGCGTCTATCATCTATCATCTATTCTTTTCATTCCAATTCCACAAGTATCCTAAAGTTCCATATCTGTCGTTATGCATTCCGCATCCTACAGCGCGTGGCTACATGCTTAACGTATGCCTCGAATCTGTCTATTCCATCTCAATTGTGCCAGGAGGCTTGCTGGTAACTATGATGTGCATGTTAGTGACCTATTTGGGAAGATAGATTATTAATTGACTTACTGTCATACACCACACGACAGACACCGTTGACCTCATTTACGATCCTTCGGGATACCTTCTTCAAAAATGCTCCGTCGAAGGGATACCAATCCGCCGTCATGAAATCCGTAGTTTCAACGGCACGCAGCGCAATGACTTGGTCGTGCACACGCTTGTCACCCATAACACCCACAGCCTTAACAGGCAATAGCGCAGCAAAGGCTTGGCTAATATTCCTGTACAGGCCCGCAGCTTTGATCTCCTCGATGAAGATGTTGTCTGCTTCCCGAGCAATACGAACCTGCTCAGGCGTGACCTCGCCCAAGATGCGTATAGCAATACCAGGACCAGGGAAAGGATGGCGCCAGACAAGGTCCTCAGGAATACCCAGGTTCATACCCAACTCGCGCACCTCATCCTTGAAGAGCTCGCGGAGAGGCTCAATGAGCTTGAGATTCATATCCTTGGGCAACCCTCCAACATTGTGGTGTGTTTTAATTGTTGCGGAGGGACCCTTGAAAGAAATGCTTTCGATAACATCGGGGTAAAGAGTACCCTGCAGCAGCCATTCGATCTCGCCAGCGCCACTAGATTCATGAGCCTCGGCAGCAATCTTTTTCGCAGTCTCCTGGAATACTTCAATAAAAGTGTTACCAATAATCTTGCGCTTCTTCTCGGGATCATCAGTGATACCCTTAAGACGACCAAGGAAGCGCTCAGAAGCATCGATAACGGTCAGATTGATGCCCAGTCCAGCTGTCAAAGTTTCCTTGACCTGCTTGGCCTCGTTCAAGCGAAGAACACCGTTATCGACTAGAACAGCGTGGAATCGGTCGCCAATAGCTTCCTTCATCAACTTAGCAGCAACGGTAGAGTCAACACCGCCGCTGACAGCGCCAATAACCTGGCCATTAGGACCAACTAGCTTCCTGATGCGCTCAATCTCTTGATCCACAAACTTGCCCATGGTCCAGTCTGTCCTCGCCTGGCATATATCGACTGCAAAGTTCTTCAGCAAAACCTTGCCCTGAGGGGTGTGTGTGACCTCAGGATGAAACTGAATGCCGTAGTACTTCTTGCTCTTGTGCGCCATACCCGCGAATGGCGCATTGCTCGTGGTAGCCACCGTGATGAAGTCCTCAGGTAGATGGCTGAGCTTGTCACCGTGACTCATCCACACCTCCATGTTATCCTCCAAGTCGGCGAACAGCTTGTCCACGTGCCCATCTGCTTGACCATCACCGTGCCTTTCCACCTTCAAGTAAGCGTGACCGTACTCTCGCTTCTCGCCCGCAAGCACATTCTTGCCAAAGTGCCATGCTATCTCCTGCAAACCGTAGCAGATGCCAAGAATTGGCACGTCGAGTTCGAACACGGCAGGGTCGACGTGGGGTGCATCGTCCCAGTAGACGGAGTAGGGTCCGCCAGAGAGAATGACACCCTTAGGGATCCAGCCAAGGTCGGCAAGCTTCTGAGTGCACGGGAGCATCTCGGAGTAAACATTGAGTTCGCGGAGGCGACGGGTGATCAGATGAGAGTATTGGGAGCCGAAGTCGAGCACGAGGATGGTATCGAAGGTCTTGTGAGGAGGGATAGGGTCGCTGCTGTCAGTCGCCATGGTGTCTATCGTGTGTTGTAGGAACAGCAACGAAGGGTGGAGGGAGTTTGGAAAGAAAAGAGAGATTGAGGGGAAGTCGAAGGACCGATGAGAAAAGTTCACTCGTAAATAAAAATTCTGGCGGGGCAGGTAGACCGCGTCAACACCGCATGAGGCCCGTGCGCCTCGCTCCGCCCGAAATTCTGCAACGACGGGCACGAAATACGCTGATACCTGAACATTCGACATATACTAGCACAATGGCCAAGAGAAAGTCTGAAAAGGATCCAGAGGATCTCCCCGATGCGCCTGATGGCAGGAACAAGCGCAAGAGCGATGAGTCTGACAGCGACGAGGTGCGCAATACCCCACTAACTCCCGCGGCGCATTGTAGCTTACTATGGCAGGACATGGACATGCTAGATGTAGATTTTGAATGGTTCGATCCGCAGCCCGATGTGGACTTCCATGGCCTGAAGACGCTCCTGCGCCAGCTCCTCGGTATCGACGCCCAACTTTTCAACTTGTCCGAACTCGCCGACCTCATACTCTCACAACCACTATTAGGAAGCACCGTAAAATGCGATGGAAAGGAATCGGATCCGTTCGCATTCCTTACCGTGCTGAACCTCACGACTCATAAGGTTTGCCACTAGTATTTACGTGACTGGGCATACGACTAACGCATTTATAGGACAAGCAAGTGATCAAAGACCTCACTGCCTACCTTGCACGGCACTCTATAAGCCCCTCTCTTTCTACACTTTCTTGTCTTCTAGCCCCTGAGTCGCCTGCTCAAGTCGGTCTCATCCTTACTGAGCGCTTCATGAATATGCCACATGAAATTGTCCCGCCCATGTACACTATGTTGCAGGAGGAGATCCAGTGGGCTTTAGACGAGAAAGAGCCGTACGCGTTTACACACTACCTGGTTCTCTCCAAGACATATGTCGAGGTAGAGTCAAACCTATCCGCTGCCGAGCAGCCACCAAGCAAGAAGAAGAAGGGCAGCAAGAACGATAACAAGGAAACATTCTATTTCCATCCAGAAGATGAAGTACTGCACAAACATGCAGTCGGCTATGATAGTTTTGAGTTTGAGACACCGGCAGATGAGGGTGCAAGTGACAGCAAGAGGGCATTCCAGGAACTGGGTGTACAGCCAATGGGACATATGATCCTAATCGATGGCAACAAGTTCACTGAAGCAGTGGATAGCGTGAAGTCATTCCTAGGTGGACAGTAAGCAATAGACTCTGGGGGATCCAGAGCTCAAAATATAAGTAATAATCTAGCGATATATGGTTGGATGATGGGCAATGCTATACCCAGTAACAAGCACAATGTCTGTAAGACAGTAAAACTAGGAGTAAAAAACAGCGTTCCAAAATGGGTGACTCTACTTGTTGTACATTCCTACTGCACATAAGCCGAATCTATGGAAGAAACTTGGATCAAAGAAATTGTGATGCTTGCTACTATTGACACGGCTCCTCAGCTTCACCGCCCCTACCTCTTCCGTCTATTTTGTACACGAACCGTTTAACCAATCACTACCTTGCCATCCTCGGGGAAGTCGTACTCCGGAATCTCAAGGTTAAGCGGGGCGGGTCCCTTTCTTATACGGCCAGAGATGTCGTAGTGGGAACCATGGCAGGGGCAGAACCAGCCGCCGAAGTCACCAGCCTCACCGATAGGGACACAACCAAGGTGGGTGCAGACGCCTGTGATTATGTCAGCTCAATGTTTGCAAGAGCTGAGGTGGAAGTACCAAGCATGATCAACCACTCGGGCTTCTTGACGCGGTCAGAGTCGGACTGAGGGTCACGGAGAGCCTCCCACTTGGTGTCGCCGGCCTCCTTGATTTCATCCTCGGTACGGTGTCGGATGAAAACGGGCTTGCCTCGCCATTTGATAATGACCTGCCTCACATCAGTACGCCATCACCGGTATACCGGAAAGGCGGGTAACGCACGTTCTTGCCCTCGGGGATGGCAGCGAGATCGATTTCAACCTTGGCCTGGGCCAAAACATCGGCAGAAGCGGACATGTTGACGAGGAAATCTGCGACGCAAAATCGTTAGCACACTTCTCCGCCATCGCCGCACACCCACAATCCATCCGCAAAATAGCCAATGGGCATCCCCCATAAATATATAGCCCTCCTCTTCTAATTGCATAGCTCTCCGGAGCTCTAGGACGGTGTGGTGAGGTAATTACCTTGCACGGTCGCCTTCGCGCCCAAACTCGCCAGCGCACCCATGGTACCGACCATAAAGTACTGCACCAGCTTAGGGCCATCTTCACTCCGCGAGCTGGTCTTGTAGGCGCCGAAGGATGGAATCTTGGTGGAGCTGCCCTTGCCCTTGAAGGGGCTGTCGAAGCTGGACGTGGAATGAACCTCGGAGAGGTTGCGGGACTGCATGGCGGAGCAGCCCGCGCGCGCAACGGGTAACGAGTGCTGGGTCCATGTGCGGGCTATCGCACGCGAGGTGTGAGCGAGGGCGGGCATCGTGGATGCGGCGGGCGGACGGGTGCTGTGGGCGGGAGATGGAGCTGTAGGATAGACGGGGTGAAGATGGCGAGGTTTGGCACGACGAGGTGTTTTCGGGACGTCGCTGATTGGCCCAACAATTGGCCTGGCGTTCGGCCCGTGGCAGGCTTTGCGCAGCGTCATCGCGAGTGCGAGGGCATGAGAGTAACCACGACTTTTTGAGTGTTCAGATAGCAATGTTTCTTTCGTATTTATCCCCTTTGAAGTACGATCTTTCCCCGAGAGAGATACATTTCTTAATGGGTCGTCATCTCCCTTCAAGTGACCCAGTATCAAACTTTCCAATAGCATAGCAGCGCACTCACATGCGCAATTGCATTTTTCGACCAGCTTGATCATTACAGAATCTCACACTGGCACGCCGCAAAGGTGTTTTGGTTCTGATGAGCGCCTTCTTACACCTAGTTCAAACTGTAGGGTTCCCGAAGTCTTCTTTATAACAAACCGCCTTTAAGTTGGCCCTAAAAATACGATGCTCTGTGCAGTCCTCCATATGAAATGTGAGATACAATCTACCCTCGGGTACTATGGGGAGAGTCAAGATCGTAGTCACGCTTGACGAAGCTGTCTACACGACTTAGATAGAACAGAGTCTAAACTGGCCATGGCCATGAATTCTGCCCACAATCGATGCAGGCACTGCTCTAAGACGAGTCACAACAGCGGCAGCCACTACATGACTATTTAGAATAAAAAGAGGGTGAAACTTTTGATGCGCTAGCATTGCCACCTATACTACTCTCTAGTTTCTACATTCACTCATCATGTATCTTGTTGTAAACAAACAGTGTCCGTTTGCTACCTGCGCCAAGTCTCGCTCTACCCTTCTTCCCAGCCCACCTTCCGCTGTATACAAGCAACACGTTCGCTACACTACCTCTTTATCGAACACTCCACTGCCAAGTGCACTATATCAGACCAGCTCATTACGCTTCGCGTCCCTTACACGAAGGAGGGCAAGAGCGGGACAAGCCCCACACGACGGTCAAGCAGCTCATCACAGGAAACGTCCTCACAAAGGCAAGTAGCAGTTACTAGTGCTCAACGCATCTTCATACCCCCTGGGAGGTTCATATGCATACAATCACTAGGGTGTTAAAATATTACTTACGAACTTACTTCAAACCAGCTCAGCTCTTGTACAGCTGCCTACTCATACACACTTACATTCATCATGAAGGCCGAGCCCCGAAAAAAAAAAAAGGCCACATCGAAGCCTTACGCAAAAGCGGGACCTGAGCCACAGGGAGGCAAACCTACACAGGATAGGGAGTCTGCGCAGGAATCAGATATCCTCGATCGGTTTGCCGCTGATCATGAAGGAGTTCTCAAGGTCGAAACTACGCTCACGTCACTCATGACACTGCCCGTGAACGTCTATGACCCTGTCAGTGAAGATCCGAGAACGGTTCCATTCCTGGTATTAGTCAACAAGGACAGCTTCGATCCCAAGATATATGAAGCTGAGCTCGACCGATTATTTAAACTTCAACCTAATGGAGTTGCTGAGAGGTGGTATCCAAATGACGACGAGCACACGGGGCCTGCAGAGTATACCCCCGGCCAGTACCGGTCCCTCGAAGATTGGAGAGCTTTGTTTGTAGGACCGAAGATAAACGTCGAGATTCATCACCATCGGGGTGATATCTTCGATGCACCGCCCAACTCTCTGCTGGTTCATGCATGCAACTCCCAAGGCGCGTGGGGAGCTGGAATAGCCAAAGAGTTCCGTGTCCGGTATCCTTGCGCGTACCAAGTATATCGAAACTGGTGTCTCAAAGAACACGACCCACACACGGACCCTGTGGATGCCGGGACTTGCTTGTTAATTCCACCATCCGAGTCTGACAGCAAGAAGCCTAAGCATTTCATTTGCTGCCTGTTCACTAGTGTCAAGTACGGCAAAGGGAAGGACACTGAGGACAGCATTCGCCAGAACACTCGACCAGCGTTCATCCAGTGCTTGCATGAAGTTCGCGAGGTCGAATTCGGCTCGAGGGGCGAGGTCAAAATCCCAGAGATCAGAATGCCTAAGATCAATTCGGGCAACTTCGGGGTTCCTTGGGAGGATACTGAACGGCTTCTTCGAACTATCGTGTCGCCCAGAGGATTCAAGCAAGAAGTCCATGTTTGGAGTCTTCCTGAGATAGAATAGAAGAGCTGTTTGTATTCAGAGAACAATGTACACAGGTCAATGTTGTCTTTCGGCGCGGAAAATGTTATTGCTCAGGCCTTTGGAAAGTTAGACCGTAATGATAATTGAATCATGAATTGACAGACAACTTAAAATATCGTGGTTACTATTCATAGGGTACTATTAAATGTAGCCAGTTCAAATGTGTTTCGCTTCTGAATACAATGAGCGAGGCTGGGGATAATTGGCGGGCACGATGCACGGACTCGATGGGCGCGACCTCGCCCACTACACGGCCATTAAGTAACGCGTCTTGACACATCCATATCTGCGCTCCCGTGCTATTACAACCGACTATACACACTCTTACACTTGTGTGTACATCAACAGTCATACAGGAGCGAAAACCACATAAGCCTACCATCGTTACCTCTCTGCCTCACTCTCCCTCAAAATGCCGTACAACAACACTCCAATCGCCCCCTCCAAAGAAGTCAGCGGCCAGGTTTCTCTTCCCCGTATGTATAATCCTTCATCTCTCTTTCAAATACACTATTGATCACTCTCCGGCAGTTGCGCGCGTTCAAAAAATCATAAATGCCGACCCAGAGCGACTACACACATCTAAGAATGCTGCCTTTGCCATTGCGCTTGCAGCCGAGATGTTCATCCAGCACCTCGCGACAACAACGCACAACGTAGTCAAGGCAGAAACGCAAAAGAAGCCGCGCCGCAACGTGCAATATCGCGACGTTTCGGCCGCCGTCGCCAAAACAGACAACCTTGAGTTCCTCGTTGACGTCGTGCCCAAGACGATGCGCTACGCGGACTACAAGAAGAAGAAGGATGAGGTGAAGGAGACGAAGGCTGTGGTTGAGCGCAAGGGAAAGGTGGCTGCTGAAGCGAATGGTGCAGATTTGGAGGAAGAGGAAGGCTCAGCGTTAGACAGGCTTATGGGGAATGGGATTAGGACTAAGGCAAAAGAAGCACCGGTGGTATCTGCTGCGCCGGATGAGGATGAGGTGATGGGTGAGGCAGCGGCAGCAGAAGGTGCTGGGTACGAACAGGCAGAACAGGATGTGCAGACGGATACGGCCGACCTCAAAGAAAGAGTAGAGAATAGTGAACCTGAGGAGGAGGATTCCGCGGCTATGCAGATTGAAATGGAGATGAGGGGTCCAAGGACGAACGGTAGCCCGGCGGTTCCGAGGAGGCCGAGCGGTTTTACGGCCATCAATGGAGGCAGTTGAAGATTGCGGCTTGATATTTCATTTCTTATTTGATATGCATTGTGTGGGCGTTGGAGGTCTAGGTTCTGCGCTCCACGCTGAGAGGACCCGGAACCGTAGCACTGTAAAGTAATGATTAGACCCCTACGATTGTCATGTTCATAAGGCGGCTCACGTCAGCAAGATTCGTACGTGGATCTCCATCAATTAAAAGGCAAATGACACAGATCTCATCCCCCAGGATCAGGTCCATCTTCTACAATTCTAACATTTCGAGTACAGGCTAAGTCTTCTTGCACGATGTTATGATTAAAGGCCATTGTAGCATACTCTGAATACTACTCTAGCATACCTACTAGAACCTTGCATTATATGATCACAATTGTAAAGACACTTAATGGTCTTTGGATTTGTATGATGTCAAAGCTGGCTATCGGAGTAACACGGAGTTCACGTCCGTGCGTCCCATGCTTCAACGGATATAATCTAACTCAAGACGGTAAGTATCTACCATGCTCCCCACGTTATCCCTGGGGTGGGAGCCTGGATAAATACCACACCGTCCTCGGTTCCATCCAGGCAGGCTTGCACTTGATTCAATCATCTGCTAGACCTCTCAGTCATACATATTAGAGGCATTAAGCATTTTGATTGTTGGTAGATCTCCTGCCATTTACCATTAGTAGCTATGAAGCTCACATCAGCTGTACTGTTGCCAGCGATAGCTTTAGCGGCACGTACCGTACCGTTGTCCCAGGTGCCATTCCAAGAGACACCAGAGGTCGAAGCATTCTCGACATACCAAAGCCAGTACTCCGATCATCACTCCCTCCGTATTAAGGAACAACTGAATGATACGATCTGCGATGCGCATTCTAAACAATACACTGGCTGGCTGGATGTTGGCTCTAAGCATCTTTTCTTCTGGTACTTTGAGTCACAGGGTTCGCCATCTGATGACCCCTTAGTGCTTTGGCTCACTGGTGGCCCTGGTGGATCGTCAATGATCGGAATGCTTCAAGAGCTTGGACCTTGCTTGATTAAAGAGAACGGGACTGGTACTTATTACAACAAGTACGGCTGGAGCAAGAATACAAACTTGCTGTTCATCGACTCTCCCGCTGGTGTCGGCTTCAGCTACGTGGACGAAGGAATCCCTCTACCAGGCGACAGCTTCACAACGGCTGCAGACCTCCACCATTTCCTTCAAATCTTTGTAAGCGATGTGTTCCCGGATCTATCTGACAGGCCTTTCCACATTACTGGCGAGAGTTATGGCGGCCATTACGTTCCTAGCCTCGGTGCGCAAATCGTCGCGCAAAATGCCTTGTATCCTAAGCGCCAGCAGATCAATCTTCAATCCATCTTTGTCGGTAACGCTTTTGTCTCCCCCATGGATATACATTTCGGCTACTGGGAAACTCTCTGCACCACGAATCCAGGTGTCGAAGAGCCCATCTTCAACAAAACCCGCTGCGACATCATGGCTGCCAACCTACCGCGCTGCCTGGACCTTGCACGCCTATGCTACTCACATCCTGATCCTGCCATCTGTGCCGTTGGCTCAACGATCTGCTGGGAAGGTGTGATAAAGTATTACGATGGCGAGTCCGGAGAGTGGGGCGACCGCAACCGCTTCGACATCACTACGCCGTGCGTATCAGGAGACGAACTGTGCTACAATGAAGCCAAATGGGTTAACACCTACCTGAATAAGCCGCATGTTTGGGAAGCGCTGCACGTGCCCAAGGCAGTCAAGAACTACAGCATCTACAGCATGGACATAGCCTATAGTTTCGAACTTACCAATGACGTCGGCATCAGCATGGAGCCACAGGTTCTATATCTCTTAGACTCCGGCATCGATGTGTTATTTTATCAGGGCAATCTTGATCTCGCTTGCAATACGGCGGGTAATATTAGATGGGCAGAGAGCATGGAATGGATTGGGCAGCCTGCGTTTGTGGCAGCACCCAGGTCGCCATGGGGGTATGATGGCAAGACGGTAGGGTGGTATAAGGAGGTTAAGGTGGTAACTGCGAGCGAGCGGGCAACAACATTTGCAGTGGGAACGGTCAATGGCGCCGGGCACATGGTGCCCTACAATAAGCCAGAAGAAGGGTTGGCATTGGTGAATAGGTGGTTGAATAAGAGAAGCTTTGCTTAGGTGTAGGACTTTCGAAGGTGGGATTGGATGGTCTTGTCTGGAACTGGTTTACTTTTGGTAACTAGATTGTTGAGAAATGAGGTTTCCTCAGAAGGGACAGTTTTTTGAGCTATGGAGACTTTCAAAACGTAGTACATCAATGGCTTATTAAAAGTGAGTACAAGTATAATTGCACAGATCTGCTAGTTGTGTAGTGACCTGCATAATCGCTTTGTCTCAAGAGTAATGATGTCGGTGGTGGAGATGCAAAGTTGCTTACACCACCTCTGAATGCAACAAGAAAGAACGCTGCATTATACAGGATGAAGGAGCCACCTCAGAATCATAATACTACGCAAGCATTCATCTTAGTCAAAATCCTAATAATAAGCCAGCCTTAGAAGTGCAATGGGGAGGTCGGGATTGGGACATTCTAAATTCACGAGCTCATCACATGAAAAATCCAGCTCATTACTCTAGATTCTGTTAAGTGAACACCGGGTCTGATACCAAGTATAGCACTGAAAAGACTATCAATTATATGGCTGTACTTTTAGGAGAAATATGAAAAACGTTGTGTTGAAGAACATGTCGATCGCGATGTCATATCTACTCCAAAACATTATTTGCCCTTGTTAATATACATAAGAATTTAGAATCACTAACAACACTAGTACGAATAGTTATAGTCTCTTGAGGAAGGCTAGGAGCTCGACTGCCGAAAGCGGATAACAAGTGGCTACCAACTGTGGCGGTGCATGAGAGCTCCAACCTCCGAAAGCTCATGGGGCAAGCAAGGCGATACAGCAACCAACAATAGCTGATCTCACGCCTTCCACGCTTCCGATTACATTCCCGGCCATGCGATGGACCGCTCATCATCCTCGCACTCGCGGCCTCGCGCCGCTCGCGCCACCCGATCCGCTTCCTTTGCGCCTTCTCTCCGGCGCCGCACAACGAGCACATCGTTAGCCCAAGACCCTGAGGATGACCCTGAGGCCACGCGCGCCGCGACTGTCGAACATGCTATTGTTGAGGAAATCGCAGAGATAAAACGTTACGAGGACTTTACTACGATCGACTGGGTCCAGGATGCGGCCCGGGAACAGCTGCGGAGGAAAGCCAGGCGGAAGCACCGAGCCACGAGCTATGGCATGGGAGAAGCGGGGAGAATAAAAGGGTGGTCAAACTGGAGAATGAAAGCGTACGAAGCATACGACGCGGGGCAGGCGTGGATTGTCGTCACGCTTGTTGGCGCATCGATTGGCTTTATCGCTGCATGCTTGAACATTGTGACGGAGTGGCTAAGTGACATTAAGTTGGGGCATTGCGAAACAGCATTCTACTTGAATGAGAACTTTTGCTGTTGGGGCGCTGAGAATGGTACGTGTATATGTTTCCGCTTGCTTAACGTGAGATGGGACACGGCTAACATGCTATAGGATGTCCTGAATGGAAACGCTGGAGCAGCCTTGGACCTGTGAACTACGTTCTTTACATTCTCTTCGCTGCGTTATTTTCGCTAACAGCCGCGATGCTGGTAAAGAGTTTTGCTCCGTATGCGGCGGGATCAGGTATATCCGAGATGAAGTGCATCATTGCGGGCTTCGTGATGAAGGGCTTCCTAGGTGCCTGGACACTTCTGATCAAGTCTATCGGACTACCGCTTGCCATCGCTTCTGGCTTGTCAGTAGGAAAAGAAGGCCCTAGCGTACACTATGCCGTCTGCACGGGAAACGTGATCTCAAGATTCTTCGATAAATACCGCCGGAATGCTGCAAAGACAAGGGAGATTCTGAGTGCAAGCGCCGCTGCTGGCGTTGGTGTTGCTTTTGGCAGTCCGATCGGCGGTGTATTATTTTCACTAGAGGAAATGTCGAACTACTTCCCGCTTAAGACGCTGTGGAGAAGTTACTTCTGCGCCCTTGTAGCCACAGCCGTACTCGCTGCGATGAACCCTTTCAGGACCGGTCAACTTGTTATGTTTCAGGTCAAGTATGACAGATCGTGGCACTTTTTCGAAATTCTGTTTTACCTTGTTATAGGAGTTTTTGGCGGCTTATATGGTGCATTCGTCATGAAGTGGAACTTGCGCGTTCAAGTTTTCAGAAAGAAGTATCTTGGTAACTACCAGGTCACCGAAGCTGTAGTTCTAGCTGTACTGACTGCGATTATTTGTTACCCCAACATGTTTCTCAGGATTGATATGACTGAAAGCATGGAGATACTATTTTTGGAATGTGAGGGTGGACACGATTACGATGAGCTTTGCGAGTAAGTCCGCTTCGCTGCATTATTCTCCGGCTCCGCTGATGGAAATAGGCGCAATAACCGTTGGCACATGATGCTTTCTCTCGCTATCGCAACTATTCTTCGGACGTTGCTCGTCATAATCTCGTTTGGCTGTAAGGTACCAGCAGGTATCTTCGTCCCTTCGATGGCCATCGGAGCCTCCTTCGGCCGCATGGTAGGCATATTCGTCCAACATCTACACGAAACATTTCCAGACTCTGCTTTCTTCGCCGCGTGCGAACCCGATGTGCCTTGCATCACACCTGGCACTTATGCTTTCTTGGGAGCAGGGGCAGCTCTGAGCGGGATCATGCATATTACAGTATCGGTTGTAGTCATCATGTTTGAGATCACGGGTGCTCTAACATACATCCTTCCAACTATGATTGTAGTCGGGGTTACCAAGGCCGTCAGTGAGCGGTTCGGCCATGGCGGAATCGCTGATCGTATGATATACCTTAATGGGTATCCATTCCTTGACAACAAAGAAGAACACACCTTTGGAGTGTCTGCATCTGAAGTCATGGCAACTCAGGTTGTCTCTTTACCGGCAACCGGTCTGGAACTAAGAGCTGTTGAGCGCATCATGAACGAAAACCAATACCAAGGATACCCGATTGTGGAAGATGCAAACTCAAGGACTTTAGTCGGCTATATTGGAAGGACAGAGCTTCGATACGCTATAGACCGTGCGAAGAAAGACCAAGTCGCACCCGGCCATGCGAAATGCTCTTTTGTAATCCCTAGCAACCTTACTGAACCGCGGACATCCTCGGCTCCACCCGTCAGTTTCGATACTATGTCGGCCACTTCAGCTCAACTCTCCGTCGATCTCTCCAAGTTCATAGACCCTACTCCTCTCACCGTGCACCCCCGCCTTCCCCTTGAGACTGTTATGGAGCTTTTCAAGAAAATGGGCCCGCGTGTCATTCTCATTGAATATCGCGGTCGACTCAGCGGTCTAGTCACCGTCAAGGACTGTCTCAAATACCAATTCAAGGTTGAGGCACATGAAAATCCACACAATACACGAAATCTTGATGAAAGGGAAGAGAAGCTTTGGGGAGTAATAAGAGGGGCAGTAGGGTGGGTGGATGGTTTGCTAGGTAAACTAAGGAGTAGGGTTTTGGGTCGAGGGTCAGTGAGGCTAGCGACTCCAGAGGATGTTGACATTGGCCTAGGTACAAGAGAAGAGGACAGACGGAGAGACAGTGACCATGAGGCGGATGTCGAACTAGAAGATCGGGGCCGAAGTGGTGTTAGATAGCTGTGCTCAAGCACTCGATTCGGATCAACGTCCTACAGCTCTTCGCAAGACTCAATGCATTTATTGATTCCTGGTAGTAGCATTGATTGAGATGGACCTTGCGTCCTGCCCTACGCATATGAGACACGTTGTGGGGAACCAATCGGGATAGTGAGGACCGTTGAGTCACGTGAGCGCCACGTCGCGACTCCCTTCTATGGTATTGGCGCGCCCGCTATTTTGAACACAGTGAGGTAAACAAAGTGAAATAAAAGCGATCCGGCACGCCCTACTCAGTAGTCTGCATTGTCACTACCTTCGTACTCCTTCACAACCGTTTCAGACGTTCACAGGATTGCATGTGAAATTTGTTTGCACAAGCCCCACGCCAATCGCGTCTAGCACTAATTAGACATCCCTGGCGGGCAACTGTGCGCGCGGAACCAACGCACGGCCCCAACCCGTCGCGTCAACTTTCTAAAGCCGCCTGGGGCATTCAGTACAACACATCGTCTTCAGGCAGCGTTCATTCTCTTTCGTCTTCCTCAGTTGTTCCATTGCATCGCCCCATCCCCGGACCCTTCAAACACAACGGAACACATGCTTCTTCCCCAAACCGATACATAAACAACAATATGGAGGGACCGCTGGCTCCAGGGGGGGCCAACGGCAGCATACGCTCACCAAGCCCAGCGCCGCCAACGATCGACCCCCAAATCGTCGTCGATTATATCGAGAAAGTACTTGAAGTCAATCTCGGAGCTTCAAATGCAGACCTCCGTGCACCCGACAGTCTCCTCTCGCCTTTGAGGATCGACGATACATTGCAACGATGCACCCGCTTTGCGCTTGAGTCGCAAAAGGTCATTTACGTTGTGAAGGACAGGTTGGATGAGGCTCGGATCGATGGCCTAGACGGCGCTAATGGCAAGAGACTTCTTGACCCAATTGAAGGAGTGACTCAGCTAATTCTATGAGCAGGCGTCACACACCACTTCTCGTATATCCTTTCTTCAGAGCTTATGGCATCTCCCACTTGTGCGGCGTACGTTGTAATTTCGAAGCGACCGATACCCATAGATCCTGCGATACCCCTCAATGATCAAGTGCATATTTTCACTCTTCCCGGCTTTACAGCTTCTAATACTGTTACATCGCAAGATGCCTCTCCTTACGAGTTTCTACGTTCGATTCTACAGAATTCGGTTCAGCCGTACTTTAATACACTTACCAAAGGCCAACAGAGCTTGGCGGGGACGTTCATAAAGGGGGACAATGAAGCCAGATCGGGTATCTCGGCGACCAAGAGGAAGCTTGCAGAGCTGGACCTTACCCTTCGGAATTTGGGAGAGAATGTCGAAATTCCGCAGCTACTCCTTCCTTTGCATCCTATAATCAAGAATGCAGTAGAAACAGCAGAAGCGGAGAATAAGAAGCCTTCGCCTGACCATCTGCCGGCCGCCATCGTCACAGACAGCACCTTTCTGAACGGTCTACAAGCAACAGTCAACGGCTGGATCAAGTCAATACAGACCATTACGAAAACCACACGGGAAGTTTCTACTGGAACAGCTACGCAGGAGATCAACTTTTGGCTCTCGATGGAGTCGAGGCTGGACGACATTGAGGCGCAATTGAGCAGTCCTGGAGTTAAGCTCACACTAGATGTCCTCAAGAATGCGAAGCGTTTTCAAGCGACTGTCAGTTTCAGTGCCGACACGGGTTTGAAGGAGGCATCGGATTTGGTGTCCAAGTACAACCAGTTGATGCGCGAGTTTCCCATAGGGGAGTTGCTTTCGGCTACGTCGCTGCAGAAGGTCCAAGAAGCTATTCAGCAGATCTTCAGCCACATGAACAAGAAACTCCGCATTTGTCCATACCCAGTGCATCGTGCGTTGCCTCTGGTGGAAGCCATCTCCGCAGATCTTGACAAGACGCTGCACGACCTTCTAAGCGGCAAGGAATTAATGGCCATGGATTACCCAGAGTTTCAAGCTGTCATGGATGTTGCTGAAAGCATTTGGCGGACTTGGGATGAGAACATCAAGGAGTTCACTAACGTAGCCCGTGAAGTGACCAGAAGAAGGAATGAGAAGTTTATCCCTATCAAGATCTCGGCCCGGCATCGGCAAACCGAAGAACGAATTCGATATGTTGCCACATTCAGGAAGAACCATGAGCAGCTCCAGCGCACTATAGTGACCGTCCTGGGGTCGCAGTCGTCAATGGCTGCACTTACTGAAAGTGCGGACGGCAAGCAAGCTGTCATCGTGGAAGAGATGGGTGATGTGGACGCTGTAAAAGAAGTTGAAAAGGCGTATGACGTGTTGAAAGATGTTGATGTGCTTGATGTCACGCCCGAAGGAACTCGTCTCTTCGAACAAGCTGAACAGAAATACAATGAGCGCACGTCCCGCGTGGAAAATTCCATTATTGCCAGGCTCCGGGATCGTCTTGGTACTGCTAAGTCAGCTAATGAGATGTTCAGGGTCTTCTCGAAGTTCAATCCACTTTTTGTTCGTCCAAAAATTAGAGGAGCCATCTCAGAATACCAAAATCAACTTATCGAAAACGTCAAACAAGACATCTTTGCTCTTCACGAGCGCTTCAAGCGGCAGTACGGCAACTCCGAAGCACACGCGATGGCGCAACTTCGAGATTTCCCCCCTGTTTCTGGTGCGGTGATTTGGGCACGACAAATCGAAACACAGCTGGAGAATTATATGAGTAAGGTGGAAGATATTCTTGGTAAAGAGTGGGCACTGCATGCGGAAGGGCAAAAGCTGCAAGCTGAGAGTAGCATGTTTAAGAAAAAGCTTGATACTCGACCCATTTTTGAGTCATGGCTGCAGGAGGTAGCACGCCGCAAGCTGTCAATATCTGGTCGGTTGTTCCTGATTGGTCGGAATCGTGCAGCAGGCAACATACTCGAACTTCATGTCAACTTCGATGCCCAGGTCATTGCATTATTCAAAGAAGTCCGCAATTTATCTTGGCGCGGCTATCAGATCCCTCACGGCATCAACAACATCTCTAAAGAGGCTAAGCGAGTTTATCCGTATGCTGTTAGCTTGATGGAGAGTATACGTACGTACAACCAGACGGTCCGGTCCATCGGTGAATTGGCAGATGTATCCCTTTTGTTGAATGGGTATCTCAACGATGTACAAGAGCTCGTCGGGAAAGGCGTCCCTCTCAAGTGGGAATCTTTTGTTCATGCCTACGATCTACACATTCGACAATCGACATTTCCCAATGGGACAACTGGCAGCGTACGCAGCGAAAGTAAACATGTTCAGTTTGTCCGAGAATTCGCTGCTGCGACCTCCTTGTTGCAAAATAAGGTCGCCACTCTTGTTTCCATCAACGCTACCGTTCAAAAGGCCTTAAAAGACTTAGAAACCTGTCTATACAATTCTGATGCATTCCATCAGCATCTGGAGATAGTGCAACGATCTGTTGATCAGCTCAATCTAGAGAATTATGCAAATCTAGGGACATGGGTAGCAGCTATGAACTCGCGTATCGAAGAGATTCTGCTTGTCCGATTGAATCGCGCCGTCTCATTGTGGATCGAGGTTTTCACTAACGCCGAGCAAGATCAGAACGAGGACCGACGACCCGTCAGTCAACCTGCGCCTGTTGAGGCTTCTGAAGAAAAGCCGACGCTTTCACGCCTGACGCTTGAGATTACAATGCGCAACCAGGCTATCTACTTGAATCCACCTGTTGAATACGCGCGTGCAAGCTGGCTAGAGCAACTGCAACAGTGGCTAGCTGTCATTTGCAATCTTCAGAAGATCAAAGCCTCACGTTACGAGATGCGCTTGGAGGCAACTGAGGACCCCTCGACTACTCAATTCTCTGATCTACCCAGTCAGTGTACGAACGCATTGGTTGAGGTATACGATGCAGTGGAAGGCAAGCTCCATGACATTTCTCTATATGTGGGCGAGTGGTTGCAATTCCAGTCGCTTTGGGATTTGCAGTCAGATCATGTCTACGAAATACTTGGCGAAGACTTGTCACGCTGGTTGCAATTGCTTCAGGAAATCCGAAAAACCCGCGGCACTTTTGACGTTTCTGAGATTAGTCGTCGGTTTGGTTATGTAACTGTTGACTATGAACAAGTACAGAACAAGGTGAATGCTAAGTATGATCAATGGCAGCAAGAGATCCTCCTGAAATTTGCTGGAAGGCTAGGACAGCGCATGGTTGAAGTCTTTGCTCAAATAGAGAAAGCAAGGAAAGATCTCGAGATGCAGACTCTGGAAGCTTCATCCACCGCACAGGCTGTCTCCTTCATTACGGTTGTCGAAATGTCTAGACGGAAGGTTCAAGAATGGGAGCCTGAAGTAGAAGTCTTCAGAGAAGGCAATAAAACGCTTGTCCGCCAGCGATACCAGAAGCCCGCGGATTGGTTACACATCGAACAAATTGAGCACGAATGGCAGATGCTTACGGAGGTTTTGGAGCGGAAGTCGAAAATCGCTAACGATCAAAGGGATGCCCTCATGGCTAAGATTGACGCCGAAGATAAGATCGTCAACCAGAAAATTAAGAACGTCATCGAAGAGTGGGCCAACGAAAAGCCAGTATCTGGCAACATTCGTCCTGAACGTGCATCAGAGATTCTGGAGACTTTCGACAAGAAGCTGAACCAGCTCCGAATTGAGTCGGAGAATATCGCAAAAGCTAAAGATGCCCTCAACCTTCCAAAGTCTACTGAAAATGCTCTCTCGACAGTCTTGGAAGAGGTGCAAGACTTCAAATCTGTCTGGGCATCTTTAGCGACCATTTGGGAAAGTATTGATAGCCTCAAAGAAACTCTGTGGAATAGCATCCAGCCGCGCAAGCTGCGCCAGAATCTCGATAATCTTCTCAGAATGACCAAGGACATGCCAAGCCGGATGCGACAATACCAGGCGTTTGAGTATGTCCAAAGTACACTGAAGCAACTCATCAAAGAGAATGCCATCCTCAGCGACTTGAGATCAGATGCTGTACGGGAACGACATTGGGTTAGGATCTTCAAGCAACTCAAGCCTTCGAAGCGTTACTCAGCTATCTCCATGACCCTTGGCGATGTCTGGGATCTCAAACTCGGTCCGAGTGAGAAGATTATCCGTGATGTTATCGTTCAAGCTCAAGGTGAAATGGCACTTGAGGAATTCTTGAAGCAGGTTCGTGAGACTTGGCAGAATTACGATCTGGAGCTTGTCAACTATCAAAACAAGTGCCGCTTGATTCGCGGCTGGGACGATTTGTTTGCCAAATGTAGCGAAAACTTAAACTCTCTGCAGGCTATGCGCCATTCTCCATACTACAAAGAGTTTGAAGAGGACGCATCATCTTGGGAGGATAAGTTGAACCGTGTTCACGTTCTGTTCGATGTCTGGATTGATGTTCAACGTCAATGGGTGTACCTTGAGGGTGTCTTTACGGGCAATGCTGATATCAAGCATCTGTTACCGATGGAGTCGAACCGTTTCCAGAACATTAACTCAGAGTTTCTTGCTGTGATGAAGAAGGTTTCCCGACAGCCTGGAGTACTTGACGTCCTCAACATTTCTGGCGTTCAGAAGTCTCTAGAACGTCTGGCTGAGCTCCTCAACAAGATTCAGAAAGCCCTTGGAGAATACCTTGAGCGAGAACGTGTATCCTTTCCTCGTTTCTACTTTGTGGGTGATGAGGATCTTCTCGAAATCATAGGCAACAGCAATGATACTCTCCGTATTGCAAAGCATCTCAAGAAAATGTTTGCTGGTATCTCAGGTCTCATCACTGATGAAGATGGCATCATCAAGGGTTTCACTTCTAAGGAAGGCGAGGCAGTGCTTCTCCGAAAAGATATTTCATTAATAAAAACACCACGGATCAATGAATGGCTCGGCGCCTTAGAAGCGAACATGAAAACAACACTTGCAGAGCTCACTTTTGAGGCCTACCAGGAGTTTGAGCAACTAATAGTAACAGACACAATGGATACGGGAGCCTTCAATACATATATTGAAAAGTATCCCGCTCAAGTGGTCGTGCTTGGAACGCAAATAGCCTGGTCGCATGCTGTCGAAAACTCACTCGCCAACGAGGGTACCACCTTGCCGCAATTATATGAGAAACAAGTCAACATCCTCAAGCTTCTCGCTACATCTGTACTTGGTGATTTGGAACCTATCCAGCGAAGGAAGTGCGAACACCTAATCACTGAATTTGTACATCAGCGTGATGTAATTCACAGGCTTCAGAAAGTTGGGGCATCATCACCTTCTCATCACATGTGGCTACTTTGCATGCGCTACATGTATGAACAAGATAACACTCTCCTACAGCGGTTGAAGATCAAGATGGCGAATGCGGTTTTAGATTATGGTTACGAATACTTGGGCGTGGCAGAACGCCTTGTGCGCACTCCTCTCACGGACCGTTGCTTCCTTACTCTTACGCAAGCACTTTGCCAGCGACTTGGAGGCTCACCCTACGGACCTGCTGGTACCGGAAAGACAGAGTCGGTCAAGGCTCTGGGTGTGCAACTTGGACGATTCACTCTCGTCTTCTGCTGTGACGACACGTTCGACTTCCAAGCCATGGGTCGTATCTTCCTTGGTATTTGTCAAGTCGGTGCTTGGGGTTGCTTCGATGAATTCAATCGTCTGGAAGAACGTATCCTTTCTGCTGTCTCTCAGCAAGTACAGAATATCCAACTTGGTTTGCGCAAGGGCGCTGAAGACGAAAAAGCGCAGATCGAATTGATCGGCCGTCAGCTAAGAGTGAATGGAAACACTGGCATCTTCATAACCATGAATCCCGGATATGCTGGTCGTTCCAATTTACCTGACAATCTGAAGAAGCTTTTCCGAAGTGTGGCCATGTCCAAACCCGACAAGGAGCTGATTGCGGAAGTCATGCTTTACTCTCAGGGCTTCTCTCAAGCCAAGGAATTGTCAAAACAAGTCGTGCCGTTCTTTGACAAGTGCTCCGGTAAACTTTCAAAGCAATCCCATTACGATTTCGGTCTCCGTGCGTTGAAGAGCGTACTTGTTAGCTCCGGTGGTCTTAAGCGAGCTCGTATCGCTTCGCAAGGATCAGTCGCAGATGAAGCAGTTATGGAGCCACAGATTATCGTACAGAGTCTCCGAGAAACCATGGCACCAAAATTGATCCGCTCGGATGCTGAGGTTATGAAAGAGATAGAGGAAGAGTCTTTCCCAGGTGTCGAATATGTGCCTGCCCCACTCAACAAGCTCCAAGACGCCATTCGCAAAGCAGCTGCAGATTCCAAGTATGTCGTTAGTGATGCTTGGATGACAAAGATCCTTCAGCTTTACCAGATTCAAAATCTCCATCACGGTGTCATGATGGTTGGTTCCTCTGGCTCTGGCAAGTCTGCGGCTTGGAAGACCTTGCTCGCGGCGCTTCAAACTGTGGAGGGTGTGGAAGGCGTGTGCCATGTCATCGATCCTAAGGTCATGTCTAAGGAGATGTTGTACGGAAGCTTGGACAGTACCACACGCGAGTGGACTGATGGTCTCTTTACCAGCATTCTGCGAAAAATCGTTGACAACCTTCGTGGTGAGGATAGTAAACGCCACTGGATCGTTTTCGATGGTGATGTTGACCCTGAGTGGGTTGAGAACCTGAACTCCGTTCTTGACGATAACAAGCTGCTCACATTACCGAATGGCGAGCGTCTGAACCTACCTCCGAATGTCCGCATCATGTTCGAGGTCGAGACTTTGAAATACGCTACCCTCGCCACTGTCTCTCGTTGCGGTATGGTATGGTTTAGTGATGATACCGTCGAGGTTGACATGATGATTAAGAATTACATTGAGAACCTCAAGACAGTGCCGTTTGAAGACATCGAGGATGATTCAGTTGCACCAGGCCAGATGTCCCAGAAGACCCTCGCTACCCAAGTTCTGATTGCAGATTTCTTGCTTTTGAAGCTCACCCAAGATCGCTTCATCGAAAAGGCACTCAGTATGGCACGGAAGTTCAAGCACATTATGGAGTATACGGACATTCGCGCTCTTAACACATTATTCTCCCTTCTCAACAAGGCTTGCCGGAATGTGCTTGAGTACAATGTACAGCACCAGGACTTCCCTCTTGAAGATGAAAAGATGGAAGCGTACATTTCAAAGAAGCTCCTACTTGCGCTGGTGTGGGCACTCGTCGGCGATTGTCCTCTGTCAGAGCGCAAGCAATTTGGTGACCTTATCGCTGGCCTAACGGACGTTGAGCTCCCACCATTGAATGATACTACCTCTCTGATCGACTACGATGCGAGACCGGATAAAGGCGATTGGGATATGTGGCAGAACCAAGTTCCTAATGTTGAAGTCAACACGCACTCTATCATTCAGACTGACGTTGTCATTCCAACTCTGGACACTGTTCGCCATGAAGATGTCTTATATTCGTGGCTTGCCGAACACAAGCCACTCCTACTCTGTGGTCCCCCAGGCTCAGGTAAAACGATGACATTATTCAGCGCGCTCCGCAAGTTGCCGAACATGCAAGTCGTGGGCCTTAATTTCTCTAGTGCTACGACCCCGGATCTACTCATCAAGACTTTTGAGCAATACTGCGAATATAAGAAAACACTCAATGGTGTTCAGCTCACACCAACACAAGTCGGTCGATGGCTCATCATCTTCTGCGACGAAATCAACTTGCCCGCGCCTGACAAGTATGGTACCCAGCGTGCCATCTCCTTCCTCCGACAGCTTGTGGAGCAGAACGGATTCTGGAGGACCTCTGATAAGACTTGGGTTGCATTGGACCGCATTCAATTTGTCGGTGCTTGTAACCCTCCTACAGATGCTGGACGAACGCCAATGGGTCTACGTTTCCTTCGTCATGCCCCGCTCATCATGGTCGACTATCCAGGCGAGCAGTCATTGCTTCAAATCTATGGTACTTTCAACAATGCAGTCTTAAAAATTATTCCTACATTACGTGGCTATGCAGAAGCATTGACGAAAGCCATGGTTCAGTTGTACGCAGAATCCCAGAAGAAGTTTACTCCGGACATTCAACCCCATTATGTTTACTCACCTCGTGAGCTGACACGATGGGTTCGCGGTGTGTACGAAGCTCTGCGCCCGCTTGAGACCTTGCCAGTCGAAGGTCTTGTCAGAATCTGGGCACATGAGGCTCTTCGATTGTTCCAAGATCGTCTTATCGCCGAAGACGAGCGCAAATGGACTGATGAGTGTGTGCATCGTGTGGCAATGGAACACTTCCCCAACATCGACGAAGAAAAAGCTCTAGGGGGACCGATCTTGTTCTCCAATTGGCTTTCTAAGAACTATGTACCTGTTGAGCGTGATCAACTGCGCGACTTCGTCAAGGCGCGCCTGAAAACTTTCTGTGAAGAGGAAGTCGATGTCCCTCTCATCCTGTTCAACGATGTGTTAGAGCATGTGCTTCGTATCGATCGAGTGTTCCGTCAACCACAAGGTCATCTTATTCTTATTGGTGTCAGTGGATCAGGAAAGACGACTCTCTCGCGTTTTGTGGCTTGGATGAACGGATTGAAAGTATACCAGATCAAAGTCCACGGGAAATACTCTGGTGAAGACTTTGACGAGGATCTACGAAATGTTCTTCGTCGATGTGGCTGCAAGGGTGAAAAGATCTGCTTCATCATGGACGAAGCCAACGTGTTGGATTCTGGATTCCTCGAACGTATGAACACATTACTCGCGAACGCCGAAGTTCCTGGTCTTTTCGAAGGCGACGAATATGCTTCGTTGATGACTGCTATCAAGGAAGGAGCTCAGCGCCAAGGCACGATTCTCGACTCCCAGGAAGAGCTATACAAGTGGTTCACTGAACAAATCGTAAAGAACCTTCATGTTGTTTTCACCATGAATCCACCAGAAGAGGGGCTCTCTTCTAAGGCCGCAACTAGTCCAGCTTTGTTCAATCGTTGCGTACTCAACTGGTTTGGTGATTGGTCTGATCAAGCATTGTACCAGGTTGGCAGTGAGCTCACTCAGTCCGTTGATTTGGATAGGGCCAGCTACAAGGCTCCAGACAGTATCCCGGTGGCATACCGTGGACTCAATCTTCCACCATCCCATCGTGAGAGCGTTGTCAATGCCATGGTTTATATTCATCATTCGCTACATGGCTTCAACAATCGACTACAGAAACAGCAGAACAAAAAGACGTACCTCACGCCACGCCACTTCCTTGATTTTGTTGCACAGTATGTCAAGTTATACAACGAGAAGCGCGAAGAGCTGGAAGAACAGCAGCGCCATCTCAATGTTGGTTTGGAAAAACTCCGGGAGACGGTCGTTCAGGTTGAAGACTTGCGCGTAAGCCTAGCACAGAAGAAGAATCAGCTGGAGGCCAAAGACAAAGAAGCCAACGACAAGCTGCAGCGTATGGTTTCAGATCAGCGTGAGGCAGAACAGAGGAAGGCACACTCCATTCAGATTCAAGCCCAACTAGCGAAGGACGATGAAGAAATCAAGAAGCGTCAAGAAGTCGTCATGAACGACCTCGCCGCTGCCGAGCCTGCTGTGCTTGAGGCCCAAAAGAGTGTGCAGAATATCAAACGACAGCATCTCACCGAAGTCCGATCTATGGGCAATCCTCCCATGGGCGTCAAACTGGCACTGGAGGCTGTCTGTACACTTTTAGGCAACAAAGTTGCTGACTGGAAGCAAATTGTCGCCGTTGTGAGGCGTGATGATTTCATTGCTAACATTGTTAATTTCAAAAACGAGAAACAAATGACTGGTGCGCTTCGCAAGAAGATGATGCAAGAGTATTTATCGAAGGAAGAATTCACGTTTGAGAAGGTTCACCGTGCATCCAAAGCTTGCGGTCCTCTCGTGCAGTGGGTGTCTGCTCAAGTTCATTACTCAGACATTCTGGACCGGGTTGGTCCTCTCCGACAAGAAGTGGAAGATTTGGAAACGGCTGCACAATCGACAAAGGATGATGCCAAGAGAACGGAGCTTGAAATCAAACACCTTGAAGACAGTATTGCTCAGTACAAGGCAGAATATGCAGACTTGATTAGTGAGACCCAGGCCATCAAGACTGAGATGAAGACTGTCGAATCGAAGGTCGAGCGCAGCGTGAAACTTCTGGAGAGTTTGTCTTCCGAGCGCGTTCGATGGGAAGACAGTAGCCGATCTTTCGATTCTCAGATTGACACTATTATTGGTGACGTCCTCGTTGCCGCTGCTTTTATCGCTTATTCAGGCTACTACGACCAAAATTACAGGAAAAACATGATGGAGGATTGGTTGCATCATCTTTCGCTTTCGGGCATTACATACAAGACACCGAACCCATTCACCGAATATCTGTCCACAGCTGATGATAGGCTGACATGGCAACACAGTGGCCTACCAGTTGACGATCTATGCACCGAAAACGCCATCATTCTCAAGCGCTTCAACCGCTATCCACTTATCATCGATCCTTCGGGTAGGACGGTGGACTTCTTGCAGAATGAATGCAAAGACCGTCGACTCACTGTCACTTCCTTCTTGGATGACTCGTTTACGAAACAACTTGAGAGCTCACTGCGTTTTGGTAACCCCATCTTGATCCAAGATGCGGAACATTTGGACCCAATTCTCAATCACGTTTTGAACAAAGAATACCAAAAGACTGGTGGCCGTGTACTCATCCAACTTGGCAAGCAAGAAATCGACTTTTCGCCTGCCTTCAAACTGTTCTTATCCACGCGTGACCCGTCGGCCAACTTTGCTCCAGATATTTGTAGTCGCACTACATTCATCAATTTTACTGTTACTCAGAGCAGTTTGCAAACACAGACTCTCAACGAAGTTCTCAAATCCGAACGGCCAGATGTTGATGAGCGACGTTCCAACCTCATCAAGATGCAGGGTGAATTCAGCGTTCATCTGCGCCAGCTTGAGAAACGTCTGCTGCAAGCTCTCAATGAATCTCAGGGCAATATCCTTGATGACGATCGTGTCATTGAGACTCTAGAAACATTGAAGAAGGAGGCTGCTGAGATATCGGCCAAGGTCTCTGAAACCGCGGGCGTGATGACCGAAGTTGAGAATATCACGAAGGAGTACATTGTGGTTGCCCGTTCATGCTCGGCTATCTTCGCGATCTTGGAGCAACTGCACCATCTCAACCATTTTTACCAGTTCTCACTACAGTACTTCACCCAGATCTTCGGAACAGTGCTGCGTAAGGTCAGGAATTCTGGTATTGATGGTCATGCCGCTCGCATCGATCAAATTATCAGTGACTTATTTGTTGATACATACCGCCGCACCTCGCTTTCGTTGTTGCAAAAGGACAGGGTCACGCTTGCCATGCTCTTAGTGCAAGCCGCGCCCTACAGAATGGACAAGACTCTCATTGATACTATCCTAGACCATGACTTGGAAGGCGTTGATGTTTCCACTCAAATGGAGCGCAAGGACGAAGCCATGGCTCGCGTGGCTAAGGTTCCTGTCTTCAAGAACGAGCTTAACAAGATTGATGAAGTCGACTGGGAAACATTCCTTGCTGAAGAGTTTGGCGAGCGACATGTACCACCAGCCTGGCCCGCAGATCTTAACAAGTACGACCAGCAGCTACGAGCTCTTATCCTCATCAAGCTCCTCCGTGTCGATCGCTTTGTGCCCGCAGTCGAACGCTTTGTTACGGATGTATTTGGCAAGGGTCTACTAGACGCAAGCGGAGACCTAGGCGAAATTGTCAAGCAAGTCAACGCGATTACACCAGTCGCGCTAAGCTCTAGTCCTGGCTTTGACGCCAGTTTCAAAGTTGACAACTTGGTTGAGAGGGAGAGTGTTACATGTTCTAACATTGCTATGGGTTCAAACGAAGGTGCTGCAACTGCTGACAAAGCAATTGCCAATGCTGCTACAACCGGTAATTGGGTTCTGGTGAAGAATGTTCATCTCGCGCCTCAATGGCTACAGTCTCTCGAGAAGAGATTGGAAGCGCTCAAGCCCAACCCCGATTTTCGCCTTTTCTTATCTATGGAATCGAGCCCCAAGATCCCCGTCAATCTCCTTCGTGCATCGCGAATTTTATCCTATGAACAGCCTGCCGGCATTCGGGCTAACATGAAGGATTCGATGGCCTCGTTGGCAGATCGAGCGGTCAAGCAACCGGTGGAGAAAGCCCGTGTGTACCTTCTGCTCTGCTTCTTCCACGCTGTTGTCCAAGAACGTCTGCGTTATACACCCAGCCTGGGATGGAAAGGTTTTTGGGAGTTCAATGATAGCGATGTAAGTGTTGTCTGTTACGTGAAGTCGAAGCAGCTTACTAACAGCTTTCTAGTATGAATGCTGTAGCTTCATCATTGACACATGGATCGACCACGTTGCTCAGGGTCGCTCTAATGTTGCTCCCGCCAATATCCCGTGGGACATGATTCGTACGCTCATCACTGAAATGTATGGCGGCAAGATCGACGACGAAGGCGACTTCCGCGCGCTGGGCTCTCTGGTTGCACAATGCATGACACCGGCTGCTTTTGAAGATAACTTCAAGATTGTAAAGGATACAGAACAGAGTGTGGGTTTGGAGCTTCCTAGCAGCATTGGATGGAAAGATTTTACGGGCTGGGTCAATGATCTGCCGGAGCGCGAACCACCTACGTATCTCGGCTTGCCTGGCAATGCGGAGAAGCTCTTGTTGGTTGGGCAGGCGAAGAGCATGATGACGAAATTGAAGAGGGTGGTGGATATGCTGGATGAGGGAGAGCAAATCATGGCTGAGGCGGCTGAAGTTGAGGCTGGGACCTGAACTAGTCTGCCATCAACACGCGCATGAGCGCATCATTTCCTATGTTAAATTTTCGCTTCTTGCAGAGTTTTGTTAGGGACGGCGTATCGTGGACACTTCAAGTGGGAGGCATTGCATGGTCTTGTTACCTGTCACGAGTATGTAATTTGGAGTCATTGTTTTGAGCACTTTGCCACAATGCAAATATACCCGTCTCCTATGTCTTCAATTCGGTGGCTTCCTTTAGGCACAGAAATCGTGAGAACAAAACACTAGCCTAGAGAAATTATAATTAGTTGTGCAATGTTCGAGCTACGAGTATGAACACTAAGGCATCGTAACTGTGTTGGCCGGCGGATGCTACTGGACAGTCAACTTAGCAACATCAATTCTGGCCTACATTATACTTCTAACTAATTGTGTCGCCACTTTTGGAGAAACTTGACTGAAGCTCGTCTTACACGCTTGGTTAGAGTGGCCAGTATGTTCGGAGCATTTAGGTTAGGTACTTAAATCATAAGCAACTCAAGCGGACTCTGAAGAAGTTCGAACCGTAGTTGAAAGCGGAGTGCAAGAACGTGCAAAATCCGGACTGAAACTTGCTCCCTCAGCTAAGCATGCTTCTGTTATTATTGTTCTAGTCACGTGAAGTGCTGTTCGTTCAGTATGTTTCCCCAATAAGCATCCGCGCTCTTTCCGTCAACAAGAGTGAATGATAAAGCTCGAGCCAACACAACACAACGAGTTCTTCTCTCACTGTGTCACAATGTTGCAATCGCCGCTCTCGTGTGCGCGTCTTTGGGCTCGACGTGGTCGCTAGTCTCGAACGTCTTTCGATTTTACAGTGTATATAATAATTAAATTCGAACAGTGCTCGCAGAACCGCTACGAAATGGCAAATGTGAGGGCGCGCCAATCGTTTGTCAAAGTAGCGGCGGTTCGAACCCGAGGGTAGCCAAAAAGTCGTACACCGCAATTTGTGGTGACCAAACCTGCAAGATGGTTGATACGCTGAGTAAGCGCCCCCGTCACCAAAGTTGGAGTGGGCTGGCCACCCCCCAACCCAGGAGGCGTTCAGCCTCACACCAACCCGAAGTGAAAGTGGGCAAACCAACTGTGCTGCCAAGTGGCAACGTCTTGCTTAGTCCTGACCTTTGAAATTAACAGCTGTGTCTACGACCCACTAAGGGAAGGTGAGAGGCTGAAAGGATTCCCTCACACTGTTAAAGTGGCTCGTGCCTAGAGTCTAGGCCGAGGGATATCCCCAGATTCAGACTGCCGCTGAAAAGTTCATCGGAGCTGGGTGGATGAGTAAGTGGGCGGAAAGATGACGGAACCCGATTTCCTCAACATTGGACCCTTCGGGGAAGGCCTAGCTAGCTGGATCCGAGGGGGGTGAAGGTGACTGGAGTCCAGGCTTGAGGAAATCTCCTCATTGGACTGTCTGTAAGACAACGCTTGACAAGTATCTGGACGGAAACATGAGGAGCTTTTTTTTTTCCTTTCTCTCTCTCTCTCTCTCTCTCTCTCTCTCTCTCTCTCTTTAATGTCCAAAACTCGATCTAGCAGGCACGCACCGTCGTGTCAGCCAGCCTCTTCAGTCAGCCTCTTCAGTCAGCCTCTTCTCCTCTGTCGCCTCTCCCGTACCGTGTGAGAATTTACAGCTATGGAACAGGTCTCAATCTCCACAGCGTCTGAGACTTGTACGGCACGTGAAGATCGTCGTATACATACACCCTAACCGCGTGTTAGATCACGCTGACATCCACTAGGGGTTACACGGCATTACCGTAGCACTTATATAGGGTATTATCTATCGTGCACAAACTTCTCCCGCTCCGCTCAGAGTTGCTTCATCATATCCTTCTCGAAATGCACTCGTACAGAGATATGTTGGCCCGGCTGGCTGTCTCCGTACAAACTCTTAACTACTTCAGGACTTTACACTGCACGTTGTGACGCAATAACAAGACAGGAATGGTGGAAAGGGTAAGGAGTGCTTACAAATTCGCCGGACAAGGCCGCAAAGAAAGAGGAATCTTATTAGAATGACTATATTGAATACCTCCTCCAAGCGCATCAGGTGGCTCCAGGTTTTACCAGAGGAGTTTCCCACTGCAAAAACACTCTCTCGCGTCAGCGACCAGGCCTCCAGCAGCTTACCATAGGTGCGCGACATAAACGATGATGCAGCCACGTATGAGGCTCTGATAGAAGCGCCCGTGTAAAGATATAGTCGCGATGGAAGAGGCGGTCGCTATTCTTATTAGTCAAGCAGCAGGAGGAACAACGGATTCCTATATATGAACAGGAAAGATGTATGAGTATAACCCCAACAATTCGACACCACAGAGAAAGGCATGGAACAAGGTCAAGGAAAAGGCAAAGCATACATACATCACATTTACTTCCATTCGAGATAGATGCCATCAGTGTCATCCTGACCCCTATCTAAAACACAAGTGATCGCGATTCTATGAAATGTCCAGGAAAACAAGGCTGTGGCCCTCTAGTGGCTGGATTCTCACTAGAAGAAGCATTTAGCAATACTGAAAGCTGTGACTTGAAAGTGGAAGAATGAATACTTTTAAAAGAAGCACCAAATAACCTTAATAAGTAATCGCCAGATAGGTAACCATGTTACTATGCAATACTACGAAGAAGCGAAGTGAAATGCAATGCCCCTATCCCGTTCTACAGTGCGAATCTACATCCATGAAATGGGGAAAGACAAAAATGCTGGTGATTGTTCGGATGTATGCCAAACTTTATCAATCTCTCCTAATCAGCAGAATTGAATTTTTTTCTAGTCTTTCTCGTCCTAACTTACTACATAGAGTGTGTAGTGGTATCAGAGGCTAATAAGAAGCTTGCTACGGATAGTAAGCTTGATTTAAAAAATGGATGGTCCAGAACAAGAGTGACCTAGTCAAGTGTTCGAGATGATATCAGGGTAATAATTGTCAAAATATCACGTATACCCTTCAAAAATTGCGCATTTGACTTTCGTTTGTGTTTTAGATGCGTCTGGTTAGTCATAAATCGTTATTTTATGTTGTTGAAAGACCCGTGTCTGGGATTTTTTCTTCAGTTCTTCAAATAAAGAAAGGTTGATACACGATGTTGACAAATTTCCATTTGACGAACTACAGAAAACATATTTTGCATCAAAAACATCGTAAGTAGAAAACATCATGGTAGATGGGGTATATAATAAGAGTAACTTAAATTGCGTTTCGCCCAGGAAGTACCCGCACCATATGCAAATCTATTACCAGTAGACAGCTACTGGAAGCAACCTTCGGGACATGATAGAAATTTAGCTACTCTCTATAATTGCCATGCAGACCGATCCTGAGCGGAATACCGCAATGAAGGACCAAATTCAAGACCTTTCCCTTCAGCGCTTCTTGTATGTGATGCTTCTGAACATCCTATGTTCTGAGATTAAGATATCTGTCTGCATCATTATCCTCTCTATATTAACATTTTGCTTATATGGGGTTGACATTTCATACCATTTATCTTCGTATCCAGATTGAACGTGCCTTCGTTATGTATGAGTATAATACGCAAGCGAATCGCTGCCTAAACTGGATGATACGACCGCATATCTGGATGAATATGGCCATGGACGGTGGGGGTGTGGCAGAGCGCATCACGCAGCACGAGGGATGCAGGTTCATGCCTCTATTTTCGTAAACCGATTACGATGTCTTCGATGTCTTCGGCATGGCGACCGACCACGCTAGGATGCGTCCACCGCTCAAGGGGTCTTTGGAATCGATGGATTAGCGATACCTTCTCCTTGGCTGGCATTGTGGTGGCCAGTACAGCATAGGCCTTCATGTCGAAGACCTGTACTAAGGCAAACCGCGGTACTTGCCCGCCTGGAATAGCTCGCGCAGTTTCTTGAGCTTATGAAGCTCGACTTTCCTCTTTCGCTGATGCTTGGCCTCTTTACCTTAGGCGGCTTCGTCGTCAGTTGGTTCCTTATCAAAGCCGTATATATCGATATTCCTATTACTATTAAGCTCGTTAGTTAATTTGATACTATCTAGGGTGGACTGCATGCTAGCCATACTAGTATTAGCGGCCGAACTACCCTCTACTGTATCTACTTTAGCCGCAAGGATATTAGGTACCAGTAAGAGCAGTAGTAATACAGAGATGAGTATAAGGACGCAGGTGCTCTAGCCTGATAATTAGAATTCCGTATCGCCCTTAGATGTGCGCACCCCTTGCGGGTGGCGGTAGTTAAAATGCTCGCGTATCAGGACATCGTGAATGTACTGTATAGGTGGGCGTAGTTTAGATACGATGCCAATATCGAGCTCGTCTGATACTATGCTGTGGTATGAGGACTCTCACCCCATTATATGTATTTTTATTACCTTTGACATAACTATCCTACATTATAAGGACGCTCGTACTGCTGATATCTATCTCCACTAATGATACGATAGTACTTTAGAAAGGCGCTCATCCTATTAATATCTGCTTGTATTAATATCGTGATGGGTACATCATGAATAAGCCCACACTGTTAAAATACCATTCAACTTGCACTACTGTGTGATATTGTATAGGTCTTCACCCTATGGACATCTATCTGGATTAATAATATGATAGTACCTTATGAAGGCCTACATCCTATCGATATCTATCTCAGCCGACACTACTATAACTATATTCTGAGAACCCTGGCCTTATCAACATTCAAGTTAGCTGAACAGAATAAATATCTCATGAAGACCCTCACTTCGTCGATATCTCATTCAACCAAATACAAGGTAGCATCCAATGAAGACCCTCATCTTGTTTGTGTGTCATGTGGCCCGGGATTTTATATCATACTACAAGGGCCCTCATCTTGGTGGTATACAGCTCGGTTGAGCATGATTTAGTGTGTTACGAGGGCTTCCACCCTATTGATATACAACTCAACAAAACATTATATAGCATGCCGTAAGAACCCTCATCCTGCTAATACATATTGTAACTAAACAAAGTATAAGGTAACATGAGGGACCTCATCCTGGTGATATACAGCTTGACTGAACATGATATAGCTCGTCGCAAGGGCTCTCATCCTATTGATACCAAGCCCAACCAAAATTCATACAGCATGCTGTGAGAGCCCTCATCCTGCTGATATGTATTATAAATGAATTCAAAATAAAGTAATATGAAGGTCTTCATACCCTTAATGTATAATGCGACTAACTATGATTTAGGATACTATAAAGGCCCTCATTCCCCTGAAATAGAACGCGGCTGACTGCAATAAAGGTACCATAAAGGCTCTCATCCTATTAGTATACAACGCGAGCAAATTTAGTACAGAGTATTTTGAAGGTCCTCACTCTGTTAAAATATAGTTCGGCTGATTATAGTGCAGGGTATCATGAGGGCTCTCATCCTATCAGCATATACCGCGAGCAAATTCAGTATAAAGTGTTTTGAAGGTCCTTGCTCTGTTTAAATATAGTTCAGCTGATAAGAGTATGAGATACTAAAAGGGCTCTCATCCTATTGATATATGATGCGACAAATTCATTTTAAAGTATTATGAGGGTCTTCACCCTGTTTAGATATGGTTCGGCTGATTAAAGTGCAAGGTACTATGAGGGCTCTCATCCCCTTAAAATGAAATTCGACTAGATATAGTATAAGGTAGCATAAGGGCCCTCATCCCTTTGATATGTGATGTGGCTGGCCACGGAACAACATGCTATAAAGGCTCTCATTCTATTAAAATATAATTCGGCTAGTTGTATAACAAAGTATCATGAGGGCTCTCATTCTATTAGTATATAATGTGAGCAAACTCAGTTGAAGGTATTTTGAGGGTCCTCATCCTGTTAAAATTTAGTTCGGCTGATTATAGTACAGGGTATTATGAGGGCTCTCATCCCCTTGAAACGTAATTCGACTGGCTGTAGCATAAGGTAGCATAAGGGCCCTCATTCTTTTGATATATGATTCGGCTGAATACAGCACAAGGTATTATGAAGGCTCTCATTCTATTGAAATATAATTCAGATGATTGCATAATAAGGCATCATGAGGGCCCTCAGTCACTTCATCAATTTGTCCCTCAGAAGGGAAGAGACGAAAGCTTTGGCCATGCCTTCACCTTCACCTCTCGTTACCTTCACTTCTCGTTACCTTCGCTTTTCGTCACCTTAATTTCCGACACATTTCCCTCACGATTTTCTCTCACCTAATTTTATCACGTGCAAGCAAACGCTCGAACGCACAACGAATATTTAAACCCCCCCTCCCCTCTCCCTCCTTCCTCCCTCACCTTTACCCTCCACCGCCGTTCGTCGCCCCCGCGCTGTTGCGAACCCAATTCTCTCATCATGGCAGACCTGGAAGCGAGGGTGATGGCGGCTCTCCGTCAGAAGGGGCATTCGGCGCTCCCGGCTGTTGAGCGTTCGAGATGGAAGCCGTTCAGTTCGGGTGAGCGCCAGATGTGGAGGTTACGGGTTGGAAGGAAGACTGAGGGCCGCCATTTCGTGGTCTTTGCATTTTTCGACTCTCACCCAGAAGATGGAGTGCGAATCGTGGATACTTCAGACGTCTCGATCACTGAGGATTCCTTCCATCTGGTGGGGTGGGAGAAGCCGTTCTACGGTATCTTGGAGAAGCTCCCTAGTAAGAAGGGTTTCCAGGCTGTCCGCGCAGTCATCGAGGCCTATTTCCTCTTCAAACAGGATGATTATGAGCATCCGAACTTGGAGAAGGCTGGAGTCTGGGCTGATTTTGAGCGAGGCTTGGATCTGATCTTTCCTCAAGAAGAGGCGGTGAGACAGTTTTCTCTCACTTTGATTGATATCCTGCTAACTATTGCACAGTCTCGTCCAGAGCCAGCTCCCGCCGCCACCACTGCCGCCGAGCCTTCCTCACCCGCTTCTGAAGACGGGTCGTCCCTCTTTATGTCTGAGGGCGACACCAGCGAGAGCGAGGCGGAAGAAGTCAATTCTTTCGGCATGGCAGAAGAGTCTGAGCGGGGCAACACACGCCAGATACCCAGCATGAGCAGCACCGCTTCAAGGAAATATGGAATGTTTGGCGGTGCGCCAACTGTAGCGCCCAGGAGGCGCAAAACTTACCTCACCTCGCCCACTGGCCAGCCGTCGAAGAGGGACCGTAGTCCTCCAGCGACTCCAGAAGGCCGCCAAAAGAGGCAGCATACCAGCGACATTCCAGCATCTCCTGCAGTCGCCTCTGGATCGGCAGCGGCCCCTTCAGCTGGCGGCTCTGGAATCACTCCTACGAATGCCCAGCAGCCCAACGATGCCGAATACCCCCGCGAGATCTTTAGGGGCATGGCAATAGGCCAGCAGCAGATGTTGCGGTCCTTGCTCCATGAGCAGGACACCAAAAAGGCGGCAGAAGAGCGTCTGAGGAACAACAATACCGAGCATGCGAAGATTGCCGGCGAAGTCCAGGAACTGAGCGACACTCTCACAGCTCAGCAAGATGACCTCAGCGACGCGGTCAAAGCTATCAACAGCAAATGGCTTGCCGAGGACAGACGCTTGCAAAAACAGATCGATGAGATCAAGGCTACGAGGGCTAGTCTCAAGGAGCAGGCTGAGAAGGACAAGGCAGATGCGAGGCAAGAACACGAGCCAGAGATCCAAAGCATCCAGGACCGTATCGACGCGCTGCAAAAGGATTCGGAAGCGCTACAGGACAAGATCGATACAGACCAAGCCGCTGTCGACGCCGCAAAGGTAAACGCTTGGAACTTGTGCCAGCAGGGCAGGACAGAGCTGATGGAGAACTTGAGGACCGCGATGGAGCGTAAGGGTGAGCTCGACGCCGGAAATGCGACGTAACGCGCCCATCTCTCATGGTATGTACATGCACACCCTCTGTCCACATCGGCAGCACTTCTGACGCGCATCCAGGCTGTCGAAGAAAGAACCCGGTTGATAAACTTTCATTTCTCACGAATCGTCCTCGGCATCGAAAAGCCATCCATCTATGTGATGCTAGTATTGAATTGACGAAGCGTCCCCGGCCTTGGGTACAGGCGACAAAATTGCATGCGTTCGCAGAAGAAAAAAAAAAAAAAAAAAAAAAAGAGATGA
>Ga0247757_10000198_pt1 | contig 50042 bp, 51 predicted proteins | sample UWRJL126311R4_FD_180929 | JGI IMG/M metagenome (GOLD analysis project Ga0247757, IMG submission 180929) | Plant litter microbial communities from Arlington Agricultural Research Station in Wisconsin, United States - UWRJ-L126-311R-4 | ecosystem: Environmental > Terrestrial > Plant litter >... | reverse complement strand
GGGTGGGCGGGGGTGGGGGGGGCAACGCGGCCATTGCGGGCCCGGGCTCCCACGAGAACATAGGCGGCGGCGGCGGTGCGGGTGCCCAAGGGGTCGTTATCTTCACCGCGTGGCGCGACCTGTAAAGGCACGCAATGCGCGGATTGATGGAAAGCTTTTCGGGGCCCGACGCGTAGGTCCGCACATGAAAACGATCACCGTTCTGATTCTGGCCCTTTTCACCATCACCACCGGCTGCACCGCGAACGTCGCGTCAAGCGCAGATGAAGGGACCGCGGCACCTCTCTCGTGCGAGCTGCTTGCCGCAAGCGACACCGAGCAAGTGTTCGCCTTTTCGGATCCCGACACCGCGGCCCCCGTCGGCACCGAGTGCGTTTCGCTCGGTGGCGGCGTGTTCACATGCAAGCCCACGGCGTGCCTCGTGGTTGCGTACGCCGGTAGCTGCCCCCACTGCGCAGGCGGCGGTGAGTAACGTATATCGAACATCGATATATCCTAAACCCCGCATTCAGGATCTATCTCACTCGAGTGAGTCAACTTTGCGGTTCCATAGCCGTAGTTCATTGTATGGGTAAGCTACTGGTGATGGTTCCTAGGGTGCATCGACAACTAGAGGCGGAGACGATGCGCGAAGCGGTTCGAGCACTCGACGCGCGGCTGCAAGATCCGGCGCTCGACGCAGCAACGGCTCGCGAGTTGCACGAGTGCGCGGCGGAACTCGAGGCGCACATTCAAGTGACGCAACCTCGTTCGACATGAAGACCGACGGGCCGCTACTGCTCGATCGCGCCGGGGCTTCGAAGCGTCTGGGCATCCGCAACGTGCGCTCATTCGATCGCTACGTGAGGCCCAAGCTGCCCCCGGCTATCTTGATCGGCCGCGTCCCCTACTGGCGAGTGGCCGACTTGGAGGAATGGGTCGAGCGCCAGGCTGCACCGCCGCGCAAGCTCCCCGGCGCGCGCAGTGGCATTCAGCCCGCGCAAGGCGGCTCGGCCTTGCCCCTGCTGATCACGGAGAAAGCCCGGGCGATGCGAAAACGGCTCTCGAGGCCACCACGCGACTACTCTCGGGTGCCGGAGCTGCAGAAGTAGCGCAGGTGATGCAGACCACTTCCGCCTTTCGCGTCCGAGACTGAGCCGGAGATGGCGGATACCAGTGCGGTGTAGCGCCCACGCCATCCAAGACAGGAGCAGACTGCAGCCAATCTTGACTGCGGCGCAATCAGTACAGAATAATTCTTGATGGTGCGTAACATATGATAAACTCTTGAAATAACTTATGATATAATCTTATACCATAAAGATTATTCCACGACGCCCGCGCGTCGCCGCTTGACCGCTGGCAGGCGCGGTGTATTCTCGCGCTATGCCCAACGACACCGCACTGGTATCCGCCATCTCCGGCTTCGTCTCGGACGCGAAAGGCGTGGGGATCTACAACGGCTCACAGGCCACCAACCTTCAGCAGGCGCTGAAGCTAGCGCTAGAGCAAGCAAGGTTGTCTGGCGTCGACACTGACAAGGTGACGATCGCGCAAGCGAAGGAGGGCTACGACCATTGGCTCGACGAGTACGGCGGTTCAAACCGAGCGTCGGTGCACAGCATCGCGACGTACAAGGGGCGTGCAAAGAAGTTGCTCGACGACTTCACGACCTGGAACGGCGGCAACTTCATGGATTGGAAGAAGACGCTCGCAAAGGCGCCGAAGCCAGGAGCACGTAAGCACAAGCCGAAAGAAAAAGAGGTAGAAGAGCAGCAAGCGGCACCGCCAGCTATCAACGGGCAGGGCGTTTCTACAGGTTCACACGAGCACGTGTTTCGACTGCCATCTGGAAAGACAGGCAAGTTGACGTTGCCCGATCCGATCAAGACGAGCGAGATAACCGCGGCCTGGAAGGTGCTCGACGCCTACCGGACTTTGCTCGAGGCCCAAGCTGAAGTGGACGACGACACAGCTAGTGGCGAAGACGCTGAGGTTGAGAAGACCGCTCGCAAGGGGGCAGGCAGCTAGGACGACTGGCGCATAAGGCTTGGCTAGAGCGCGTCGTCTTCGGTCCGTGCAACCCCCGCCGATTCCAACCCGGCGGGGCGGAGACCCGAGATCTCGCGGGTGACGCTTCCAAACCGCACCATCTAGCCAAGCCTTATGCGCCTCTCGAGTGTGCACCCGACCGAGATTGGTCGCAAGCCGCCCAGCATCGACACAGAAGCTCGTGCCGATCTAGGTACCCGCTCAGGTACCCGCATCAATCTCCCCCGGGGCTCGCCAACTGCGAAACCCCTTCTTTTCCGGAGCGGGACATCGGGTTCGAACCGACGACCTCAAGCTTGGGAAGCTCGTGCTCTACCAACTGAGCTAGTCCCGCGTAGCGAGCCCACTGTAATCGCTTCTGTTCGCGATGCGAGAGAAAAATGCGACGCACGCGCGCTCATTTGCCGCTAAATCGCGATTTTGGCGCATCACGACGCCCGTGGTGAGCTGGGGGCTGCTGCGTGGAGCTCCGGGGCCTTGACCCTACTGGGCGCAGCCGGTAGTGAATGCCGGCGTGGCGCGCGTGATCACGCGGCGCGCAGAATCGAGTGACGAGTCATGAAGGTAGCGACAGTTCATTCCCGGTGTGAGTGCCAAGTCCATTTGAGTGCGGAGCTGGACGAGCAGCGCACCGCTCTGCGCGGCTGGGCGGTCGACTCGCGGAAGGTGCAGTTGCCGGCCCCCGCCAATGCCATCGGCGCCGAGCGTGAACGCTTCGACGTTGGCTGGGCCTGCCCCTTCTGTACCCGGAACACCTTGCGCTCCTTCACCGGCTCCTCGCTGGTGTTCCGCGAGCTCGCCGCGCAAGCGGTCTGAGGCTCGCCGCGACGCGGGGCGCTTTGCGCCCGGGAGCTCAAGCGGCGCGGCCGAGGCCGAGTCGCTCGAGCATGCCGCGTAGTGAGTTCGCGCGCGCGCTGTCGTGTTGGCGTTGGCGCAGGTACACCGCTTGGCCAAAGGCGCGTTCGGCTTCGGGCAAGCGGTTGGCTTTGGCGCAAGCCGAGCCATACAACGCCCACAGCTTGGCGTCGGTTTCGGCCAGCAGCGTGGCTTCGCGCAGGGCGACCAAAGCCTGGCGGCGTTCACCGCGTTGCTGGGCGCGGCGAGCGCGGCTCAGCAAGAGCTCGGTGCGTGACGGAAAGCCGGGGTTGGTCGACAGCTGCTTCATGGCGTTGTGAACCGGAAACAATGCGAGCGGCGTGCCAAATTTGTGGCGCCGAAAGGATGCAACCGCCCTACACGCAGCGCCGCGAAGTTTCGGGCACTTAGCGCGATCGGCTTGAAGCATGCGCGGTTCTGCGCGACGTGGGCGTCGCGGTTGGGCTGTCGGTGTAACAGGGTGTCAGGGATCCGTCACAGGCAAACGTGTGCATGCGTCAACGGCTCGTCGCACTTCGTCACGCCCGCACGCACGTCGTCTCAGTCGTGTTCGCGCGTCACTTCACGGACTGCGAGTCCAAGCGCGAGCAAAAGCAGGATCCCGGCGAGCAGACTCAGTCGCAAACCGAGGACGGTGAGCATCTCTCCGCTCGCGGCGGCGTAGATTGGATCGACGACCGCGACGAGCACGGCGGCGCCGAGCAAGGCGAGGGCGGGCGTGAGCCGCTCGAGCAACGTGCGTTCTTGCTGCAGCTTGGGATCAATCTTCGCCACGAACCCGGTTTCGATCGCGGCATTCGCGTCTGGCGCGGGGGAACGCGGTGGTGAGAGCGGAGCGCGCCCCGAGCGTGGTGGATCGCTGGGAGTGAGCTTGAGTTCGGGATTCGAGCGACGCCCCGCGGCGGCCGCGCTCGTCGGCGGATTGCTCGGCGGATTGCTCGGCGGGGGTGGATCAACCCGGACTGCGGCCAGGCGCTGCGAGCTCACGGTGCGTTGCGGGCGAGGTTCGTCCGCGGGCAGGTCGAGATCGAGAGCCAGCCCCGCGGGGTGCACGGAGTCTTCCAGATCGATCACGCTCGGTTGTCGGGCCGTCGGCGCCTGCACCGCGGGGCGTTCGCCGCTCGCGCGCCGGGCGACGGGGGCCGGCGTCAGATCCAGATCCGGGACGAAATGCGGCGCAGAGACCGCGGCCGCGCGCATTGGGCCGGCGGGCGCGGGGGCTTTGAGCGGCGGGCGCGGGGGGGCGGAGGCGCGCGTCGAGACGCCCAGCGTGACGCTGTAGGACGCGGCCGCCCGCAGCGCGTGCGCGGCGGGCGGCCGCGCGCTCATCGGGTCGAATTCCAGATCTTCTTCGGTGTCGACCGCGACCGGCCGCGGCCGCGAGTCCGCGCGTTCGAGGGAAGCGAGCAGTTCGTTCCAGAACACGCCCGCGTCGCGCTGACGCGCCCGCGGATCGAGCGCGAGCGCGCGTTCGAACACGGCTTCGATCGCGTCGGGGACTTCGATGCCTTCGTTGCGCGGCGTCGGGCGCCGCTTCGGATCCAAAGCGATGCCCATCATCGTCGCCGGATCGCCTTGGATCACGGTGCGCGCGGCCATCACCTCGACCATGCTCAGCGCCAAGCCCCAAACGTCCGTCCAGGGGCCCGTTTGGCCGTAGTGGCGAGGCGCCCATTGCTCGGGCGCGCCGTAAGCGGGCGTGAACGCGGCCGGCACACTGCCGTCTTGGCTCACGCGGCCTGCGACTTGGCTGGCCAGGCTCTTCACTTTGCCGATGCCGAAGTCCAAGATCTTCACCAGCTCTTCGCCCGCCACTTGCGCGATGAACAGGTTTTCGGGCTTGAGGTCGCGGTGCACGATCGAAATCGGCCCGCCCGGACCGCTGAAGTCGTGTGCACGCTCGAGGGCACGGGCCACGGGCGTCAACAGGCGCACCAGCTTGCGCAGCGAGACCGGCGGCAGGTTCGCACGGTTGCGCTCTTGGATCAGCGTGTCGAGCGTCATGCCGTCCAGCCACTCGAGCACCAGGTACGGCACGAAACGGCCGTCTCTACCGGTGAACGAATCGACGTGCAGCGCGCGCACCACCGTCGGCAAACTGGCCGATAGCCGGATCAGGAGCTCCGCTTCACTGCGAAATAACTCGAGGAATGCGGCCTGTTGCTGCGGATTCTGCTCCGGCACTTTGAGCAGCTTCAAAGCCACGGGCGCGCGAAAGCCGCCATGATGCGCGCGGTACACCACGCCGAAGCCACCTTCGGCTACCACGCTCTCGACGTGGTAGGCGGAAGCGATCACGCTGCCGACGATGCCGAAGACGTCCTCTGCCATGAGGCTCAGTGTTGATCGATGGCGATGCCGAGTTGACGTCGCAACTTGAAATAGCGCTCACTCGCCGCAAAGGAGAGCAAATCTTTGCCTAGCTCGCCGTCGGGGCCTTCTTCCTCGGTCAACACGCCGAGCGCGGTCTGGATGTCGTTGCTGAGCAGGAAGCCAGCGCGGCACGCGGTCTTTTCCGCGGCGCTGCTCCAGCGTTGCAAATTGGTGCGGCCGCCCTCTTCCACGAAGCGCAGGAAGCAACCGCGCAGCGCGTCCACGTGCTGCGCTTCGAGCAACGGTTGAATCGCGTGCGCAATGGGCGCGACTCGGCGCCGCATGTCTTCGGCGATGGGTAAGCCTGGATTGCCGATGGTCAAGGCCGCGAGAAATAGGTCTTCTAGATCCGGCACCCCGCTGAAGAGCGTCTTCAAGAAGTGCTCTTGGCGATACCAAGACAGGTGACGACCGACCAAGAACGCGTGTTCGAGCTGAGTGCGCCCGGACAGCACCCGCTTGCCGATGACCGTGAACGGCGGCACCCCCGGCATCAGCGCGAAGCCCGCGTCGCGGTCCTTATCGACGTAGATCGGCGGCGCGGCCAAGCCCAAGATCGCGGCCGCCCACGGCAGCGCGCGGACCGCGGTGATGGTGGCTTTGGCCGGGTCTTGTTTGGTCGAGGGCACGGGGGGCTGCAACTTCTTGTCGCGACGCAGGGCCGTCACGCGCCCGATCAAGACCGCGGGCGCGATCAGACTGAAGATCTGGCCGGTGAGCACCTCTTCTTCCGGGTGATAAAGCAAGTCGACCCAGGCGTGCGCGGAGACGCTCGCGCGCGGAGCGATCAGTCCGTGGCTGCGGAATTGCTCGACCAGCGCTTTCTCTTCGGGATTGGCGGCGTTCAGCGCGCCTAGCACCTGCGCCACGCAAAATCGGCGATCTTGCTCGTGGCGCGCGGCGTACACGCGGCTCAGCGCGCGGTAGCCGTCCGCGTTCTTCGGATCGCGGCGCACACGACGCCAGATTTCCTCGGCATCTTCACTCGCGTCTTGGGCGGCGGTCTCGACCTCCGACAGATCGACTTCCACGTTGATCGACGCGTGCGCCTTGCGCAGCTCGGCTTCGAGCTGCTTCACGCGCGCTTCGAGCTGCTCGATCTGTTTGAGCAGCAACGTGCGGCCCGCGTCGCCATCGGCCTGCACGCGCAGCGGGGCGAGCGAGGGCGCAGACTCCTCGTAATGCTCGATGATCTGCACGCGGTGGCGCGTTTGGTAGGCGGCAACCATGGCCTGCTCGAGGCGCACCAAGCGCTGAGGGTCGAGGCCCAGGTTATCCGCGGCCTTTTCCAGGCGCGCGCGCTCGTCCGGCGTGATCACGCCGTCGGCCAGCGCGTCCGCGAACAGCTCTTCGTATTGCGTCTCCAGAGGGCCCAGTCCAAACCCACCGGACACTTCACCAGCCACGAAACCTGCGCCATGCTCGAAGCCGAGCGCCACGCTGCCGTCACTCATTCCACTACCTCCGTAGAATGCCCACTTTCCTACCCTTTCTTCGCGCGGTAAAGGCGCCCGGCTCGAGCCTGGCAGTTTGTGCGCTGATCTTCACGTTGGCGGTTGATTGCCTACCTCACGGCACAGCGCGCACGACAGCAGCGCCTGCCACGGGGCCACGGCCCGTGAATTCAGCAAACAACGCGGCCCGCGCCGCGAGCACGGCGCCACCCGACGCGCAGACCGCCGCGCCCGACTCCGGCCCTCCGCCGAGTGAACGCCGCGATCCGGCGCCGCTCATCGCGGTGGATCTGCCCTACCCGACGGATGCACGCCCGCGCGCGCAGAACCCCATGCAAGCCGCCGCCGAGGACGAAGAGCTCGCGCGCTGGAATGCGGGCGGCAGCTCGGATCCGAACGCGGCCTCGAGCCAAGCGTCGTATCACCCCGGCACGCGGGTGATGGTGGACACGCGACCGGCCAAGCGCCGCGCGGGCGCGCGGCCGTTGCCGCCACCGCGCGGCCTCAGCTACGGCCTCGTGCAAGCGCAAGCGCGCAGCCGCGGCTATTGGCCGTTCCGGCTGTGCTTCGAGCTCGGGCAACGCGACAAGAAAGGCACGGGGGGAGAGACGCGCGTGGCGTTCACGATCGGCACGCGCGGTAGGGTGACGGCCGCGCGCTTGCTCGATTCCAAGCTCGGAAATGCCGCCAGCGCCGCGTGCCTGACGCGCGAAGTGCTCAAGCTCCAGTTCAACCCTGCCCCGCCCGCCCTGCTGCGCATGGTAGCGACGATCGCGGTCTACCCAGGTGACGCCGAGCAACCCGTGCTGCCCGACGCAACGGCAGCCCAGGCACTTCCGCGCGGAGACTTCGACCCGGAAGCGATGCGCGCGCGGGTCACGGACAAGCAACGCGAACTCGATGCCTGCTTTGCCGAGGCGCGCGCGAGCGATCCTGCGCTGTGGGGTCGCCTCGCCTTGTCCGTGATTTTGGAGGTCGATGGCAGCGTTCACCGCGTGACCGAAGCCGAAAGTCGATTTCCGAACCCGGCCGCGACGCGCTGCGCGCAAGCTCTGCTCTCGACCCAACTGTTTCCGAGTGTCAACGGCAAGCCGTTCAGCTTCGTCGTGCCTTTGCGACTCAGCCCGCCGGCACCACCAACGGAAACGGGCCCGGATGTCGATCCGAGCCCGTCCGATGTCAGTGGAGATCCGAGCGCGGACTAGATCCCGCTACCGGACGCCCCGGCGGCCGCCGACTCACCTGCGGTGCCACCCGCGCCGTCACCCGCAGCCCCTGCGCTGCCACTCGAGCCGCCAGCGCCGCCCGCGCCGCCTTCACCGCACGTCGTCAGCTCCACGCTTTGGAGCAGCGTGGGGTAGCACAAGCCGTCCGAGCCGAGCGCATTGGCGAGGTCCGACTCACCCGAGGCCCACTTGCGGCACAGATCGCCCCCGAAAGGGCAGTCCGAAGTGCAAGAGCAGAGTGGCTCGCAAAAGCCGAGGTCGCCGGTGCCGGAACCCACGCAAAACCCGCCGGGGGTAGTCCCGGTGAACATGCACGGTACGCCGACCGAGCAATACTCCGCGCACCTTCCCGTCGTGCCCGCATCGTCGTCGGGGAGGCAAAAGCTTTGGCAGGTGGTGGTCGCCGCGTTGGGGTCGCAGACAGTGCCGGTCGGATCACCCGCGGGCTTGACGCTCGTGCACAGCCCGATCCCCTTGTCGCAGAACAGACCGGTGCCGCAATCCGCATCGGAGATGCATTGGGGGAGGCAAAACGGCGCCGGTTGGGCCACTGATCCCAAGTTGACGCAAGCGACATCGAAACGCCCGCTGCACTTGCTGACCGCATCGGTGGCGTTGCCGCCTGGGACGCAGGACTCCAAGCAGTAGCCGGCGGGCGCGGCAGCGCTGCCGAAGTCCACGCATCCACTACCCGGCTCGACGGCAGCGCAGTCGGCGCTGCGCAGGTTCGGATCGCACGGCATCGTACACATGCCGTGGGCAGGGCCACTGTTGGCACCGAACAGCTCGTTGGCCACGGTCGCGCACTTGAGTCCGGCGCCGCACTGCGCGTCGCTGGTGCAAGACGTACCGATGGCCGAGTCGGCGTTGCCCGAGCCCGCGCGACCAACCGCACCTGCGCGGCCACCGGCCGAAATGATGCCGCCGCCCGAGGCGCCTCCACTGCCTCCCGTGGCTTCGTCACTGCCACAGCTGACCGTGGCGGCGAGCGTGCCGAGCGAGACGATGAAGAGCGTGAACCAAGTACGTGCTTTGACCACGAAGCCTCCTAAGGGCGCCGCGGTGCGGCGCAGGGGAACACTACGTAAGGTTTCACCCGATCGCACCAGCGGCGCAAGGCCAAACTCGCGCCGCCCGCTCGCCTCAATCGGCCCTGAAGGCTCCCGACGCTCACCCTCACGCGATCCGAAACACCGACGAATAGGTCAGAAAATCATTCGTGAACCACGAGCTGCGTGGTGGCTCCGGTCGCGGGTTGCCAGCGCACCGCGTGCCAGCCGGAAGGCAGCTTCGGTTCGCTGAAATCGAACAACCACTTGCCGTCGATCGGCGAAACATTGATGCAGCCGGCGCTCGCCAGGTTGCCCCAGTTATCGTGCCAATAGGCGGTGTGAATCGCGTAGTGCTTCTGAAAATTCTGGGTCCACGGCACGTCCGAATGCAGCGCTTCGCCGGGCGCTTCCAGGGTGACCGTGGCGAGCTTGCCCGAGATGGCAAACGTTCCCAGCGGCGTCGCGGATGACTCCAGTGTGTTTTTCCCCTCCTGCGGGATTCCGCCCGTTCCCGCAGAGATCAGCGTGGCGAAAACCGGTTTGGTGCCTTCGAACGCGAGCAGCCAGCCGCCCATCACGCTGACTTCGATCCAAGTCTGACGTGAGTCCTTGGGAGCGCGCCCCGTGCGATCCTCCTGCCCCACGCGCGCGCCCCAAGGCGTCTGCGAACGCGGCGTGGGCAACACCGCGTCTCGCTCACGCACCCAGTCGTCCCCGTGGGCGGCTTGGAAAAAGCGTTCGCCGCGTCGAATCTCGATCCGATCGCTCAGCGCCAACACTTGGTGCAGCGTGAACGACTCGTCGCCGCGCTCGAGCTGACCCTGCGCGTTGCGCCGATACTTACGGGCACCCGCGCGGCGAAAGAACGCCAACGGCAAACGCCACTCGCCGCCCAGCTCGACGCCGTGAAACGTGATCTCGGGATAGAGCGACACTTGCGCTTTGGGTAGCCACAGCAAGTCGGCGCTGCGCAGCCAACTCTTGCCGTCCTCCGTCGCTTCATCCACGTACGCCAGCGTCGACGACGGCAACAGTCGCCGACGCGGTTCGTGAAAGAGCGCCGTCAACGCCGGCAATTGCGACGGCACTCCCGGGATCTGCGAGCGCAGCTCCGCGCCGAGCGACCGCGCGTAGCGATGCGGTGACGCCTGATCCAAACGCGGCGCGTACGCCGAAACGGCGACGAACACCGGATCGCCCGGCGACAACGTGGCTTGCTTTTCGTCGACGCACACGAAGCCCGTCGGCTCGATCGCGTAAAAAGTCGCGCAACCCGGGCCGCGCACGGGCTCGGCCGAACGCAACTCGACCGAGGCTCCAAACCACAAAAAGCCCAGCCAATCCGCGTTCACGTCGGGCCGCGGACGCACGAACACGTAGCGGTTCTTGACGTACACGCGAGGCTTCGAGGGCGGGTCGGCGGCGGCCGCGCTGACCGGTGGAGGAACGGTTGCGAGGGGCTGCCCCGCGGGCGCCACGAGTGCACCAGTGCGTTCCGACAGAGCCGCTTGCGTCGCGGCCGCGGAGTTCGCCGCGCTCGGCGCAGGGTCAACTTTGGCTTGCGGAGTCACGCCGCGCTCACACGCCGCACCGAGCAGCGTGACCGCCGAAAGCAGAAGCGCGTCTCGTCTCACGCGAGCAGCATAGTGCAGCCACGCCGCCCCTCTAGCTTTGAGCCGCCGTGCGCGCGCCGCGCCCGCTACCCAAACCCAATCGCGAGCGCGCACGAACGGCTTCTTTGCGACCACGGCCCGTCGCGCATTCACGATCGGGCTTGAAGGGGGGTGGGTCGACGGGGGATCGAACCCCGGACCAATGGATTAAAAATCCACTGCTCTACCGGCTGAGCTATCGACCCGGGCGGGCCCGAAGGACCGCTCGTGGGCGGCGTACTTAGCGCGAAGCCGAGCGTTTGCCCACTGTTTCTTGCGCTTGCTTGCGCGATCGTTCGAAGCTGGCCGCCCGCCTCGTTTTGGCCGCAAATCAGCCCTGCGGCCTGAGGCCGGTCAGGGCCGAAGCGACCAGCTTCGCGAGCTCTCCCTCCGCGCCCGAGCCCAAGGCAGCGCCCGCGCTAAACAGGGCAAAGCTCACGTATTCGTGGAGCATCTGCTTGAGCAGGTTGTCCTGTTCGGCACCGCCCGCGATCAAGAGCGAGTTGGCGGCGACCATGTCCGGGTCGAGCGCGCCGGAATCGTCCGGGCCGGCTTTGCGAAATAAGATGTCGTACACCCCCGCGCCGACGGCAAAGGAGGCCAGATTGGCCCGCACTTCCTCGGCCTTGCCACTGCTGTGGGCGGCCGCGAGGATCGCGCGCAACGCGCCGTTGGCGGCCGACACGAGCGCGGTCGGGCCGCCGGACACGCGCGGCGGATGAATGATGACGTGTTGCGATTGCACGAGCGCGTACAGCGCCTTCGTGGTGTCGAACTCGCCCAGCCCGGTTTTGCGGCCCAGCTCACCCACGCTCTGGGTGCCGTCGATCGCCGAATACACGGTTTGAAACTCTTCGGGCGGCGTGCCCCGGTTCTCGATGCGAAAGGGGATGTGCTCGGGGGACGGGATTTTTTGCTGGAAATAGCGCAGTTCGTCCATGCGCGTCACGCCGTCCATGAGCAGCGCGTTGGCGCTCACCGTGTGCCGCGAGACGAGCCGAGATTCGTCGAAGCCATCCAAAAAGAAGAACGTGCCATCACCCATGGTGAGCGTCGCGAATACGATCTCTTCGATCTGACGCGCAATCGACGAGTAGATCTTGTCTTGCTTGAGCACGCCGAGCTCAATCGCAGCTTCACCGAAGCGCTTGCCGCCCTGAGTGGCGGCCACGACCTGCGCATGCTGGGCCTCGGTGATCACGCCGAAGCGATACAGTACGGAGCCCAGGCGCTCGTCCTCGACGTTGGTGACCGCACCAACCACGTTGCCCTGTTCGAAAAAGATCGAGCGCTCGTGCTCGCCGTCCGAAACCACGAGCTCGCCGCGCCAGCCGGTCTGCGCGACCAGCGCCAAGATGTCGCACAGCGTGCCCGGGGCCGTGACTTCACCCGAGAGCCGCACGACCGCGCCGTCGCTCGCGTCACGCCGGCCGTCTTCCCCCGTGTAGCGCATGAACACGACGTGCTTGGGCGCCGGCAGAATGCGATACGCGCCCTCGCGTGCCCGCATCCGTTGACTGGCCACGTTCCCGATCGGGTGCGCTTGCCCCCGAGAGTCGATCCGAACCAGCTGCGCGCGCCAATCTTTCATGACAGCCGAGAAGCGTATCAGAGCGCTCGATTCGCGTCACATTTGCGGGCTTTTGCTGGCGCTGGCGCGCCTGGGGCGGGCCCCGCGCGCCTCAGCGTAGCTCGGCCACGGTGGTGCCGAACATGCGCTCGAGTCCACCCAAGAACGAGTCGTTGGGCGTCACCCGTGAGCCTTCCAGATCGAGCACGGCTTCCGTCCCCTCACCTAGGGAGAGCACGAGTTCCACCGGACACGGCCCGGGTGAGGCCGAAATCAGCACCTTCAACGCCTCGAAGTCGCGGCGCATGGTGCGATCCGCGTCCAGTTTGATCGACACCGAGCGCGTCGCCTTCAAGGCGGCATCGGACAGCAACTCGACGCTGTCGACCAGGATCGTCGCTTCGCGTTCTTCGTCCGGCTCTTCGGTCATCGGGAAGCTCACTTTGCCGTTGATCAACACGGGATCACCGCACGTGAGCAGGTGCGAATAAGTGTCGATGCGGTCCCCGCGCACCTTGGCGTGCACACGGCCGTACATGTCTTCGATCTCGAGAAACGCGGCTTTTCCCGAGCCGCTCTTGAAGACTTTTTCCTGGTAGTTCTCGACGATGCCCGCGACGGCGACCATCGACCATGGCTCTTGGCTCGAAACTTTGGTCGAAAAGACCACGCCCAAGCGGCCGAGCTTGCTCTGGTAGCGGAAGAGCGGGTGGCCGGAGACGTAGCAACCGAGCGCCTCGCGTTCGCGCTTCAAGAGCTCGATTTTGTCCCACTCGTTGGCCGTCGGTGGGTAGTCGTCCATGGGCGTGGCCGGCTTGTGGCCATTGCCGCTCGAACGCGAGGCGCTCTGTTCGAACATGCCGAACATGGTCGCTTGGCCGCGCTCACGATCACGGCTGGCACTGCGCGAGCGCTCGAGCGCGCGATCGATGGCCGCGTACGCGCGCGAGCGCGTGATGCCCATGGGCTCGAGCGCCGAGTCGAATGCGCCGCACTGCACCAGCGCTTCGAGCACGCCTTTGTTCAGGCGCTTGGCGTCGAGCCGCGTCGAAAAATCGAACAGATCGCGGAAAGCGCCGGAGTTTTTGCGCACGTCGAACATCGTCTCGAGCGCGGCTTCGCCCACCCCGCGCACCGCGCCCAAGCCGAAGCGCACTTGCGGGCCGAAGCGATCGCGCAGCCGCCCCGCCGAACGCATCGAGCCGTCGCCCTTGGGGTGCGTGTACACGACGGAGAAATCGGTCTCGCTCAGGTTGATGTCGGGCGGCAGCACGGCCACGCCCCAAGCGCGTGCCTCCGCGATCGTACGCACCACCTTCTCGATCTTGTCTTTGTCCGCGGTCATCACCGCGGCGAAGAATTCACACGGGTAGTGCGCCTTGAGGTACGCGGTCTGATAGGTGATGAGGGCGTACGCGGCGGAGTGGCTCTTGTTGAAGCCGTACGAGGCAAAGCCCTCGATTTCGTTGAAAATCGCGGTGGATTGCTCCTCGCTCACGCCGCGCGCGAGCGCACCTTCGGTGAACGCCTTGAGCTGCTTTTGCATCTCTTCGGCTTTCTTCTTGCCCATCGCGCGGCGCAGCAAGTCGGCGCCACCGAGGGAGAAGCCGGCCAGCTGCTGGGCGATCTGCATCACCTGTTCCTGATACACGGGCACGCCGTAGGTCGGCGCGAGCACGTCGTCGATCAGTGGGTGTAGCTTGCGGATCGCTTTTTTGCCGTGCTTGCTCTGGATGAAGTCGTCGATCATACCGGTGCCGAGCGGGCCCGGGCGGTACAGCGCCACCGCGGCGACGATGTCTTCGAAGCAGTCGGGTTTGAGGCCGCGGAGCAGCTGCTGCATGCCGCTCGACTCGAGCTGGAACACGCCCGTCGTTTCACCGCTGGCCACGAGTGCGTACGACTCTTTGTCGTCGAGCGGGATCTTCGACAGCGAGAGAGGATTGCCTTTGCGATCGGGCCGCGCATTGACCAGCTTCTCCGCGATGTCGATCACCGTCAGCGTCTTCAGGCCCAAAAAGTCGAACTTGACGAGACCGGCGGCCTCGACGTCGTCTTTGTCGTACTGAGTGACGATCGTGTCGTCGCTCTTGAAACAGGGCACGTGGTCCGAAAGCGGGCCTTCGCTGATCACCACGCCGGCCGCGTGCATGCCCGCGTGGCGCGTCAACCCCTCGAGCTTCTTGGCCTGCCGCACCAGCTCCGCGATGCGCGGGTCGCTGTCGTGCAGGGCCTTCAGCTTGGGCTCGACCTCGAGCGCTTCCTCGATCGTGTAGGTTTTGCCTTGGCCTTTGTCGGGCACGAGGCTGGCGATGCGCTGCGCTTCGGGCGCGGGCATGCCCATGGCGCGTGCGACGTCTTTGATCACACTGCGCGCTTTGAGGTTCTGAAAGGTCGCGATCTGCCCGACGCTCTGCTCGCCGTAGCGTTGCGAGACGTACTTGATCACCTCGTCGCGCCGCGCCATGCAGAAGTCGACGTCGAAGTCGGGCATGCTCACGCGCTCGGGGTTCAAAAAGCGCTCGAACAGCAGATTGTACGGCAGCGGGTCGATGTCGGTGATGCCCAGCGAATAAGCCACGATCGAGCCTGCGCCGGAGCCACGGCCCGGCCCCACGGGGATACCGCGCGCTTTCGCTTCGCGGATGAAGTCCCACACGATCAAGAAATACCCGGGGTACTTCATGCCCACGATCACATCCAGCTCGCGCTGCAGCCGCTGGTGGTAGACGTTGACGTCGACGACCTTACCCAGCGCCTCGAATTCCTTCAGTCGTTGCTCGAGGCCGACGAGCGAAACCTGCCTGAAGTAGCTGTCGGTGTCGTAGCCCTCCGGGACGGCGAAGCGCGGCAGCATGGGCTGCCCCAAATTCAGCTTCAACCCCGAGCACATCTCGGTCACGAGCAGCGTGTTGTCGATCGCCTGCGGCAAAGCCGAGAAGGTCGACACCATCTCCTCTTGCGACTTGAGATACATCTCGAAGCTGCCGTGGTGGAGCGGCTCGGCTTCGGCGAAGGTGCGCCCCTGGCGCACGCACTCGAGGTAGATGTGCGCTTGCCCGTCCTCCTTGCTCATGAAGTGGACGTCGTTGCTGGCCACGAGCGGCAGATCCAAGCGCGCCGCCGCCTTGACCAGCGTGTCGTTGACCACGCTCTGTTCGGGGAAGCCGTGATCCTGCAACTCGACGAACACGTGTCCGGGCTGGAACATGTCCTTCAGCTCGCCGAGGATCGTCTCGCCGCTGTCCGGGCCATATTCGAGGATGCGTTGCGCGGCGACCCCGCCCAAGCACCCGGTCAGGCCGATCAACCCCTTGCTGCGCTCGGCGATTTGGGCCGTGGTGATGGCCGCGCCGCGCTCGCTCGCCGAGCGCAGGTGACCCTCGGAAACCAACCCGATTAGGTTTTGATAGCCCTCGTTGGTGGCCGCCAAGAGCACCAGGTGGTCGAAGGCCGCCGAGGCGTCTTTGCGGACCACGTTCACTTCGCAGCCCAGGATCGGGGTAAGCCCCTGCGCGCGCGCGGAGTTGTAGTGACGGATCGCGCCGTACATGTTGGCGTGGTCGGTGAGCGCGATCGCGCGCATCCCGTGCGCCTTGGCGCGCTTCGCGAGCGAGTCGAGCTTCACCGCGCTCGTCAGGAACGAGTACTGGGAATGGACGTGTAAATGGACGAACTCGCGAGCCACGAGCCCCTGGCTTACCACTCATCGTGCGCCGCGCCGCGCTTCGCGACGCGCGTCAACGCCGGCCATCGGACCGGCGAAGTGGTCTTGCACACCGAAACATTCCTGGTTGAACATAAATGTGGTCGGCTTCGTCTATCGCCCAGGATTGCGCCTCGCTTCGGGCGTTCGCTTGCGTCGCGCCGCGGATTTGGATTACCGGTTGCCCGATAGTCAGGGGAAACGCCCGAGCTCGTGCAGGACCCATAACTAGAGTCAGTGGAGGAATTTCAAACATGCTTGGTAAATCCGCGTTCGTGATTGCACTTGCCGGCGCCGCCTTCGTTGCGCCCGCGCTCTCCGGCTGCCACGCCTCCTTCAAGGCGGGCTCGGAGCCGGCAGCCGCTCCGACGACGCCAGCGCCTCCTCCTCCGCCGCCTCCGCCTCCGCCCGTAGAGACCGCCGCGCCCGTGGCCACCACGCCTCCCCCCCCGCCGCCCGCCGCACCCATCAAACCCGACCAGGACGGCCGCGTGCCGATCCCGGGCCAGATCGAGTTCGATACGGGCAAAGCCACGTTCAAGGCCGGAGGCGGAAGCGACGCCGTGGTCGATCAAGTCAAGCTATTCCTCGACCAAAACCCGAAGGTCACGAAGCTTCGCATCGAAGGGCACACCGACAACGTCGGCACGCCGGAGAGCAACCTCACGCTCTCGGGTCAACGCGCGCTGACCGTGAAGAACGCGGTGATCGCCAAGGGCGTGAAGAAAGAACGTCTGCTCGCGGTCGGGTTCGGCCAGACTAAGCCGATCGGCGACAACACGACCGAAGAGGGCCGCGCCAAGAATCGCCGCACCGAGTTCCGCATCGCGGGAGTCAGCGGCGGGAGGTACGGCGGGCTCGCCGAAGACGGTGGCGGCAAAGTCTTCGAGTGACACGCCCGAGTTAGCGAGCCAGATCGCTCGCACCAGAATCGACGAACGAGCGGCCGGAGCCCCCCGGCCGTTCGTGTTTTGTGGGCTCGAGGCGTGCTATGGCAGGAAACAAATGCCCGGTCGGATCACGAGCCACTGCGCTCTGCTTTCAATATTGCTTGCGGCGTGCACCTTCGGCTGCAACAGCACCCCCTCCGATCTCCGGCCATGGAAAGCCGCCGATCACGACCACACCGCGAACCCCAACGCCGAACAAGTGCAAGTCACCGACGCCGGCACGGCCGCGTCGAACCACGGTCTGGACGACGTGACGATCGTCGCTTGGCAACAGAACTGCACGACGTGTCACGGCCCCCTCGGTCGCGGTGACGGCCCCCAGGGTCAACTCGTGCGTGCGACCGATTTGTCGCGACCGGACTGGCAAGCGGCGGTCACGGACGAAGGCATCGCGGCGATCATTCGCCAAGGACGCGGTCGCATGCCCAGCTTCAATCTACCGGACGCGACCGTCGCGCGTCTGGTGGCGCTGATTCGGATGCTCGACGTGAACAAGATGCAAGCACGCGCACCGACCGCCGCTGCGACCGGCAGCGGCAACGCGCCCGCTGCGCACGCTCCCGCCCCTGCCGCCGGCTCGGCGGCGGCGCCCAAAAAGGTTGGGCGTTGATCGGTAGATCACCATCGCCGGCAGGGGCGAGCTTCACGCGCCGCCTCGCCACGCGGGCGGTCGTGATACTCGGGGCCGCCTCGGTGGGCGGGCTGCTGATGCGCTCGGTGCCGCGCGAACAAACTCTGATATTCCCGGTCGGTTCCTTGTTCCCGAATGCCACTCGCTTTGCCGCATCGTGGAAGCAGCAGGGGGAGGTCGAGCCACGGGGCGGCGTCAGCCTCAGCTTCGATCACGCGCCCCCGCTGCAAATTCGGCAGCATCCTCGACTGCCGAACGGGGACTACATCGTCACCATAGATATCCTACAAGCGCCGACGAGTGCACCGAGCCGGACGAGCCCAACCGCGACGAACTCGGCGGCTCAAGCCAGCGAAACTGCAGGTGCTCGCGAAGGACTACAGACAAATATCGAACGCCGCGTTAGCCTGGATGGTGGTGAGGCGCTGATTGCACTCGCCGTCGATCCTCGCGAGCCAAGCGTTTCTGAGTGACTCACCCCGTCCCCTCCTCCGAAATCGCCACCCGGGCGCAACCGCCAGCGGGCGCCCAAGCCGACGAGCTGCTGTTGGTCGTGGTCTCGGGCAGCGCGCGCGGCAAGCGCGTCAAGCTCGGGGAGCGGCTGACGGTCGGCAAAGCCGCGGACAACGACCTGGTATTGCCGGACGATACCGTGTCGCGACACCATTGCGAACTGGAGCGCACTCCGCTCGGCATCGTCGTGCGCGATTTGGGCTCCACCAATCACACGCGCGTCGGACGCACCGCCGTTCGAGAAGCGATGATCGAATCGGGATCCACGATCGTCGTCGGCAGCGTCGAGCTTTTGCTGCGCGGCGAGCCGAACCGCACGCAAGTCTTGCCCAGTGAAGCGACGAGCTTCGGGGAAGCGTTGGGCACGAGTCTGTCCATGCGCCAGATCTTCGGTGTGCTCGAGCGTATTGCGCCGACCGACGCTTCGGTGTTGCTCGAGGGCGAGACGGGCACCGGCAAGGACGTCCTCGCGCGCTCGATTCATCAGATCAGCACCCGCAAAGAGCAACCCTTCGTCGTCGTCGATTGCGGCGCGGTCAGCTACAACCTGATCGAGAGCGAGCTGTTCGGACACGAGCGTGGGGCGTTCACGGGCGCGGTGGCCGCGCGCCAAGGCGCGTTCGAAATTGCCGGGCGCGGCACGGTTTTCTTGGACGAGGTCGGTGAGCTGCCCTTGGATGTCCAGCCGAAATTACTGCGTGTTTTGGAATCCGGAGAGTTCCGGCGCGTGGGCGGCAACAAGCCCCTGCACGCCGAGGCGCGCATCGTGGCCGCCACCAAGCGCAACTTGAAGGAAGAGGTCGAGCGCGGCAAATTCCGCGAAGATCTGTATTTCCGGCTCTCGGTCGTGCCGATCACGGTGCCGCCCTTGCGCACGCGTCGTGAGGACGTGCCCGCGTTGGTCGAACAGTTTCTGGAGTTGGCGCGCAAGCGAGACCCGACGGCATCCGCGATCTCGCTCACGCGTGAGACCGTGAGTGCCTTGGCCGCTCACGATTGGCCGGGTAACGTGCGCGAATTACGCAACGTGCTGGACCGCGCCATTTACATCGCCGCCGCGGGCGGCGAGCGGGAGATCCGGCTCGTCGATCTACCCGTGTCGCCCGGCTCGATCGCCGCGGGTCAGCCGTCTGCATCGAACGCCGGCTATCCCGCGTTCGACTCGGAAAAGAGCTACCGCGAGATCCGCTCGGACTTCGAGTCCGAGTTCGAGCGCCGCTACGTGGCCTGGTTGCTCGACCGTCACAGCGGCAACATCAGCGCCGCCGCTCGCGAGGCGAAGATGGACCGTAAGCACCTGTACGATCTGGCTCGCAAGCGCGGCCTGCGCGGCGATCGCTGACGGCGCGTTCTACCTAGAACTCGCCGCGGAAGCCGAGCGACCAGAGCATGGCGACCGTATCGTCCGGCGCGCGGCCGCCGAGCGTGAAGTCGCGCAGGTTGGTCTTCAGCAGGTCGAAGCCGAGCGAGCCGGACAAGCTCAGAAATAGGCCCGCGACCCGCGCGCCCGGTCGCCCTTCGCGCGTCACTAGCGCACGCCCGCCGATCAGGTAGCTGGAGAGCGGAGAAAGCTCACGGTCGCCGCTCCAGTATTGGCCACGCGGGCCGGTCTCCGGCTCACCGCCGGTGTAGTCGTCGCTCCAAAAGAGCGCCTTGGTTTGCGTGTAGTAGCGGCCGCGCACCAGTACGCGCAGCCAAGGGAGCAGGTAGCGCTCGGCGTCGACTTCGTACGTCTGGCCAAAGATGTCCCACGTGTCGCGGTACAAGCGCGCTCCGGCCGAGAACGCGGTTTGCAGATTGCGTACATAGTATTTGCCGCGCAGCCCGAGCGCGCCGCGCGCGCGGTTTTCTGGATGATTTTCCAGCGCTTGGTCCCCCGCGGGCGCGATCACCACCGAGCGATACGGGTTACCGAGAAAGCCGTGCTGGAGGGCCGCGCTGAGTACCATCTGCGTGGCGAACACGGGCGTCCAAGTCTGAGTCCAGCCAACCTGGAAGTTGTTCAAACTGATGTCGCGCGACGCACGCTTCTTGTCGTTCGTGAAACAACCCTGCGAGTTGTCGAGCGCAAGCCGGCCCGAGGGGGCGTCGGTGGCCGCGTACGCGGTGGTGCACACTTGGTCGAAGCCGCGCCCGTACGACAGCTCGATTTGCGTGTTTTTCTGCAGGAAATCGGTGCCCGCCGAGACCGCGAAGGCATTCGATCGATAATCGTGCTCGGTGCCGCGCGTGAAGCTGCCACTCAAATGGGTGGAGGCGCGCGTGACCGTGAAACCGCCGGTCAGCGCGTGACGCGTGTCCGAGAAGTGCGTGGCCGAAGTGACGATATCGACATTGCTCAGCCGGCCTCCCTTCAACGACTCGCTGGCTCCAGATACGATATCTGCCTCGTAGCCGCCTTGCACGGTGAGCCAATCATTGGGCCTTACCGCAAGCGTGGCGCTCGGGTTCAGCACGGTGAGGCCGCTGCGCTTGGAGGGTTCGATGAACAGAGCCGAATTCACGTCGAGCGTCGCCACCTGGGCGTGCGCGGAAGCCGCGCCGAGCGCGAGCGACAGCCCCCCGAGCGCGCCTCGCCAGCGGGCGCGCGAAGGCCGCCGAGCCACGAGAGAGCCAATCCGCGAACGCATCGAACCCAGCACCTTCAATTGCAGCCGCAGCCGCCTCCGCGCACCGAACCACCGCCGGTCGAACCCTCGCGATTGTCCAGCACGTGTTCGAGCGCGGCCCGATCCGGCGATTTCGCGTCGAACTGCATGGTCGGGTCGGCGAGCACGGCTCGTTGCTCGGGCCGAACGGTGGCGCAACCCGCACTCGCGGCGAGGAGCAGCGCGCCGAGCGCGAGCCCCAGCCCCTTCCGTAGCCCAGGCGATGGCAGGTGTTTCATGGCTCTCATGTCCTCAGAAATAGGTCCCCAGGCCCGCGATGTACGTCTGCACGTTCTGGTAGGCGTCTTCGCTGTACAGCACCATGTTCGATGCTTCGAGCCGGAACAGGACTCGCCAGCGGAGCGACACGAGCAAGCCGCCGCCCGCGCGCGCTTGAAACCAATTGCGCGGCTTGCGCACGCCTTGATCGTCTTTCGGATTTTCGCGCATGCCGCCGAAGCCCATCGTCACGAACGGCGCCACCGCCCAATCGGGCGCGAGGTTCAGGGTGCCGGCCAGGCCATAGACCACACGCCGACTATCGGTCTTCAGTGACAAGCCAATGAACGGCTCGAAAGCGATGGCGGGCGCGAGCACGTAAGCCGGCTTCAGCTCGACGTAGCCATCGCGATCGTACACCCCGCCCATCAGCGCGAAGCCGGAGCGGGCCTCCTGCAACGCGGGCGGAGCGAAAAAACCAGGCTTCGACGGCGCGTCCGGGGCATCGTCACTGATCGCGACGGCTTCCACCGCGTCGCCGAGCACGTACGCCGTGCGGCCGTCCGCCATTGCCACTTGCAGCCAAAAGCCGCTCGTCTCGCGCGTTCGAATCAGGAACGTTTCTCCGCGCCGCGCGCGGTAGATCACGCCGTGAGAGACGCCGGGCCCCGCGCGCAGCTCCGTCTCGGCCACGATGACCCGCGCGAAAGCGTCTTCTTCCTCGGCGGCGCCGGCGCGCGCGGGCGCGAGCACCGCGGCCAAAACGACGACTGCGGCGAGGGCTCTCATTGACTCGAGAACTGCGTGGCCCACTGACGAATCGCGTCGGCGTCCATCGAATTGGGTTCGAAGATCTTACGCGGATGAAACTGATTCAGCGTGGGGCGTTGCAAGAGCGGCGCGAGATCCGGATCGCGTTTCATGCGCGCTTGGGAGGTTTGATAATTGCGCTGCGCGGCCTGGGGGACGCTGCTGGCCCCCGGTACGACTCCCCCGCCGCAACTGTCGCCCACGCGTGGCATGTAGTCGGTCAAGCGGTATGCCGTCGCGCTGAAGTGACAACCACCCTGCGCGTCTCCCTTGCTCGGATCCCCACTGCCGCAACTGCTCGCGAACAACACCGGCTCGACCTTGCAGTAAAAGTACTTCTCGTCGAACACGATGTCCGCGACGGCAAAATCAGCGCCCGGGTCCACGGTCGTCGGGAAAAATCCTTGGTCGCCGCAGCCCGCGGTTAGCCGTGCCGAAACAAGGACGACGAGCGCGAGTGAAGTTCGCGCCATCCGCCGACTGAGACGACATTCCACGCGTCCCACGCTAACAAAACTCCAACACTCGCGGGCACCTGATCCCATTGGCCACTCAGTCGGCCGGCATTTAGGGAGGCTTCACACCCACATAAATAACCCCCCTGAGTCGGAAAGGCTTGAACGCGGAGCGCTGCCCCGGTAACAGTTTGCCCCTTGCGCCGTGATTGTGGCACCCTAACCTACATCAACTTACCTTCACGCACTCAGGCACTTAACTCGACGTCTTAATCCCCCGCTGAGCTTCAATAAACGCGCCCCGCGCCTTTCCCGTCGGAGACCCGAGAATGAAGTTGAATCCGTGGTACCTCGTCGCCCCGATCCCGGTCGCACTGATGGCCGCCAATGGCCCCTTCGGCGCGCAACTCGCAGTGCTGGGAGTCACGATCGGCATCTTTTTCGGCACCTTGGCCTTGGGCCGCCCGACCCCGGGTAACGCCACGACGACGAACCACTGACTCAGTCGGATAGCGAACCGCCGCGCTCGGGCTCGGGTGAACGCCCCCTCCGCCTGAAGCGCATCGAGGATCTCTCGTTGCACGACGTCGAGGCGCTGCGGCTCATTCTGAGTGGCAGTTCCGTCATCGACTGGCACCGACTGAATCTGACCAGCCCCGAAGCGGCGCGGCGTTTCCTGCAGAATCACGAACTGAATCTCGAAGTCCCTGGGGATCGCGCCTTCATCGAACACGTGAAGAAGGACGCCGTGAGTTACCTCAGGCGTCACTTCAAGTTTGCGATTCCAAAACCAGTCGAAGCCGCGGGAATCGAGGAGCTGATGCTGCTCGCATCCAGCAGCGGCCACCGCCAACTGTGCGCGTGCACGATCTTGAAGACCGTGCAGATCATCAACCACATGGCAGGGCGTGAGCTGCTGTTCCGGCTCCCGGTGAGCGATCGGGACCTGTTCCACCTGGTGGAAGAGAAAGTGTACCGCGTCGTCGGCACCATGCTGAGTGAGGGCTTTCCGATCACCGAGTTCATCGGTGGCCGGAAGAACTTGGACTCGACCTACACCAAGCTACTCTCCAAGCCCGAGGCCACGGCGGCCGCCCTGTACGACAAACTGCGCTTTCGCATCGTGACGCGAACTCCGGAGCACGTGCTGCCGGTGTTGCATTACCTGACCGAGCAGTTGTTTCCGTTCAATTACGTCGTGCCCAAACAGAGCACGAATACCATCTTCCACTTCCGCAGCTACTGCGACCAGAATCCCCACCTGGCAAGCATGGTGAAAGAGTTCCAGGGTCACCTGGACGACGCGCTGCTGCCTACGGACAACCGCTTCAGCGCGCCCACCTATCGGGTGATTCAGTTCGTGACCGACGTGCCGGTCCGCGTGCCGCCCCACCTGATGGAACTTTCGCCGCCGGGTTCCGAGAACCTGGGTCCGATCGTGTACATGCTGTGTGAGTTTCAGATTCTCGATGCGGAAAGCGAGGCTGCCAACGAGACCGGTGAGGCGAGCCATGACGCATACAAGCAGCGCCAACGGCAGGCCGTGTTTCGACGGCTGCGGCGCGGCTCGCGGGCGGCGCCCAAGCCGTAAATTCCTGGGTGCGCGCCGGCCACGAACCGGGGCGCGGCCAAAATCGACGTGCCGGTCGAGATTTCAGCCGAAAGCGGCTGAGCTCGCGCTCAAAATAGGATAGGAGGGGCGCATGCGGCTTCACAGCGCGAAGGTGCCCCAGATTGCGGCCGAAATGGTCGGTGCGCTGACTTCCGGGGGCGACGTCGAGACCGAGTCCCCGAAGGAGGTCGGCCTCGACATCGCGTCGGTGCTCAACCAATACATTCGCGACGAGCAGGAAGTCAGCGAGCAGGCGAAAGATATGGTCGCGGCCCGAAACCTGCCGCAGACCGAGTACAACCGCATTCGCAAGCTGGTCGCCGAAGAGCGCAAGATCAAGCTCGGCGAAGACGCGATCGACTACTTGCTCGACCAGTTGATCGAAATGCTCATGCACTCCGCCAACGTGGACGAGATCTTCGCCGAAGACTTCGTGCTCCGACGCAAGATGCGCGACCCGCTGCGCCGCCAATTCGCCGAAGACGAAGCGATCGAAACGCAGATCCGCGGCCAACTGAAGCACGTGCAAGAAGGCAGCGCGGTGTGGGAGGTCGAATATCGGCGCATGACCGAGGAAATCAAGCGTCGCAAAGGGCTCTGACACCTCGTGCGAAGCATGACGGGGTTCGGCGTTGGCGACGCCCCGCTCGGTGACGGGCGGGTCACGGTCGAACTGCGCGCGCTGAACCACCGCTTCTTGGACGTGCGCGTGCGCTTGCCCGACGAACTGATCGATCAGAGCTTTTTCATCGAGCAGCTCGCACGCGAGAGTCTGGCACGGGGTCGCTTCGACATCGGCGTTCGGCTCGAGGGCGCCGCGCTCCCCCCACCCCTGTTTTCGATCGAACGCGCGCGGGCCCTGTATCGCGGCCTCTGCCAACTCCGAGACGAGCTGGCTCCGGGAACCGATTTGCCGATCACCGCGCTGACCGGGATGCCCGATTTGGTCACCACGCCGACTAGCGCCGATCCGGAAGGGGCGCGCGTGGCCCTCAAGACCGCCTTCGAGGTCGCCTTGGCTCGGCTCGACGAAATGCGCCAACAGGAGGGCAAAGCCCTGAGCCGCGAACTCCACACGCGCCTCGACTCCGCGCGTCGTTTACGAGCGACCATCTCTGCTCGTGGTGGAGAAATGCTCGACGGCTATCGCACGCGCCTGCGCGAGCGCTTGGAGCGATTGCTGTCGGAATCCGGGCTGCAGCTGGACCCGGCCCGTTTGGAGACGGAAGTGGTGATCTTGGCCGATCGCAGCGACGTCACCGAGGAGCTCGTCCGCCTCGACTCGCATTTCGAGCAATTTGCAGGCCTACTCACCACAGACGGCCCCGTCGGACGCCGGCTCGACTTTCTGCTGCAGGAAATCGGGCGAGAGTCGAATACCATTGGCGCGAAGAGCCAAGATGCGAAAATCTCCCATTTGGTCGTGGAGATGAAGGCAGAGCTCGAGCGCATTCGCGAGCAGGTCCAGAATGTCGAGTGAAGGTCCCCTACCGTTGATCGTGTCCTCGCCCTCGGGTGCAGGCAAGACCACGCTCACGGCTCGCTTGCTCAAGGAGATCCCGCAGCTCCGCTTCAGCGTGTCGCACACCACGCGCAAGCCGCGGCAGAACGAGCAAAACGGGCGCGAGTACCACTTCGTCGATCGCGAGCAGTTCCTACACTTGATCGAGCAAGGGGCATTCCTCGAATGGGCCGAAGTGCATGGCAATCTGTACGGCACGGGCAAGGCCGAGCTCGAACGCGGGGAGCGCCCGCGCGGCATCATCTTCGACATCGACCACCAGGGCGCGCGCCAGATCAAAAGCGCGGAGCCGGACGCAGTGGCCGTGTTCATCTTGCCGCCCAGCATGGCCATCCTCGAGCAGCGCCTGCGTGGCCGTGCGAGTGAAGACGAAGAGACCGTGCAGCGGCGCTTCGGCGTAGCCCTGCGCGAAATCGAACACTATGGCCTGTTCGATTACGTGCTCGTGAACGAAGAGTTGGAAGAAGCCACGAAGCAACTCGTGGCCATTTTCCGCGCAGAAGAATGTCGCCGGCACCGCGCCGCGCGGCACGCCGAGCGCCTCTTGGCCGAAGGCCGCGGTTTCGGCGGAATAAAACCTCCGTCGTCGGGGGGTTCCCCTCCGCCCCGCTGAGTGTCCCCCTACGGGGATCACGAAGCGCGTAATTCAGCGGGGCCCCACCCCTGACTTTCGGGGCCCCGCCCCAAAAAATTCTTGGTAGCCAATACGAAAGCAGCAGCATGATGACCAACAAACCTCGCGAACAAGCGTCTCCGGTTCTGATCGTCGGATCGATGGCCTTCGATGATCTCGATTTGCCGAGCGGCAACGAGAAAGACGTCGTGGGCGGCTCGGCGACGTACGCCGCGTATTCGGCCGCGTTGTTCGCGCCGGTGCAGATCGTGGCCGTCGTGGGGAGTGATTTCCCGCAAGCCACGCTGACGGACCTGGCTCGCGCGGGCGTCGATTGCGCGGGCGTCGAGAAGGCGGAGGGCAAGACCTTTCGCTGGGCGGGCCGTTACGCCGCGAACCTGGCGAGCCGCACCACGCTCGACACGCAGCTCAACGTGTTCGCGGATTTTCAGCCGAAGTTGCCGACGAACTTCAGCACCACGCCGTTCGTGCTGCTCGGAAACATCCACCCCGCGCTGCAGCTCGACGTGCTCGCCCAGGCGCAAAAGCCGCGCCTCGTCGCCGCCGACACCATGAATTTTTGGATCGAGGGCGAGCGCAAGGTGCTGGGGGAAGTTTTGTCGAAGATCGATCTGCTGATCATCAACGACGAAGAGCTGCGTCAGTTGGCCGAAGACCACAACGTCAAGCGCGCGGCCAAGAAAGTGCTGGCCATGGGTCCCAAGCGCTTGGTCGTGAAGCGCGGCGAATGCGGCGCGATGCTGTTCGACGACCACGGCGTCTTCTTCGCGCCCGCGTACCCGCTGGAGAACGAAGTCGATCCGACCGGCGCAGGCGACACCTTCGCCGGCGCTTTGCTGGGTTACCTCGCCAATGTCGGCGAACTCGACGCGGGCGCCTTCCGGCGTGCCTTGATGATGGCGGGCTGCGTCGCGTCGTTCTGCGTGGAGGACGTGGGCACACGCCGCACCTCCAAGCTCAACCAGGCCCAGGTCGCGGCGCGCTTGGAAGAGCTGCGCAGCTTGGTTCAGTTCGGCTGAGCCGTCGGCTCAGGCCGCGTGAGCGCGGCTCGAGCGTGGGGCGGCTTCAGGACGAGCCGCCTCGCCACGGGTGCTCTCACGAGCGCCCTCGCTGACGATGCCCGTCGCCGGTCCGTCGTGCAGGTTGCGCTCCTCGGCGATCAGCGCGAGCAGCTCTTTTTGGCTGAAAAGGCCGGTCTCGAGCAGCACGCGCATGTAACCGTCGAGGTAGCCGTGGGCGCGCGAGAGCTTGGCGTAGGCGACACCCTCGGTGCGCAATCGCAAAACGTCTCGCAACATTCCGCGGAGGTTTTCGAGCATTTCGGTCTTCGACGCGCTGGCCATGTGGAAATGACTCCCTTCGGCGGCGAACACCCAAGCCGGGGTTCGTCTGCCTGGTCATTGGGTACCTAGGAATTCGCACCACGGCCAAGTTGTCGACGGCGTTTTCCGGCATTATGCTGAACGAGTCCGACAGGAGGACCCGCAAAACGTGGGCCTCCATGACGCGACGCATCAGGAGCCGCCCATGAAACTCTCCATGTTCAAGTCGAAGATCCATCGTGCGACGGTCACGCACGCGGACTTGGCTTACGAGGGCAGCGTTACCATCGACGCCGATTTGCTCGACGCCGCAGGCATCCTGCCGTTCGAAGCGGTGCACATCTGGAACGCGACCCAGGGCACCCGGCTCATGACCTACGCTTTGGAGGGGCCGCGCGGCTCCGGCGCCATCTGTGTGAACGGCGCCGCCGCCCACCTGAACAAGCCTGGAGATCTAGTGATCCTCGCGACCTTCGCGGAGATGACTCCGGATGAGGCGCGCGCGCACAAGCCGGTCGTGGTTCGGGTCGACGCGCATAACCGTCAGCTTTCCGATCGCAGCGAAGAAAAGCCCGGCCCCGTGCTCGATTCGCTCGGTTTTTCTTCGGCGCTGGTCTGAGCGAGGTCGAGAACTGCATCGCCGCACCGTTGCTTGCTTGGCGTTGAGCCGAGCATTCGACTAAGAAGGGGCTGTTTCGAGCCCTGAACGATGCCCGACGTGCCGAGCCTCCCCAACGCGGTCACCACGCTTTCCGAGCACCCGCACGTCGATGCCCTCGCCGAACTCGTGCGCTCCGTCGCGTTCGACGCTGCGGCGGCGCGCCGCTCGGATTTCGCGTCCCGCTTCCACACCGCGCCGCCTTCCACCGGCGGCAGCGTCGAGGTGACCATGGAGGACGCGAACACGCCCCTCGGCAACGTGCGCGCGGCGATGGAGCGAGGCATCGAAAATCCGGAGGAGCAGAATCTGCTCGGCGCGCTGCTCGCGTTGGGCGTTGCGCGCGCCCTGCCCGACGGCGCCGAAGCGCTGCAAACGATGGCCGCCAATCTGGTTTGGCTTGCCGCCCACACCCCGTGTAGCGCACTCGAGTTCTTGGACGACGCACTCAAGGATCGTGCGGGTGTGATCTGGGAAGCAATCGCGCGCGTGGCGCGCAATCCCGGCTTGAGCTCACCAGACTTCGGCCATACCGAGGCGCTGGTCGCGGCCGCTGCCTTGTGTCGCAGTGAGTCGGAAGTCGCGCATCGCGCCCGCTTGCACTTGGGTCAAAACACGATGGACCCCGTGCTGCGCGCCATCCTCTCGGGTGGCACGCCGCGCACCGAGCTCTCCGGAGAGCTGCGTAGCCCGCCGCTGGGTCCCGTCGTGACGACGCTGCTCGCGTTGTCCTTGCTGTTGTTCATCGGCCGTGGACTTTCCCTGATCGCGCGCTTGGCGCTGGCCTATCGCAGGCCGGCCACGATCCGCATCAGCGCGCAGGGCTTGGAGCTGAATCATCGCATCGAGTTGATGGGGCGCGTGCTGCGCGATCGCGCCACCCTGGTGCCGCTCGCGAACCTGTCGCGTGTCACGCGCGAGGTGCGCTACGCGCGCGTGGGCTTGTATGCAGGTCTCGTCGCGCTGGTGATCGGCACCTATTTCGGCGTGGGTCTGATCGTCGACGGTGTGCGCGTGCCGGGTGGCTCGCCGCCCTTGTTGGCCATGGCCGTCACCTGCATCATCGTCGGCTTGGGTTTGGATTTCTTGCTCTCGACCGCGGCGGACAGCGCGCGCGGCAAGTGCCGGATCGTGATCGTGCCGCAAACCGGCAAGCGCTGGTGTGTGGGGTCGCTCGATCCAGTCAGCGCCGACGCGATGCTGAACAGCATCGCCGAACACGCCCACGCCTGAAGCGTGGGCTCAATGGCCGCCGGGGCCGGACGATGCGGCGGGCCGAGCGCGCTTCGTTGCGCGATCGGCCAAGAACGCGCCCGCCATATCGAGGCCCATCTGCAACTGGTCCGCGGTGACGCTCGCGCTGCCGCGGATCAGCTTGCCCTCGGCGCTGAACTCCACACGCTCGATGAAGCGGTGCGACGACTGACCGAGCAGTGAACCGAGGAAGCCCAAATTGAGCTGCGCGAGCGCGTTGGCGGTGCGCGTCAGGTAGGCCGCATTTTCGCTCGCCGTCGTCGCGTTCTCGTCTTCGGCTTCAATCTCCGCGGTCGCGCCTCCCTGTTCGGTGGGCGTGATGCGAATGCGCGCCCATTTGATCGATTCGGGGATTTTGATCGGCAACCCGAGAAACGCCCGCGACGGTGTCGCGAGGTAGATCAGCGCCGCTTCGGGGCCTTTGCTCGGCCGCAGTGTGAGGTATTTTCCGGCCGCAGCGGCCGCGGCGTACGCGCTGGGCGGCGTGACCACGACGGTTTGTGCGTTGGCAACCACGAAGCGCCGCTCCGCACCGTCCGCGTGCGCGCTCGCGACGGGGACGCCTGCGTCGAGCCATTCGCCGCCCTGCTTGTCGGCGCGCACGAGCAGGTCGAGCGCGGCGTGCATCTTGGCGGGCGGCAAGTGATGCCTGAGGATGGCCACGACGTTGCTCGAGTTTCGGAGCTGCGGACCGACGATGTACATCTGGTCGATGTCCTTGATCGGGTCGATGCCCGCAGGCCCGAAAAAGTCACGCCACTGATAGAGCGAGCCGAGCAGCGGCCCAATCCGTTTGCCCAGCGGATTTTCCCGAATTTTGTCGTTGTATAGCGTGATGCGCACGTTGGCGTTCGGATCCGCAACGCGCGTCACCCCTGCCACCATCGACGGGTCCGAGAGCGGCTTCGCGCCGGCGTCGGCGGGTCCCGCGTCGGCGGGTCCCGCGTCGGCAAGCGCGCCCGCATCGCTTGGGCCCGCGCCCGCGTCGGTCGCAGCTTTGCCGGCATCTTCCACGCCCGCGTCGGCCTCGGCGTCCGCGATCTCCGCGTCCGGCGCGCCCGCGTCGGTAATCTTGGCGAGATCGGGCTTCTTCTTGGGCTTGCTCACGATCACCGGTTCACCGGGACTCGCCTGCGGCTCCGCAGCGGCCGCAGGCTGCTCGGGGGCGCTCGCGGCGGGCGCTTCGTCTTCGAGTAAGTCGATCGGGATCGCGGTGATCGCTGGCGCCTCCACGTCGTCCGCGGGCGGCGACCAGAGGCTGAGCAGCCCAACCAGCGCCGCCCACGGAGTCAGCGGCACGTGCAGGAGTACCGAGATCACCAGCACCTTGGCGAAGCGGCCGCTCTTGCTCGTGTCGGCGGGGCCGCGCCGGTGCGTCTTCGAGTCCACGGGCGGAACATAGCTAAAGCACGCTCCAGCGGCGAATCCGCAAGCTTTTAGCTTGGCACGCGCCTGGCAGTGCCAGCCGAACAGTCACATGAAAATCACCGAGAAGTGGATCGCTCCGGCCGGCTGTGGAAAGAACCCGGGGAAAGCCTTGCCCCTGATGCCACGCCCCCGAGCCCAAACCAGAAAAGCCCGCTCCCTCGTGTCGGCACTCCTGCTCGCGTCGTTGGCGGGCTGCGACCGGACCCCTCCGCCCGGCGCCGAGGTCACACCCAGCCCTGCCTCGACCCAGCCACAGGCGGGTTCCCCGACGCTGCCCAGGGAGCTGATCGCTCCGCCCAAGGCGAACGGCACGCCCACGGCGACGACCGCCGGCACCGCTGCGCCCGCGCCGGCCGGAAGCGAGGGCGCTCCCGGGGTCTCCCCCGTCGTCCCCCCCGCCGACTACAAAGGGCCGTGGTTGGCGATCACGGCCAGCGCCGCGGGCGTCTACGGGGACGCCACCTTCGAAGGGAAGAAGCTCGGCTACATCCGGAATGGCGGGCGCGTCGCGGTCGAAGCCGCCCCCGTTTCGAAGAAGAACTGCACCAGCGGTTGGTACAAGCTGCTCGGCGGCGGATTCGTATGCGGCAACTTGGGCACGACCGATCTCAATCACCCCGACGTGAAGTTCGCCACCCAGGGCCCGAACCTCGACGAGGTGCTGCCCTACCCATACGCGCGCAACGCCAAGAACGGCACCCCGCTATACAAGTCGGTCCCTTCTCGCGAGCAGATGGAGAAGTACGAACCGTACTTGAAGGCCAAAGACGAGGAGGCGGAAGAGCGCAGCGCCAAGAAAAGAGCGGCCGACGCGGCCGACGCCGGCGCGCCGACCGCGCTGCCGGCGCGCCTCGACGCGGCCTTGGCCGACGCGGGCGTGGCCTTACCGACCGCCCAAGAAATGGCGGATCCTGAGCCAGAAAAGCCCTGGTGGCAGCGCGACGACATGAAGGACCGCATGCACGAGCTCAAGCTCGATCAGCTGTCCGAAGACTCCGACGCCATCCTCGCCAAGCGCATGGTGAGCGGCTTCTACGTCGCGGTCGACAAGACCTTCCGCTGGAACAATCGCTCTTGGTACAAGACCACGCGCGGGCTCGTTACGCCGAGCGATCGCTTCTGGCAAACCGCGGGCTCCAAGTTCAAAGGGGTCGAGCTCACGAGCGAGTGGAAGCTGCCGATGGGCTTCGTGTACGGAGCGAACAAGAGCATTTCCACTTACAGTATCGACGGCGACAAGATCAAACCCGCCAAGACCTACGAGCACTTTGCGCCCGTTCAGCTCACCGGTAAGGAGCAAGAGTTCCGCGGCACCAAGTACGCCGAGACCGCGGACGGCAGTTGGGTCAAGCGCTCCCACATCCGCAGCACGAGCCCCGGGCCGCTGCCGGTCGATCTGAAGCCGAACGAGCGCTGGATCGACGTCAATCTGACCACGCAGACGGTGGTCGCGTTCGAGGGCGACAAGGCCATCTACGCGACGCTGATTTCGAGCGGGCGCGAGTCGAAGATCAAAGACAAGGATCATCGCACGCCCGTCGGCGAGTGGCGCGTGCGCGAAAAGCACATCACGACCACCATGGACGGCGACGGCAGCGCGGCTGGGGACCTGCCCTACAGCATCGAAGACGTGCCGTACGTGATGTATTACTTCCGCTCGTACGCGACACACGGCGCGTTCTGGCACCAAAACTTCGGCTCGCAGATGAGCCACGGTTGCGTGAATCTGTCGCCCTTGGACGCGAAATACCTGTTCTTCTTCGCGGACCCTCCCCTACCCAAAGGGTGGCACGGGGTGCACGCGACGGACGCCAGCCCCGGTAGCCGCGTCGTCGTTCACCTGTGAAATAGCCGGGCCACTTTTCGCCCATAAATCGCGGTCGCCGAGCCGCCCTCTAAACTTTCCCCGAAACTGGTCGGATGGAATTGACGCGTCCCTGTGACAGGACCATCACCACGCGGCCATGGATCAGTTTTCGGCACATCTCGATCGCGGATGGGACCTCGTTCAACGCGGCGACCCACGTGGCGCGGAGCTTTCGGCGCGCCGCGCGCTCGAGATCGATAGCCAATCGCCCGAGGCGTACAACCTGCTCGGCTATGTCGCGGCGCTCAAGGGCGAGTTCGACGAAGCCACCGAGCACTACCGGCAAGCAATCACGCTCGACGACACTTACCTCGAAGCCATGCTCAACGCGGCGGAGGTGTACGTGCACCCGCTCGGTGATTTCGAAGAGGCGCTCTCGCTCTGCGATCAAGCCCTCGATCTGGCCGAGACCGACGACGAAGTGGTCGACGCCCTGCTGCTCAAGTTCGATGCCCTGCTGGGCAAGGGCGAGGCCGACGCGGCCAGCGAACTGTGCCGTAAATTCCCCGAAGGCCCGTTCGAGAATCCGAATCACACCTTTTTGGTTGGCCGCGCGCTGTACGAAATCGGCGATCTGGATCGCGCCTTCCCGCTGATCGACGACGCGGTGAAGCGCAACCTGAAGAACGCGGAGGCCTGGTACTACCTCGGCTTGTTGCGCGACGAACGCGGTGATTCACACGGCGCGACCGCGGCGTTTTTGGCCTCGCGTGATTTGGACTTGGAGCTCGGCACGCCGCCCTGGTCGCTCTCGCGCGAGACGTTCGAGATGACCGCGCGCGGCGCGCTCGCCTCACTGCCGGAAGAGTTGCGCCGCTTCGTGCGCGAAGACGAAGTGTACGCCGCCGACGTCCCGGGCGTCGAAGTCGTGGTCGATGGCGTCGACCCGCGCGCGCTGCTCTTGCTCGACGGCGTGAACGCGGGCGCCACCGTCGCTACGATGACCGCGCGCGTGTTCGTGTATCAACGCAACGTCGAGCGTCTCGCCGGCTCGATCGAACACGTCGCCGCCGAAATCCGCGCGGCCCTCGAGCGAGAGATCAGCGCCACTTTCCTCGAGGCGGACGGCCCCCTCGCCGCCTCGCCGAAGACCCTGAACTAAGCGGCGCGCGCGGCCAGCTGCTGCGCGACCGACTCGAGCAGCACGCGCGCCGGCCCGGGCTGCACGCTCTTCAGCGCTTCCACCGCCGAGCGCGTGTGGTCGCTCGCGCGCCGCCGCACCTCTTCACAGGCGCCACTCTCCACGACCGCGCGGCTGACCAGCGTGACCGACTCGCCGTCACCCGCGTAGATGCGCTTCAGCGGTTGCACGAGTTCGGGCATGCGTGCCACCGCGAGCACGAGCGGCAAGGTGAGCTTGCCTTCGCGCAGATCGGTGAGCAGCGTCTTGCCCGTGTTCGAACCCGAGTAGTCGAGCACGTCGTCGACGAGCTGGAAGGCGATGCCGAGCCGCTCCCCGAAGCCCGCCAAGCGCTCTTGATCTTCGACGCTGGCACCCGCGAGGCGGGCGCCGGTGCGCGTAGACCACGCGAAGAGCGATGCGGTTTTGTCGCGCAAAATTCGTTCGTACGTGGCTTCCGACACATCGAGCTCGCTGCGGCCACGCAGCTGCACGATCTCGCCGTCGACCAAGCGGCGCAGCGTGGTGATCAAATCCGGCATGATCTCGGGCGCGTGCTGCTGCGTGCGCTGCAGAGCGTGCACGAGCAGCAGATCGCCACCAAGCACGCTGATGGCGTTGCCCCAGGCCAAGCGTGAGGTCGGTACGCCACGGCGCTCCATGCCCTCGTCGACCACATCGTCATGCAGCAGGGTGGCGGAGTGAACCAACTCGGAGACCACCGCCAATTCACGAACCGCCGGGGTGACACGGCCGAAGCAGGCGGCGCTGAGCATCAGCGCCATCGGTCGCACGCGCTTGCCCCCGCGCGTCACCAAGTGGCGAGCGGCGAGCGTGGCGGGCGTCTCGCCCTCGTCCACCGCGCCCGATAGGGCGGCTTCGATCCAGCGCAGGTCGTCGGCTAGCAGATCCTGGACGTTGGCGATGCGATCGGTCACCCGCACATCGGTCCCCTGCGCTTCGGCTGCACGACCGAGGATTTCCGCAGCAGCGGCAGCGGGCATGTCCGGAACATCTTCGAGTTTCTGAGTTTTCAAATCTTTGTGAAACCACTATGGGGCAGCCGAAGCTCGCGGTCAACGAGTCAAAGAGCGGCCGTCCGGCCGAATTCCACTCGTTCGCCGATTGTCGGGGAAGCGGAATTGACGAGACGGTGAAGCACATGCACATCCTCCCGCGCTCATGGCCCCGCCCAAACCCAGCCTCAGTCCCGGGCAACGCCTCGGGCGTCGCATCGGGATTGCGGTTTTCGGCCTGATTGTCAGCGGCGTAACCGCCACGTGGACAATTCAGATCCTGTTCGCGGTGTTCGCCCCGCCGGTCGCCGCGATGGCCAAAGATTGCCGCGGCGGAAGCCGGGAACTGCTGACGGCGGTGCGCCGCGCGAGCTTGGCGGCCGCCGCCGAGAGCGGCGACGAACGCGCGGCCCTCGGCCGCTTCCGAGCCGCCCTCGAGCCTGAGTGGAGCACGCGCGCGAGCCTCGACTCGCTGTGCGCGGCCGACAAGCAGGCCAGCCTCGCCTTGGCCGAGATCGACGCGCTCCGCTATGCGGAGGAGCATGCCGTGCGCTATGAGGCAGTGGGGCTCGCTCCCCAGAGACGGCGAGTACAGGCCCTTTACCAGTTCGATAGCGATGGGCCCCTGCGCCCCGCCCCCCCTTGAGGTTTTGCTCGATGAGCACTGAAACGACCACAGAAGCTGAAGCCCCCGCCCCGACGTTCGACAGTCTGCCGTTATCTGCCGAGTTGCGGCGCGCGATCGACGAGCTCGGCTACACGCACCCGACGCCGGTGCAGCGCGCCGTGTTCGAACCCGCCGTACGCGGCGGTGACTTGGTCGTGCAAGCGCAGACGGGCACCGGCAAGACCGCGTCGTTCGCGATGCCGCTGGTCGACTCGTTGGTGAAGCGCAGCGTCAACGTGGTGCAGGCGTTGATCTTGTGTCCCACGCGTGAGCTCGCGCTGCAGGTGAATCGCGAGGTCGAAGCGCTGGGTAAGCACCGCGGCATCCGCGCAACCGCGGTCTACGGCGGCGCGCCGATGCCGCGTCAGGTCGAGGCGATTCAGAGCGGCGCGCAGGTCGTCGTCGGCACGCCGGGCCGCGTGCTCGATCACTTACGACGCGGCACGCTCGATCCGAGCGGCATTCGCTCGTTCATTTTGGACGAGAGCGACGAGATGCTGTCGATGGGCTTTTTGCCGCAGATCACCGAGATCCTCGGCTTTCTGCCGAAGACCTTGCAGACGCTCTTGTTCAGCGCGACCTTGCCGCCGGACATCCGCCGTTACGCGGAGCGGCACCTCAAGAACGCGCAATTCATCACCCTGAGCGGCGATCACATCGGCGCGCTCTCGATCGAACATACCATCTACCTCAGCCGCGGGGACAAACTCGGCGAGTTGATGCAGGTAATCGAGGTCGAGAACCCCGAGAGCGCGATCGTCTTCTGCAACACGCGTGACGAGACGAAGCGCGTCGCGGAAGCGCTGCAGCAGCAAGGCTTCGCGGCGGGCTGGTTGAATGCCGACTTGGCGCAAAACGACCGTGAAAAAGTGATGGCGGCCACGCGCAACAGCGAGCTGCGCTTCTTGGTCTGCACGGACGTTGCCGCGCGTGGGATCGACATCTCGCACCTCACGCACGTGATCAATTTCGACTTCCCGGAGTCGGCCGAAAACTACGTGCACCGCACGGGTCGCACGGGTCGAGCCGGCCGCACCGGCAAGGCGATCGCGCTGATCGAACCGGGCGACATCGGCAATTTGTACCTGCTGCGGCTCACCTACAAGCTGAAGCCGGTGGAGCGGCAGTTGCCCTCCGCGCGCGAAATGAAGACCCGCGCCGAGGCCGATCTGCTCAATTTGTTCGTCTCTGCGTTCGAAAAGCGCAAGACGCACCCGGATGATCTGGCTTTGGCTCGGCGCCTATTGAGCCATGCGCAGGCGGAAACGGTGATCGCGGGGCTCCTCCGCGACCACCTCGGCGCTCGTCCCGAAGCGCCCGAGGAGGCCACTGCGGCTCGCCGCGCGAAGCCGCCTCGCGCGGCCGAAGCCCCCGCGCCGATCCCGCCGCCCGCGACGCGCGCCCTTCGTGCGCCCGCGCCGGCCCCCGCACCGCGCGCGGCCGAACCAATCGCCGCGAAGCCGGTCCCGGCACCCCCTCCGGTCACTCCGGTCACTCCGGTCACTCCGGCCGTCGCCGCGCCGGAACGCGAGCGCCCACGCGACCGTGACCGACCGCGCCGCGAAGCCGCGCCGCGCACCAATGGTCGTAGCCACGCGAACGACTTCGACGATCTACCACGCTACACGGTCAGTGACGCGGGCTCGAAACCCAACGCTGTTCCGGTCGAGGCCGTTTCGAAGCCCGAGCTCAGCGAGCCCTTGAACGTCGAGCCCGCGCGCGAACGCACGGAAGACGGCGAGTTCGCGCAGCCGCGCGATGGCGTCGCCGAGATCTACGTGAGCATCGGTCGCCGCGACGGCGCGCGCCCGAGCGACATCCAAACCATCTTGGAGCAGAACGGCCTACTCGCGGAACAAACTGACTATATCCGCGTTCGGCAGCGCAATACTTTTGTCGGAGTCAAGACAGAGTATTTGGAAAAGGCAGTCTCCGCGCTCAACGGCGCGGCCATCGCCGGCAAGCCTGCATTTGCCGAGCCAGCCCGGCAACGCGACTAACGTTCGCTTTGTGCAGTCACTCGCGCGCGATTGGGCTTGCGCGCGCGAGTGGATTTGGCAGCATCTAACGAATGCACGAACGCCCCTCCCCCGACCTTGAGCGCATGCTCACCGACGTGGAGTGGGCGATGTCCAAGCAATTCGCCGCGCGCGATCTGGTGCCGATGCTCGAGAACATCGTGCGCGCGGCCCCTTCTGCTTCGGAAGCCGCTCATTTCGCCAAGCTCCGGCTCTCGGAGTTGATCGTCGGAGACGCGCCATTTCGCGCCGCGCGTCTCGCGCGTGACGTGCTCGGGCGCGGCGAGAGCGACCGCGCTTGGGCCGTGCTCGGCCTCGCCCACACGCTGCTCGGCAACTACCGCGTGGCCGCGCGCTCGTACCGCCGCGCGCTGGCCCTCGCGCCGGACTGCGGCGTGTACGAGCACAATCTCGGCCACGTCTTGGACGTCGCCCTCAATCGCCCGCACGACGCGCTGGCCCACCTCGAGCGCGCCCACCGTGATTTGCCGGAAGAGAGCGAAATCGCGAGCTCCTACGCGCATGCCTTGCTCCGCAGCGGCCAGCTGGACAAAGCGCGCCGGCTCCTGGCGCGCGCGGTCAAGAGTCCGGAAGAGGCCGAAGAGATCTTCAAAGCCTGGCAATACGCGAACGGAAACACGGCGGGTACGGGCCGAAGGCTCTAATTTTTCTGGTCGTTCGGCCAGAAAGGGCGATTCTTCATTTTCAGGCCTTTGCGTGAGCGGTCTCCGGAACTATCTGGATTCGCGCCATGCCTCATCGCCGCTCGTTCGCTGCTCTTGCCTTGGTCACGCTGTTCGCCGCGCAGGCGGCCCAGGCTCAACAGAAGCCGGTCGCCGCTGCGACGCCGCCCGCTGCGGCCGGGCCCGCGCCGCAAACCGAGCCGCCCATGCCGAACGTCTCGGATCCGCTACTGGAGCCCGCGCCACCCGCACCCAACGTGCTGCAGTCGTGGCGCCAGGCGCTGCAGATGGTGCGCGATCAATCAATCAACATGCGTACCGCGCGCGTGAACGTGTTGCGAGCCGAGGCTCAGGTCCGTCAGGCCCTCGCCCCCGCACTGCCGCAGTTGCTCGGTCAAGCCGGCGTGACCAAGTACCTGCTCAAGGGTGAAGTGCCGGACGGCCAAGGCGGGACAGTAGCGATTCCGAATCCGTCGACGTATTGGAACGCGCAGCTCGGGCTCACGGTGCCGATCTTTCGGCCCTCGCCGTGGGCCAACTACGGCAGCGCGAAAGATGCCGTCGAGGCCAGTCGCTTGTCGCAGAAAGAGACCGAGCGCCAAGTCGTGGCCGGCGTGGCCAACCTGATTGTCAGCGTGGTCACGGCCGAGCGCCTCGCCGAAGTGAGCCGCACCTCGCTGAGGGCCGCGCTTTCCACGGTGGATTTGACCAAACGCCGCGCTGCATTGGGCGCGTCCAACACCCTCGACGTGTTGCGCGTGGAGGGCGAAGCGTCACTCTCGCGCGCTCAGGTCGTGTCCACGACCGAAACCTTGATTCAAACCCGCGAGGCGCTGGGCGCCGCGCTGGGGTCATCCCAGGCTTGGGGTGTCACGCAAGACATCCAGATCGACGCGCTGGCCGCCGATGCGCAGCAGGTTTGCCGCCGCGAGCAAGACATCACCGCCCGCACGGACGTGCGCGCGGCCAACGCCAACGTGGGCGTCACGGAGCGTCGTTTGCGCGCCATCAACTACGCGTACCTGCCCACGCTCGACGGCGTCTCGACCCTCGGCGTTCAGGACCCGAACTTTGCCATCAACAACCGCCACACGAATTGGACCATCGGCGCGCTGTTGAGCTGGAATATCTACGATGGCGGCACTCGCGGCGGGCAGCGCCAGGCCGCCTCGGCGGAGGTCGAAAATGCCAAAAACGTGCTCGCCGAAACCCGGCGCGGCGCCACCTTGCAGGTGACGCAAGCCCTACGCTCGGTTCAAGTGGCAGAGGCCAATCTGGCGGTGGCCGCGAAAACGCGTGAGATCAACGCGGAAACGGCGCGTTTGTCCAAGATCAGCTTCCTGAACGGCAGCGGGACGAGCTTCGATTTAGTGCTGACCGAGAGCCAACTGCGCGTCTCCGAAGCAGATCTGGCCGTGCGCGAGTTCGACGTGCTGCAGGCCAAGATCGCCGCCTTGCTCGCGCTCTCCACCTGCGAACTCCCCTGAGCCCCGAGGGCCCGCCCCCCGTGCGTGGGCGGCGCGCCCGTGCGCTGTCACCCCACAGCCGAAAATAAGCTCCGAACGATTTGCAACCGTACTGTCCGAGCACTACGTTCTCGCTCGTGACTTCTGTGAAAGACCGCTGGTTCTACGGGCTGCTCGCCGCGACGGCGGCGATCTTCGTGTACCTGATTGGGTACGTGTTTCTGGCAACGCCCTTGGCGCAGCTACAAGCGGGCGGCCTCGCGCAAAAGATCTTCTACTTCCACGTACCCGCCGCGTACGCGATGTACCTGTGTGGCGCGGTTTGCTGCATCTCGAGCGCGCTCTACCTGTACGCTCCGACCGACGCACGTGACGCGGCGGCGCGCGCGGGCGCGGACTGCGCCGTGGTCTTCGGCGCCATGGTGCTCGCGAGCGGCCCCCTTTGGGCAAAGAAAGCCTGGGGCGTGTATTGGACGTGGGATCCGCGGCTCACCACCACGCTGCTCAGCGTGCTCGTGTTCGTCTCGGTCGTCATGCTGCGCGCGTTCGCCGGCAACGGCGACGCCGAGCGAAAATTCGCTTCTGCGCTCGGCGTGCTCGGCACGGTCACCTTGCCCATCATTCACTATGCGGTGGTGATGTGGGGCGGCAATCATCCGACCGTGATCACCAAGACGGGAGGCGGTCTGCGTCACCCCGCCATGACCCACGCGTTGCTCGTGGGCTTCGTGGCGATGACACTCTTGGCCGGCCTCCTCTTGTGGTGCCGCACGCGCCTCACCCTCTCCCTCTCGCGCGTGGCGCGGGCCGAAGAACAAGCCATCGCCACCGGCCAAATCGATTAGCACGAAGCACCCTGCCATCATGAACCAAGCTCAACCAGAACCCGCCAATTCGGCCACGCTCTCCGACCCCAACTCACGCTCGACGGAATTCGTGGCCGTGCAAGGCGGCGGTGAAACCACCAGCGCCGCCTCGCTGTTGATCGCCGCATATGTGCTGATGTGGGGGCTCGTGTTCGCGTTCATCCTGCTCAGCTGGCGCCGCCAAGCGCGCGTCGAATCCCGCATTTCCGAGCTCGAAAAGGCAATCGCCGCTGGCGGTGGGAACGACGGCGGGCGACACTAAAAGCGTTTCCCGATGACCGCTGCGCACTTCATCTTCATTCCGGGCGTGCTCCTGGTGGGGATCGCCCTCGGCTATTCGATCGGTGCGCGGGCGGTGCGCGCCGAGATGTCTCGGATGCGTCGCCGCACCAAGGAGTAGAGCCATGTTGAATTTCGGACTCTCGGACGACCAACGCGCGCTGATTGAAACCGCCAAGCGCTTCACCAAAGAGCGCATCACCCCGCTCGCGGCCGAATGCGATCGCGAAAGCCGCTTCCCGAAGGACGTGTTCCTGGCCGCGCACGAGCTCGGCTTGGTCAATGCCTCAGTGCCGGCCGAATACGGCGGGCCGGGCATGGGCGAGCTCGAGAACGCGCTAATCGCCGAGCAACTCGCATACGGCTGTACCGGCATTCAAACCAGCATGCTGGCCAACACGCTCGCGCTCACGCCGATCAAGCTCGGCGGCAACGAAGAGCAGAAGAAGAAATACCTCGGCATGCTCACGGCCGAACCGCTCTTCGCCAGCTATTGCACGACTGAGCCGAGCGGCGGCAGTGACGTGGCCGGCCTCAAAACCAGCTACAAAACCCACGGCGACGAGTACGTGCTGAACGGCGAAAAGTGCTGGATCACCAATGCCAGCTTCGCCAGCTTCTACGTCGTGTTTGCGACCTCGGACCCGAGCAAGCGCCACCGCGGCATCGCCGCGTTCATCGTCGATCGTGATACACCCGGGCTGCGCGTCGGCAAGCACGAAGACAAGCTCGGGCAACGCGCGAGCGACACCGCCGCTGTCCATTTCGAAGACGTCAAAGTGCCGAAAGCCAACCTGCTCGCGCCCGAGGGCGAGGGCTTCAAGTTGGCCATGGAGACCTTCAACCAGACCCGACCCGACATCGGCGCGATGGCCACGGGCTTGATGCAACGCTGTTTGGATATCTCGGTCGGCTACGCCAAGGAGCGTAAGACGTTCGGCGTGCCGATCTCCGAGCATCAGCTCGTGCAAGCGATGCTGGCCGAGATGGCGATCGGGGCCGAAGCCACGCGGCTTTTGTACCAAAAAGCCGCATGGAACCTGGACAATGGCGTGCGCGACCCGATCGTCTCGAGCTACGCCAAGGCGTATGGCGCGGACAAAGCCATGCAATCGGCGATCGACGCGGTGCAGGTGTTCGGTGGCAATGGCTACGTCAAAGACTACCCGGCCGAAAAGCTGATGCGCGACGCCAAGGTGCTGCAGATTTACGAAGGCACGAGCCAGATCCAGCGCTTGGTGATCGCCCGCGCACTCGTGAAGTGAGTCGACACGGCGCGCGCTCCCATCGCGGCTAGCGCGCGCCGATGAACACGCCCGCGTGGTTCGCGCGGGCCACGAGGGCGCGTAGCTCACTCTCGTGTCGGTCCAGCTCCGTGCCTCGATCGCCGCGCGCGCGGCGGCGTTTGAGGAACGCGAGTTCGATCAGCGCCAGCTGCTTTTTGCGGCTTTTGCCGTAGCCACCGGGGCTGCCCATCAAGTTCATCAAGTTCCAGAGCGGCACGAGCATCCAATAGCTGGCCGTGCGCGCGAGCTCTTTGGGGTGCAAGAGGCGCCCCACTTCGTCGATCAAGCCGCGCAGCACGATCGAGCGATCGCGCACGGCCAACGAGATGACGAGGGCGAAGAACAGCAGATCGAAGGTCCAGAACACCAGGAACTTCAGTAACAAGCCAACGCCCCCCTCGTACAGGAACGAGACCAAGAAGTTGTGCACGAAGTGCAGACCCATGGCCGACATCCAGCCCGCGATTGGCGCCAAGAGTTTGAGCGCCGGGTTGCGCGTCTCGGCGGCGACGCCGATGCCGAGCCCGGTCATGGCCGTGAACGAAGCGTGACTCAGACCGGCCGCGACCGTGCGCACCAAGTACAGCGCGAACGCTTGCGTACCGCCGTGGGTGGCCGCAGATCCGACGTACAGCACGTCTTCCGTCAGGGTGAAGCCGAGGCCGATCACCCCGCCGTAGACCGCGCCGTCCAAGGGGCCGTCGATCTCGTGCAGCCAAATCGCCGACAGTAGCCAGAGCAGGAGTAGGCCCGTGCCCTTGGCGGACTCTTCCACGATCGGCGCCACGAAAGAAGCCGTGGAAGATTGCACGATCTGGCTGTTCGCGGGCGCGCTCAGTGCGGCGCTGAGCAGGCCCTCGCCCACCCCGTTCATCACGATCGAGATCAGGGTCGCCACCACCGCGCCCCAGAAAAATACCGCTGACAGAAGCCAAATCGGCTCTGGCTCGTAGCGGTCCATGCCCTTGATGATCAAAAAGTAGACGAACACGGTCGGCGCGATGACCAGGAACGCCATGAACCAAAGGACGAACACGCGCCGAGCCTAGCCGAACGAGAGCCGAAAAGCAGCGCCCACGCCGCCGCTTGGCCGCTCCGGCAACGGTTGAGCTTTCGGCGCGATGCGCTAAGTTGCGCCCGTGTTCGGATTCTCCTTCAGCGAACTGCTCATGATCTGCATCGTGGCGCTGATCTTCGTGGGGCCCAAAAAGCTCCCGGGCATGCTCCACAGCCTGGGTCAGTTCCTGCGCAAGATGCGGAACATGACCGCTGACGTGCGCAGCCAGACCGGTATCGATCAACTGCTGCGCGCCGAAGGGCTGCATGGCGGCTTGAACGAACTGCGCGGCCTCTTGCGCGGCAACCACGGGATCTCGTTCGACCCGCCGCACGTGCCCGCACCGAGGCTGACCGTCGACGAACCGAACCCCACGCCCCTCGTGCACGCGCCGATCGACGACCCGTACGCGCACATGGACATCGACAACTCGCGCGAGTACCCGCACGAAGGCGCCGACGCCTACGGCGCCCTGCCCGATGATCTCTTGTTCGACGAACCGCCGCGGCCCCCGCCCGAAGCGGAAGCAGAACCCGCCGCCGAAGTGACCGCCTCAGCTACGCCCCCCGCGCATGAGTGACAATCCAGAAGAACACGTGATGACGTTCTGGGAGCACCTCGAAGAGCTCCGAGCGCGTCTGGTCCGGATGATCATCGCGTTCATCCTCGGCGGCGGCACGGCCTGGTTTTTCAAGGAGGAGCTGATGAACGTGCTGGCCAAGCCGTTCATCGAGTCCTGGGCGCACGGCCACCACGAGGGCCGCGCCAAGTTCACGGTGCTCGCGCCGGCGGACGCGTTCATGGCCTACGTTCAGCTCGCGGCCATGGCGGGCGCGGTCTTCGCGCTGCCGATCGTGCTGTACCAAATCTGGGCCTTCATCGCGCCTGGCCTCTATTCACGGGAGAAGCGCTTCGCGATTCCGTTCGTATTCTGTCCTGCGGCTTGTTCGCGGGCGGCGCGTACTTCGGTTTCAAATTCGCGTTCCCGAAAGCGTTCGACTTTTTGCTCGGCTTCACCGGCACGCTCGGCGGCGGCATCAACATCGAAGCCAACGTCACCGTCGGTAAATACATCGACTTCGTGACGCACATGCTGGTCGCGTTCGGCGTGGCCTTCGAGCTGCCCGTGCTGGCCTTCTTTCTGTCCATCGCCGGCATCGTCAACTACAAGCAGCTGATCAAGTTCTTCCGCTACTTCATCGTGATCGCGTTCGTCATCTCCGCCGTCCTGACGCCGCCCGACCCGCTCAGCCAACTCTTACTCGCGATCCCCCTGTGCGGCCTGTACGGCATCTCGATCGCCGTCGCGTATTTTTTCGGCCGCAAACCCGCGCCGGAAGAAGAAACCGCCAAGGCCGAGTAGCTCGGACCCAATCGGCAGAGATCTGGGGATGGTCAGCGACACGGCGTGACCGTCACAGCCTTCGGCGTCCCATTCCGCAACTTCACGCGCGCGGCTCATCTCGTCGGAGGACCGACCCATCACGACGGGACACGGCTCTCGGAGGGTCCGCCACGAAAGAAGAGGTAGAAGAGGGCGCCGAGAGCGCAACACGCCGAATCCGCAATGCACCACCGCAACACGTCGGAGATTGGGGGTGCGCGTCGTCAAGCGCGGCATCGCGATTGCGAGGGCTCGTCTCGCTCGGAACCCGCGAACGCTGCAATAACGACGAGGGCGCCATGGGCGGTACACGCGTTCGGGTCGAACGGCCTTTGCTAACGCTGAGATCTTCACGTGTTGCTCGGGTGTGGTGCCTTGCGGCTGGTTCGCGAAGTGCTCTTGGCGCTCTCTTCTCCCTCCTCCCCCGTGCGGAATCATCTGCGAGAGCCCTGGGTGCTCTCGGCTGATTCTGCGAGTGACGCGCCCGCTCCCGGTGCGGCGTTGCGCGTGGGTACCGGGCGCGCGGTGAGGTGCGTGGCCGGAGTGCGGGCGCCCACGCTCACTCTCCTGCTCGCGAATCGCGGGTCACCGATGACCTCACCCGGGGTGCGGTCGCGCGGGGGCGGGCGTTAGTCTTCGCGGGCGTAGGGTTCGCCGCGCAGGAGCGTCATCGAGCGGTAGAGTTGTTCGAAGAGCATCACGCGGGCGAGGCGGTGGGGGAACGTGAAGGTCGAGAGGCTGAGGCGGGCGTCGGCTTTGGCGGAGAGCGCGGGGGGGATGCCCTCGGCGCCGCCGATCACGAAGGCCACGTGGCCTTTGCCGCGCGCGCCCCAACGTTCGAGGCGCGTCGAAAGTTCGCTGCTGCTGATGCGCTCGCCGTTGACCTCGAGCGCGACCACGAAGGCGCCATCGGGGATGGCTTTGGCCAAGCCCGCGGCGTCTTTGGTCTCGATTTCATCGCATTTGACGTAGCGCGCGAGACGACCGAGGTAGTCGTTCGCGACGGCGCGCATCTCGCGCTCTTTGATGCGCCCTTCGGCGATGACGAATAGCTTCACCCGGCGTCAGGCGTCGCGTCCGGCACTTGCAAACGACGCGCGTCCATCCACAAACCGTCGATGTCGTACAGCGAGCGCGTGTCGGCCGAGAACACGTGCACCACGATGTCGACGAAATCGAGCAGCACCCAGTGACCTTTGGGCAGGCCTTCCACCGAAATCGCGTTCCAGCCCAGCTTGGAGAGCGCGCCGTCGACGCCGTCGGCGATGCTCGCCACGTGACGGTCGCTCTGACCGGTCATGAGCACGAGGTAGTCCGCGTAGTCGACCTTACCGGTGACATCGATGATTTCGACGTCGATCGCTTTTTTGTCGAGGCCGGCGCCCGCGGCCGCGAGGGCCATCTTCTGCGCGTCCATCGACGGGCCGGGCATGCGGGCGGCGCGTGGCGGAGCTACTGCCCTCACGGGCTTCTTGAAAACTTTAGTCGTCGCCTTTTTCGTCACAGATGTAAAACCTCGTCCGCACCGCGAACACTGCACCTACCCTGACTCACCCGGCCTGAGCGCCGGCAAGTCCAGCCCGTAGTTTACCTCACCTCGGGCCGGCATCCAGGGAAAGCTCGGGGGCCGCGGCGGGCGGGGCGGGCGTTTGTTCCTCGCGCCGAGCGCTCGCGTCACTGCCCGCATCGGCGTTCTCTGCCGCCCAAGGCACGATCTGCGGCGGTTCGTATTCGGGCGGAGGTGTGCCGGGGGGCAAGCGCCGCCCCGAACAAGCGACCCAGGTGAGTGCGATCGAGACGACTGCCAACGTGCTTTTCATAGTGCGACCCCTGCCCCCGCGTCGGGCGCGAGCCCCGCGTCGCTGTCCGAGTCCGATCCGGCATCCGCCTCGGGTTCGGGTTCGGGCTCTGCTTCGTCGCCCTCGTCGGCCTCACCCAGCAGGCCTTCGCTCGGCCGCGCCGGAGCCGCATCGGTCCCCGCGGCGCGTGCGCCGAGCGCGCCGGGTGCCGCGGACGCGAGTTCGTACGTCGCGGCCGGCGGTGCGGGCTCGGCGGAAGGCGAGCGGCACGCCGCTAGCCACGCAGGGATCAGCAGCGCGAGTGACCGAGTGCGAAGTTCTACCCTCATTGCCAGCGTTCCTCGTCTACCGCGCGCAAGGTCTCGAGCAAATCATGGCGCGGGCGATAGCGGAGCACCGCGCGGGCCCGCGCGTCGTCGACCATGCACACGTAGCGGATGAAATCGAGCTCCGGCGCGGGAAACGACGTCACGCGCCAACGAAACAGCCGATCGACGGCCGCGCGCGCGACGCTGTGCGGCACGCCGACCGCGGTGCGCTCCAAGAGCGACAGCGCGCGCGAAAGCGAGACCGGCGGTGGACCACCGATGTTGAAGATCCCGCGCACGCCCGGTGCGAGCGCAGCACGCAGCGCCCACACCACGTCGTCTTGATGCACGACTTGCATCATCGGATCGAAGCCGAGCAACGTGGGCACGACTTTCAGGCGCAGGTAATTGCTGGGCGCGTTGTGCACCGTGCCCAAGATGTGTGACGGCCGCAAAATGACGGCTTCCGTCTGCGGGTAGCGCCAAAGATACGACTGCGCGCCCATGTCGAGGCCGACCAAATCGCGGATCTCGCTGAATGGCCCCGCGCCGAGCAATGGCGCATCTTCGTTCAAAAATACCGGATTGTCCGGGCGCGGGCCGTACACGTTGGCGCTCGAAAGCAGCACCACCTTGGGCACCTTGTAGCGCTCGGCGTACTCGAGCAAATGTTGGAACGCGACCACGTTCCACGAGTGATGATCTTCTACGCTGTCGCGCGGGTTGTGCATCACGCCCAAGTGCACGAGCGCGCGCACGCCGCCGGCACGGAATACGTCTTTGGTGCGCCGGCTGCGAATGTCGATTTCGTGATGCTCGATGTCACGCGGGCGATCCGGGAAGGCGCGCCGATCCAAGCCGATCACGCGCATTTCGCGGTGCAGTGCGCGGGTGAGGCGCCGCCCGAGTCGCCCACAAATCCCCGTAATGACCACGGCTCGGTCGTCCGCCGCATCGGCCGCCACCATCAAAGGAACACGCTCCGCCGACTCGCGAGCCCGCGCCGCAGCATGTCCGAGATCGTCTGCCGCACGAGCCACACCTTCTCGGCGACCACCGTGTCGTCGTCATCGACTCCGCCTTGGAAGCGCATCGGCTCGCCGAAGTGAATTCGATATTTGGTGGGCAACGGCATTTGCGCGCCGGGCACGAGCATTTGCGGAATCAGCGGGAAAACCGGGATGTCGAGCAGGCGCGCGGCCCACTTCAAATTGCCGAGACTCACGTATTGCTCTTCGGCGCCAATCACGGCAACCGGCACGATCGGCGTATCGGTTTCGATCGCCAAGCGCATGAAACCGAGTCCGAACGGCTCCAATTGGTAGCGACGCTCGAACGGCTTCGAGACGCCCCGAATGCCCTCGGGGAACGCGAGCAGCACCTCGCCCATCTCGAGCAAACGTCGCGCGTTCTCCGGCACGCCCACGACTTGGCCCACGCGGTTGAAGAACGCGGACACGAACGGGAGCGTGGCCGTCCACTTCTCGACCATCGCGCGCACCACGCGCGGCGGGTTGGCATCGAAGAACAAGGACGAGCCGACGATCGCCGCGTCGATCGGCACTTGGCCAGAGTGATTGGCGACCAATAGCACTCGCCCCGGCGGCACATTTTCGATCCCGAAGACCTCGGTCCGAAAATACATCCGGTGAAAAAACGCCAGCATGATCGCCGCGTTGCCCGCGGTGCCGGCGTCGAAGCCGAACGGGTCGCCGCCCAGATCGACGTAGCGCGCCTTGAGCACGGCCACGCGCTGCTCGAAGTCGCGCCCCAAGAGCCGCGTGCGGAGCTCGTCGGCCGCGTGCCGCGCCGTCGCGCGCAAGCGCTCCAAGAGCGGCACTGCGCCGCCCGCCACGTCCGCCAGCCGCGCCAGTGCGTTCCGAGAGTCCATCGACGAGCCGAGTCTTGCCGCCTCCCGTCGCCACTGCAATCGCTTTCGCAGCTTTCCCCCGCCGCCAAGCATGGCGCGATCTCGGCCAGATCCGAAAAACGCGTTACGTTGGGCGCGATGTCCCCGCCCCGCTCGATTCCAGCCCCGCTTCAGCCCGGCGCGCGGATCCGGGTGATTGCCCCCTCCGGACCATCGGATCGCACGCTGGTTTTGCGCGGGATGGGCTGGCTCGGCGAGCGTTACCGCGTCGAATTCGATTGGTCGCTCTTCGAGCGGGACGGCTACTTGGCGGGCAATGACGCGCGGCGGCTAGACGAGCTGAATCGCGCCCTCGACGACACGAGCCTGAGTGCGATTGTCGCGGCCCGCGGCGGCTATGGCCTAACGCGCATCGCGCACCTCGCCGAATACGCACCACTCCTGCGCCACCCCAAGTGGATCGTGGGATTTTCCGACGTCACGGCGCTGCACGCGGAGGCGACCGCGCGCGGCATTGCCTCGATTCACGGACCCAATGCGTCCGCGCTCGGCCGCAGCGACGACTGGACTCGGCAGCGCTTTCTGCGCGCGCTCGAGACTCCGCGCGCCACCGTCGCGTACGAGGGACTGCGCGCGCTGCGCGGTGGCTGCGCCGCGGGGACATTGGCGGGCGGCAATTTGAGCTTGCTGCTCGCGTGTCAGGCGAGCGGGCGACTGCATTTGCCGGCCGGCGCGATCTTGCTGCTGGAAGACGTCAGTGAGTCCGCCTATCGCGTCGACCGCATGCTGAGCGCGCTGCTCGCGGGCGGCGCGCTCGACGGCATTGCCGGCATCGTGCTCGGCGATTTCAGCGATTGCCCCGATTCACAGCACGTCAGCGTGCAGCGCGTGCTCGCAGAACGGCTCGCGCCGCTGGGCGTGCCGATCGTGAGCGAACTGCGTGCGGGCCACGAGCGTTACAACGAATTCTTGCCGCTGGGCGTTCCCGCCCAGCTCGATGCGACTGCGGGTCGACTCGTGATCAACCCGCGCTGAGCTCACTCACAGCAGCTCGTCTTCGTCGACCGTCACGGTCATCTCGTCCATGTCGTCGGCATCGAGCAGCGGCGGTTGCGGAGGCGGTGCCGGCACGCGCGATGCGGGCGGCAGGGGCGGCCCGCCCGCGGCACGCGCACCCGGCGGGGGCGGCGGTGCGGGACGCGCGCCTGCCGGAGCGGGCAGTGGCAAGCGGCTCGCACCCGCGGGAGCACCCGTGCGCGGCGGCGGCGGGGGCCGCGACGCAGAGGGCGGCACTGGCGGCACCGCGCGTTTTGCCGCCGGTTTCGGCGGAGGCGCCTTGTGCCTCGGCGCCGACGGCAATTCTCCGGTCGAGCTCGCCCCATTGCTGAGCAGCGCGTCCGGCGCGGGTGGGATCGCGCTCGGCGGCAACGGCGGCGGGGTGGGACGCGGGCGCGACATGGGCGGCGGCGGGGGCGCCGCGGGCAGCTCGTCGTCGATGTCGACATCGAGCGACGCCGACACGGGCAGCGGCGGGGGCAACGACGGCGCGGGGGCAGCCGCTTCTGGCGCAGGCACTTCGACTTCGGCTTCGGCTTCGGTCTCGGGCGCGGGCTCTTCCGACTTGGCTTCGGTCTCCGGCGCAGGCGCTTCCGCCTCGGTCTCGGCTTCTGGCGCGGGCGCGGGCTCCTCGGGCTTGGCTTCGGTCTCCGGCGCGGGCTCCTCGGCTTTGGCTTCGGCCTCCGGCGCGGGCTCCTCGGGCT